>Ga0055524_1000157_pt1 | contig 79002 bp, 59 predicted proteins | sample AraplaCol_mCL_r2_2_FD_55011 | JGI IMG/M metagenome (GOLD analysis project Ga0055524, IMG submission 55011) | Arabidopsis root microbial communities from North Carolina, USA - plate scrape MF_Col_mCL_r2 | ecosystem: Host-associated > Plants > Roots > Endosphere | place: USA: North Carolina...
CGCGTCAGGCGCAGCTTCTCCAGGATGTAGGGCGCGCTGAGGTAGGCGTCGTGGACGGGATCGCGCGGGTTGTAGCTGGCGCTCCACTCGGTGATGTAGAGCGGCAGGCCGGGGAAGGGCGAGGCTTCGATCTCGCCGCGCACGCGNTTNACGTCGCCGATGATCGTGTCCGGCGAGCGCGACAGCTTGTTGTCGTCCTGGCCGAATTCNTCGAGGAAGCCGCCGTCCACGCCNTAGGTGTGGGTGGTGACGAAGTCGACGGGGACGTTCTTCTCCTTGCAGAAGGCCAGGAAGGGCACGACCCAGGCGGCGCCCGCGGTCGCCGGACCGCCGACCTTCAGCTGCGGATCGACCGCCTTCAGCGCCCGGGCGCTGCGGGCGTAGAGGTCGAAGTAGGCGGTCTGGTCGGCGCGTTCCCAGAAGCCATCGAGGTTGGGCTCGTTCCAGACCTCGAAGGGCCATTGGCGCACTTCCTCGGCGCCGTAGCGCGCGATCAGGTGGCGCGCGAAGGCGTCGACCAGCGCGACCCAGGGCTCGGCCTGCGGATGCGAGGTGTTGCCCTTCCAGTAGAAGATCGTCAGCGGCGAGGTGGCCATCGCCTCCGGCGTGAAGCCGAGCTCGACGAAGGGCTTGATGCCCTTGGCTAGCAGGCCGTCGTAGAGCGTGTCGATGCGGCTGAAGTCGAAGCGCAGGCGGCCGTCGGCGTCCTTGGTGACGGTCTTCAGCGCGTCGTGGAAGATCGCGTGGAAGCGGATGGTGCGGAAGCCGAGCTCGTCCACGGCGGTCTTCAGCTGGGCCTGGCTGTCGTCGCGGATCAGGGTGCCGGGGAAGTCGGCGCCGACGGCGTAGTCGAAGCTGCGGTCCACCGGGCCGGCGGCCTGGCGCAGGTCGACGTCGATGGCGCGGCCGGGCTTGGCGGCCGGTCCGGCGCTCCAGGCGGCCATCGGGGCCAGCGCGAGCGTCAGCGCGGCCATCTTGCGTCTCGAGAGGGTGAGCGACATGGGTTGAAGTCCGGAAGAAGGTTCAGGCGGGAAGCCCGCGGTAGCGGAAGCGGCGGAAGCGCACCTCGCCCTGGCCGGCGCTGAACAGCGCCAGCTTCAGGCTCAGGAAGCCGCCGAAGACGTTGTGATGGAAGCCCGAGACCTCCATCTGCCAAGGGTGTTGCGTCCAGTCCTTGCCGTCGGGCGAGGTGTGGAAGGTGACGACGTTCTCGCGGTTGGTGAGCCGCAGGTGCAGCACGCGCGGCCCGGTCGTCGCCGGCAGCTTGTGCCGCATCCAGCCGATCTCCTGGCTGTAGTTGTAGGTCAGCATTTCCTGCGCGTTCGCGCCGATGCCGGCGAAGCCCCGGCCGTCGTAGAAGAGCGCCAGGCCGCCGTGGGCGTCGCCGGGGATCTCCATCTCGACGCTGGCCTCGTAGCTGCGGTCGCCGACCAGGCAGGTCAGCGGCGAGCAGTCGGCCAGCGAGGTCCCCTTGGCCTTCAGGACCAGGCTGCGGTCGCGTCGCGAGACGCGTTCGCCGTCCTTCGCGTCGGGCGCGAAGAGCGTCCATTGGACGCCCATGCGGTCGGTGCTGAAGTCGTCGGAGAGGTCGAAGCCGGCCGGCGAGGGCCGACCGCCGCGCGGCTTGGGCAGCGGCCGCGCGAGCGTGCCGCCGCGGGCCTTGAGCCAGCCGTCCTTCGTCCATTCGACCGGCTCGAGCAGCGTCTGGCGGCCCAGCGTGCGCATGCCGTTCTCGTAGCCGTGATAGACCATCCACCAGTCGCCGGCGGGGCCTTCGACCACGCTGGCGTGGCCGCGCGACCACCAGGGTTCGTCGGCGCTCTGGGTGCGGACGATGGGGTTGTGGGGCGAGTCCTCCCACGGCCCGTGGATCGAGCGCGAGCGGGCCAGCGTCACCATGTGGCTGGTCGGCGGGCCGGAGGTGCCGCCGACGGCGGCGATCAGGTAGAACCACTCGCCGCGGCGGAAGATCTTCGGGCCCTCGGGGGCGAACATCTCCACCACCCAGTCCTTGGGGTACTGCCAGGGCGTGTAGGCCGGCTCGAGCTGGCCGATGGTGGACAGGCCATCGTCGCTGAGGCGGATGCGGCGCACGCCGTTGACGAACAGGTAGCGCTTGCCGTCCTCGCCGACGGCGTGGCCGGGGTCGATGCAGTCGCCCAGGTGGAGGTCCACCGGATCGCTCCAGGGGCCGCGGATGTTGTCGGCGTGGATGACGTAGATCTTGGAGCCGTTCTCCTGCATCGCGGGGATGTAGATGAAGTAGCGGCCGTCGTGCTTGACCAGGTCCATCGCCCAGACGGCGCCGATCGGCTGTTTCAGCGCGGCGGTGATGGGGGTCCAGTTCACCAGGTCGGTCGAGTGCCAGATCACGACGCCCGGGTAGGAGGTGAACGAGGAGAAGGTCAGGTAGTAGTCGCTGCCGTCCTTGAGCAGCGTGGGGTCGGGGCGGTCGCCCGGGACGATGGGGTTGCGGTAGGTGCCGTTGCCCAGATCGGCCTTGCGCTGGCCTTCGCGGCCGATGCCGAAGGAGGGCGGTCGCGAAGAGGCGCCGGCGGCGGCGGGCGCGGAGCCGGTCGCGGCGGGGGCCGATGCCGCGAGTCCGGCGCCAGCGACCGACGCGAGCGCCGCACGGACGGCGCCGCGCCTGGTGAGAGTCGACATTCCTTTTGTCTCCTTGCCGGCGGTCGCCCTGCGGGGCGATCTGGTTCAGGCCAGCTTGGAGAAGGATGTTAGTTCGCGCGCTGCACTAATTAACTAGAGCTAACCCTGTGCCGGGGTGGCATCGCTCGAGGCCAGCGGCCGCAGCAGGGAAGGGGTCTGCCAGGGCAGCTCCGTTGGCCTGATCACTGCACCGTGACGAAGAAACCTGTGCCGTCCTGCCCGCCGACCACGGTCGCGCCGTTGCTGACGATGGCATTGAACGCACCGCTGATACCGCCAGCCGCGCTGATCAACACCAGCTTCTGTCCCTTCGCGACGTTGCCGCTGAAGTTCAGCGTCAGCGTGCCGCCCAGCACGGCCGCGCCGGCGACGCCGAGGTGGTCATGGTCGACGCCCGGCGTGGCACCGCCCACCGCGAGCGTCAATTGGCCCGCCGCGCCTTGCTGGAAGCTGCCGCCCACCGTGAGTTCGCGTTGCCCGCTGACCAGCGCCAGCGCCGCGTTGTTGACGACATTGCCGGTGCCCATCGCATTCGCGCTCCCCGCCAGCGTCGTGCCGCCGCTGAGCGTCGTCGCGCCGCTGTAGCTGTTGTTGCGCAGCGTGAGCGCGGCGGCGCCGCTGTGCGTGAGGCTCCCGCCACCGCTGATGTTGGACAGCGTGATCGCGGTCGTCGTGTTCTGGACGATGAGCTGGCCGTCGTTGACGATGGCGTTGCTCGCCGCGCCATTCGGCGACTCGGCCGTCAGCAGGCTGGCATCCCCGCTGTAGGTGGCCTGCAGCACCGTCGACTTGCCGCTGGTCGCATTGACCGTGACGTAGCGCAGCGGCACCGGCGTGCCGGTGCCCAGGCGAAGGATCGCGTTGGCGCCGATGGTCGTGGTGCCGTTGTAGTTCTGCGGCTGCGCGAAGGTCACGTCGTTGCCGGGCGTGGCCATGATCCGGACGTTGCCCGATCCCACCGAGCCGTCCCGGTGCGGGCCGCCCCCGCCGCCGGTGATGCCGACATGCAGCGTCACCGGCCCGTTGTAGTTGAACGCCAGCGTGCCGCCCCGCAGGTTGATGTAGGCGTTCTTCTTGCCCAGCGGCGGGTCGACCTCCGCGGGCGAAGGCGCCGACGGCAGGAAGAAGTTGGCGTGCGTACCGTCGCCCCACTGGACCGTGCCGGCGCCGCGTTCGATGTTGATGCCGCGGTAGCTGGCGTCGTTGCCGTTGGGGGAATTGGCGCCGCCGCGGTAGATCGTCTTGGCGAAGTTCAGCTCAGGGTCGCTCAGGCCCGGATTGACCAGGTTGGGCACGTTGTGCGGGCTGTTGTCGGTGTGGCTGTAGACGCCGGACATCACGATCGTCGACGGACCGATCGCATGGAAGTTGATGTCGTTGCCGAAGGCCGCCTCGTAGATGTTCTGCGTCACCGTGACGACGCTGCCCGGCGGACTCCAGACCAGCCAGGAGCCTTCGTTGAGGACGGCCTTGGCATTGGCCAGCGACGCGGCCACGTGGTTGCTGCCGAAGTCCTGGCCCGCGGCGAGGGACAGCACGCCCGCATACGTGCTCACGCCACCCGACGAGTTGCCGCCCCAGACGCCGGGCGCCTGCAGGATGCTGCCGCTGCCGCTCACCTGGCCCAGCAGCACGAACTGCGCGCTGCTGATGACGAGGGTCCCGTTGTTGAGGATGTTGTTGAGGTTGATCTCGCCGTTGATGGTGCTCGCGCTGTTCTTGCTGTCCGAGGTGGCGATGACGTTGGGCGAGCTGTCGGCGCTGGTGTTGGTGCCGATCTGGAAGGTGACGCCCGGATCGATGGTCAGCACCGGCGGGTTGGTGCCAGCGATGGTGAGCGCGTAGCCGGCGCCGGGGTAGGTGGTCTTGGTGACGACCTGGACCTGCCGCGCGACGGGCAGCGTGAAGGTGCTGGTCCGCGTGATCACCAGCGTGCTGGTGCCGGCGGTGGACAGGCGCAGCGTGCCCTGGCCGCTGATGACCCCGGTGTAGGTCGTCGTGCCCGAAGGCAGCTTGATCACCGAATCGCCGGTGAGCGTGATGTCGCGGTTGGCGAGCACGTCCGCGGTGATGTCGGTCGCCGCGCTCACGGCACTGGTGTCGTCCACCGCCGACGCTGCGCCGTCGGAGCCACCGCCGCCGCAGGCGGACGTGAGGACGGCGCAGCCGACGATCAGGAATTCGCGCCGGCTGGCGCCTTGGAGGACTGAACTCAAGCGGGCTCCCGGGTCGGCGCTGCGAAGTGCTGGGCATTCTGTCGCAAGGCCGCCGCGGAGATATCACCAATCCCTCACGAGATGCAACTGGCCGCGAAAACCAGATCCGCACCGTGACGTGGCCGACGCGCGGCGCCGTCGAGAGAGTGCCGAGGGGGCGCCGCGAAACCTCAGTCGGCGCGCTCAGTCCGCGCGACCCGTGCCGCCGGAGGCACCGCCGTGATGCGGCTTCGCCGTCGACGCCCGCACGACCAGCCGCGGCGGCTCGGTCACCCGCATCGGCGGCGCATGGTCCGGCGACGCATCGATCTCCGACTGCAGCAGCTGCACCGCCAGCGTCGCCGCTTCCGCCGTGGGCATCGCCACGGTGCTGAGGGCCGGGCGCATCTGGTGCGCCAGCTGGATGTCGGTGACGCCGATCACCGACAGGTCCCGCGGCACCTCCAGGCTCAGCTCCGCCGCCGCCTGCAGCACGCCCAGCGCGGGCAGGTCGTTGGTCGCGAACACCGCCGTCAGCCCGGGCTCGCCCGCCAGCAGGCTGTGCGCGGCGTTGCGACCGTCGTCGATGGTGTCGTGGCCGTAGCGCAGGCAGCTCGCCGGCAAGGCGGCGCCGGCCTGCGCCATCGTGTCGAGGAAGCCGCGCAGCCGCCAGCGGTGGTTGCCGGTGGGCTCGCTGCCGCAGACCGCGCCGATGCGCCGGTGGCCCAGGCGCAGCAGGTGCTCCGCCGCGAGCACGCCGGCCTGGTACAGGTCCACCGCCACGCAGGGCAGCGGCGGCGGCTCCTGCGGCCGCTCCCACATGCACAGCACCACCGGCACGCCGCGGCGGCGCAGGTGCTGCAGCGCATCGAGCTGCACGAAGTCCGCGTTCATGACGATCACGCCCTGCGCCAGCGCGCCGCCGATCGCGTCGAGGTAGGCCCGTTCCTGCGCGGGGTCCTCGTTGGTGTTGCACACCAGCAGGAAGTAGCCCAGCTTGCGCGCCGCGCGCTCGACCTCGAGCGCGAACTCCGGATAGAAGGGGTTGGCGATGCTGCTGACGAGCAGCGCCATCGTGTGGGGCTTGCCCTCCACCAGCGCGCGCGCCATCAGGTTGGGGCGGTAGCCCAGCTGCTCGACCGCGGCGAGCACGCGCCGGCGCGTCTCCTCGCCGACCTTGCCGCGGTTGCGCAGCACGTTGGAGACGGTGGCCGCGGTGACGCCCGCGGCCCGCGCCACTTCGACGAGGGTGGTCATCCCGCGACTGTAGCCGCAGCCGCCTCGGCGCCCGGGCCCGCCTCGCACAGGTAGACCAGCGCCGGTTCCCCCTCGGGCGAGCGGTAGCCGTCCTCCAGCGCCCGGACCGCGGCGGGCACCAGCGACTGGGGCAGCAGCGCGATCACGCAGCCGCCGAAGCCGCCGCCGGTCATGCGCGCGCCGCCCGCGTCGCCGATGACGTCCTGCAGCAGCGCCGCGAGCTGGTCGACGGCGGGCACGGTGATCTCGAAGTCGTCGCGCATCGAGGCGTGCGAGGCCTTCATCAGCTGGCCCAGCTGCCGCATGTCGCCCGCGCGCAGCGCGCGGGTGGCGGCGATCACGCGCTCGTTCTCGGTGACGATGTGGCGGCCGCGGCGGAAGGTCTTGTCGTCGAGGCCGGCAGCCTCCAGCTGCGCCAGCGTCGCATCGCGCAGCGCCTTCGCGCCGACGCCCGCGGCCGCCGCCTCGCACTGGCGGCGGCGCTCGTTGTAGGCGCTGTCGACCAGGCCGCGGCGCACCCGCGAGTGCGCGATCAGCAGCGCCGTGCCCGCGGGCAGCGGCACCGGCTCGGTGTCGAGCGAGCGGCAGTCGATCAGCAGCGCATGCCCGGCGCGGCCTTCGGCGCTGGCGAGCTGGTCCATGATCCCGCACTGGCAGCCGACGAAGCGGTTCTCGGCCTGCTGCGCCAGGCGCGCCAGGCGCTTGCCGTCGAGCGTCGTGTCGCCCGCCAGGCGCTGCGCGGCGCGCAGCAGCCCCAGCGCCAGCGAGGCGGAGCTGCTGAGCCCCGCGCCCATCGGCACGTCGCCGGCGATGACGAGGTTCATGCCGGCCAGCGCCGGCAGCTCGGCCGCGAGCTGCGCCAGCGTGCCGCGCACATGGTCGCGCCAGCCGCCGCCGGGGAAATGCGGCGGCTCGGCGCTGAGCGCGAAGCGGTCATCGGCCTGTTGCTCGTCGAGCGCCAGCGCGTCCACCTGGCCGTCATCGCGCGGTCCGGCGGCGACCCAGGTGTCACGGTCGATGGCCACCGGCAGCACGAAGCCGTCGTTGTAATCGGTGTGTTCGCCGATCAGGTTGACCCGGCCGGGCGCGCGCGCGAGCACCGTCGGCGCGACGCCGTGGCGCTCGGTGAAGGCACGCACGACGGCGAGCGCGGTGGGCGGGAGGTCGGTCGAGGCAGAGGTCATGGCAGGCGGTGGCAAGCGGGGGCGCCGATCGATCGAGGGGACTCGGTCGTCAGCGCCGGGTTGAAAGGGGCGGTCGTCGCGGCGCCGGGCAGGCTCAGCGCTGGCGGTAGTGGGTGGACGGCTGCTCGCGCAGCCGCGCGGCGGCCTGCTCGGGGGTGAGGTCGCGCTGCGCCTCCGCCAGCAGCTCGAAGCCGACCATGAACTTGCGCACCGTCGCACTGCGCAGCAGCGGCGGATGGAAGTGCGCATGCAGCTGCCAGTGCGGCGACGCCTCGGCCTGGGCGCCGGTGGGCGCGCCATGCCAGCCCATCGAGTACGGGAAGCTGCACTGGAACAGGTTGTCGTAGCGGATCGTCAGCGCGCGCACGATGGCCGCCAGGCTGGCCTGCTGCGATGCGCTCAGCTGGTCCATCCGCTGTACGGCGAAACGCGGCAGCAGCAGCGTCTCGAACGGCCATTCGGCCCAATAGGGCACCAGCGCGAGCCAGTCGTCGTTCTGCACGACCACGCGCTCGCCGCCGGCCTCCGCGCGCGCCACCGCCAGCAGCATCGGCTCGCCCTGGGCGGCCAGCCAGTCGCGCTGCAGGCGGTCCTCGCGCGCCGGCAGGTCGGGCACGAAGTCGCTGGCCCAGACCTGACCATGCGGATGCGGGTTGGAGCAGCCCATCATCGCGCCCTTGTTCTCGAAGACCTGCACCCAGCGCCAGCGCTCGCCCAGCTCGCGCGTCTGCGCGGCCCAGCAGGCGACGACCTCGCGCAGCGCGGCCTCGTCGAGCTCGGGCAGGCTGCGGCCATGGTCCGGCGAGAAGCAGATCACCCGGCTCGTGCCGCGGGCCGGTTCGGCCTGGAACAGGCCCGCCGCCGCCGCCGGGGCGCCGCCCGCGTCCGGCGCCGGCACATCGGCCATCAGCGCGGGGAAGTCGTTCTCGAAGACGAAGGTGCCGGTGTAGGACGGGTTGACCTCGCCGTTGATGCGGGTGTTGCCGGCGCACAGGTAGCAGCCCGGGTCATGCGAGGCGCGGACTTCCAGGTCGGGGCTTTCGGTCTGGCCCTGCCACGGGCGCAGGCTGCGCTGTGGCGACACCAGCACCCATTTGCCGGCCAGCGGATTGAAACGGCGATGCGAGTGGCGGTTGCGGTCGAAGGCCGCGGAGACTTCGGAAGAGGTGACCATCTGGGAGCGGGCGAGGGCAGTGGGACGTGGATCGGAGGGGCGTGGGACCGGTGCGCCGGGTGCGCGAAGGGACGGACGATAGCGCGACCGGGCTCAATCGGACAGATGCCAGATGCCGACACCGCCGGGCGGCAGCGTCGCGCCGCCGAGCAAGGGGATCGCGCCCTGCGGCACGGGCACCACGGCCGGCTGCGGCCCGCGGTGGATCGCGAAGAGCCATTGGCCGCGGCGGCGCAGGCGCAGCCCGGGCGCCAGCGCCTCGGGGGCGAGCGGCGACAGGCCGGCCTCGCGGGCCGCGGCATCGACCCAGCCCAGCAGCAGTTCCGTGTCGACGTGACCGGCGTGCAGGTGGAAGCGCCTGCGCGCGAGCCAGGCCGGCGCGCCGTCCTCGTAGCGGGCCAGGACCCGGACCTCCTGCGCACCCGCGGCGTCGCCCGCATCGAGTTCGATCAGGTCGCGCCATTGCAATCCGACGCCGTGGTCGTGCGCGCCGGCATCGATCGCCAGCGTGCGGCCGGGGCGCATCGATTCCACGGCGCGCACGCGCACCGGCAGCCATTCGCGCAGCGGACCCGGCGGCAGCGGCTCGGCGATGGCGAGCCGGTCGGTCTTGCTGCCGGTGCGCGGCCCGGCGATGACGACCGCCGTGCTCGCGCGCAGCCGCTCGACCAGCGCCTCGTCCAGGTGCAGCGTGCCCGGCAGCACGACGAGGGCGTAGCCCGCGAGCGACGCGTCGGGCGCGACGATGTCAACGTCCAGGCCGAGCCGGCGCAGCGCGCCGTAGTACGCCAGCATCGGGCCGAAGCCCGCCATGTCCTTGCCCTGCGGCTGGATCTGCGCCATCCACAGCGACGGGTAGTCCATCACCAGCGCGACCGCCGCCGGCCGCATCGCCAGCGACGCCGCATCGCCGGCGGCGAGCAGCCGCCCGATCTCGGCGCCGACCTGCGCCGCTTCGCGGCCGCCGTCGTCCAGCGCGCCGTCCGGGCGGTTCAGCCCCGAATGCATCTGCTCCTGGCCGAAAGGCAACTGGCGCCAGCGGAAGTAGGACACCAGCTCCGCGCCGTGCGCGAAGGCCTCCCAGGTCCACGCGCGGACCATGCCGGGCAGCGGCAGCGCGTTCCAGTCGGCCCAGTTCACCGGCCCGGCCTGCTGTTCCATCACCCACATCCGGCCGCGGCCGATGCCGCGGTACAGGTCGTGATGGAAGGCGGTCAGGTCCGGATGTCCGGTGCGCGCCCATTGCTGGCGCTCGGCCTCGGTGAGGAAGGTCGCGGCCGTGTCGACGTGGCCGAGCGGATAGCTGTCCCAGGCGGCGATGTCCAGGTCGGCGCCGCAGGCGTGGTGGTCGAACTCGGCGAACAGGCCCATGAAGTTGTGCAGCACCGGCCGGCCGGGCGCGTGCGCGCGGATCAGCTCGACCTGCAGCCGGTTGTAGCGCACCACCTCGTCGGAGGCGAAACGGCGGAAGTCCAGCGCATGCGCGGGCAGCGGGCTCGTCGGCTGGCCGACCGGGAAGCCGACCTGCTCGAAGCTCAGGAACTGCAAGCCCCAGAAGGCGGTGCCCCAGGCCTCGTTCATGCGCTCGACGGTCTCGTAGCGCGCCCGCAGCCAGCGCCGGAACGCGGCCAGCGCGGCCGGCGAGTAGGACAGGGTGGTGTCGTGGCAGCCGTACTCGTTGTCGGTCTGCCAGGCGACGACGGCCGGATGCCCGCCGTAGCGACGGGCCATCGCGGTGACGATGCGCCGCGTGGCCTCGGTCAGCGACGGGCTCGAGAAGCAGTAATGCCGGCGCGCGCCGAAGGGCTTCACGCGGCCGTCGGCGCCCACGGGCAGCACGTCGGGATGGGCCTCGACCAGCCACTGCGGCGGCGCCGCGGTCGGCGTGCCCAGCACCACCGCCAGGCCCTCGCCGGCGAGCACGTCGATCGCCTCATCCAGCCAGGCCCAGTCGAACTGCCCCGGGGCCGGCTCCATGCGGGACCAGGCGAATTCGGCGATGCGGACCGTGCCCAGGCCGAGCGCGCGCATCGCGCGGGCGTCCTCGCGCCAGCGCGCCTTCGGCCACTGCTCGGGGTAGTAGCACACGCCCAGGCGCAGCGGCGCCGGCGGATCGGACGGGAAGGAGATCGGGGGCATGAAGCGGGCGGGTGTCGGCCGAACGATCACGAGGATGCGTCAGCGTCGGTTAATCGATTAATCTGATTGGAGCAACCTGCGGGGGCGATGTCAATCGGAATGCCCAGCATCGGCGCCGAAGCGAGCGCGGCCGCGCGCGCGATGGCGCTCCGACAGCGTCGAAGCCAAGGGCGCTCCGCGTAGAATGCGGCCGCTTCTGCGGACTTACCCGTATTGCCCCCTGGGGTCGCCCTTGGTCTACTGACTCGGATTAAACGATTAACTGCCTCTTCGGGCAGCACAACGACGTGAGCGAGACAACCCCGCCGGCGCCGGTGGCGCTACAGGTGCCCCCGACGGTGCCGACGCCCGAGACCGGCTTCCTGAACCTGGGCCTGTACCCGCATCCCACCCGCAGCCTCGAGGTCAACAGCCGGTACCTGGTGCTGGACGGCCAGCCCTGGATGCCGGTGATGGGCGAGTTCCACTACAGCCGCTATCCCGAGAACGAATGGGCGGCCGAGCTCGCCAAGATCAAGGCGGGCGGGGTGGACGTCGTCGCCAGCTACGTGATCTGGAACCACCACGAGGCGGTGCAAGGGCGCTGGCGCTGGGACGGCCAGCGCGACCTGGCGCGCTTCATCGACCTCGCGGCCGAGGCCGGCCTGTTCGTCTACCTGCGTCCCGGTCCGTGGGTGCATGCCGAGGTGAGGCTGGGTGGCTTTCCCGACTGGCTCGCCGCGACCTGCGAGCCGCGCAGCAACGATCCCGCCTACCTCGCCCACGTGCGCCGGCTCTACGGCGAGATCGCGGCGCAGGCGCGCGGCCGGTTGTGGTGCGACGGCGGGCCGGTGATCGGGCTGCAGCTGGAGAACGAATACGGCCGCACCGGTCCGGGTCGCGGCGCCGAGCACATCGCCGCGCTGAAGCAGCTGGCGATCGACGTCGGCCTCACCGTGCCGATCTACACCGTCACCGGCTGGCCGACGCTGGACATCCCGCCGCGCGAGGTGCTGCCGGTGTCGGGCGCCTACGCCGACGGGTTCTGGCAGGGCTCGCGCGAAGCGCTGCCGCCATCGGGCGTGTTCCTGTTCAACACCCGTCGCGTGATCGGCGAAATGGGCAATGTCGACGGCACGCCGGCCGCGGGGTTGATCGATACGGCGCATTACCCGTTCTGCCTGGCCGAGGCCGGCGGCGGCATGGCGCAGAGCTACCACCGCCGACCGGTCGTGGGCGCCGACGACGTGCATGCGACGACGCTGGTCCAGCTGGGGTCGGGTGCCAACCTGTACGGCTATTACATGTATCACGGCGGCACCAACCCGGTCTGCGAGACGGGACCGCTCAACGAGACCCAGGCGACCGGTTATCCCAACGACGTGCCGCAGTGGGGCTACGACTTCCAGGCGCCGCTGGGCCAGTACGGCCAGGTGCGGCCGTCGTGGGGGCGGCTGCGCGCGCTGCATCAGCTGATGCGCGACTTCGGCGCGACCCTGGCGCCGTGCGAGGCGGTGCTGCCGGTGGACGGGCCCTTCGATCCGGCCGATCGCGCGTTGCCGCGCATCGCGATGCGGGCGGCCGGTGCGTCGGTGGCGGAGGTGGAGGGCTTCGTGTTCGTCAACCACCATGTGCGCCATCACCCGCTGCCGGCGCGGCGGGACCTGGCCATCGAGCTGCGCACGGCCGACGGCGGGGCGCTGCGCCTGCCCAGCGAGGGCGGCGTGGCGCTGCGTCCCGGCGCGGCCTTCATCTGGCCGGTCGGACATCGCTTGGGCGCGGCGCGCCTGCGTCAGGCGACGGTGCAGCCGATGGCGCGCTGGACCGGGGCCGATGGCGACGTGGTGTGGACCGGCTTCAGCCTCGAGGGCATCGCGGCGGAACTGGTGTTCGATGCCCAGGGCCTGGCCACGATCGAGGTGCGCGGCGGGCATGTCGAGCGCCGCGGCGAGGGCTGGGTCGTGCGGCTGGATTCGCGCGAAGGGCCTCGGTTGGTGTCGGTGCGCGATACAGCGGGACGGATGCATCGCGTGCTGGTGCTGTCCGAGGCCGCCGCGGCGGCGACGGCGAAGGTCCGGATCGGCGGGCGCGAGCGGTTGATGTGGTCCAGCCATCCGGCGACGGTGGGCGTGGGCGCGGACGGGGAATTCATCGGCATGGACGCCGGCGTCGAGGAAGCGGCCTGGGTGCGCGTGTTCCCGGCGGAGGGGCTCGGCGGCGGGCGCGAGGAACTGGCGGTCGAATGGGCGGTGTGGTCGATCGCGGCAGGGTTGAGCGGGGCGGGAGGGCGCTGGCCCTCACCCTCGCCCTCTCCCGCGATCGCGGGAGAGGGAATGACCGAGGCGGCTTCCGGCAATCGCAATGGCAATGGCCATGGCAATGGCAATGGCGATCGGGATGGCGAGGCGCGTCTCGCGGTCGCGCTGATGCAGGCGGCGGGCGAGCCGCCGGCGCTGCGCTGGGGGCCGCATGTGCCTTGGCGCGACGGGCCGGTGCCGCTGGTGCCCGACGAAACCGCGCGTGCGGCCGAGGCCCACTGGGCGATCGTGCCGTCGGACGGGCTGCCGCGCGGCCGGGTCTGGCTGACGCTGGAGCTGGTCGGCGATGTCGCGCGGCTCGAGGTGGACGGCGTCGTCGTCGACGACCGCTTCTGCGATGGCAGTCCGTGGACGATCGCGATCGATCGCTGGCGTCGCGCCGACGGCGCGTGGCCGTCGATCACGCTGGCGGTGCTGCCCATCGCGGCGGACCTGCCGGTGTTCCTCGAGCCGGAGGCCCGCGCGCTCGGCGCCGGTGCGGCGCTGCGCCGGGCCACGCTGGGCGTCGAACGCCGGCTCGTCATCGACCTGGGCGTCGGGGAGCGCTGAACCATGGCCTCGGTGCAACTGGAGCAGGTCGGCAAGACCTACATCGACGGCGGCGTGCCCACGGTGCACGACGTGACGCTGGACATCGCCGAAGGCGAGTTCTGCGTGTTCGTCGGCCCGTCGGGCTGCGGCAAGTCCACGCTGCTGCGCATGATCGCGGGGCTGGAGACGATCAGCAGCGGCGAGCTGCGCATCGGCGGCCGTCGCGTCAACGAGAAGGCGCCCGGCGAGCGCGATGTCGCCATGGTGTTCCAGAGCTACGCGCTCTATCCGCACCTGGACGTCGGAGAGAACCTCGGCTTCGGCCTGCGCCTGGCGCGCGTGCCCAAGGCCGACGCGCAGCGCCGCATCGAGGAGGTCGCGAAGCTGCTGCAGATCGACCACCTGCTGCGGCGCAAGCCGCGTGAACTGTCCGGCGGCCAGCGCCAGCGCGTCGCCATCGGTCGCGCGCTGGTGCGCCAGCCCGGCGTGTTCCTGTTCGACGAGCCGCTGTCCAACCTGGATGCCGCGCTGCGCCAGCAGACGCGGCTGGAGATCGCGCGGCTGCATCGCAGCCAGGGCCGGGCCAGCTCGATCTACGTGACCCACGACCAGGTCGAGGCGATGACGCTCGCGGACCGCATGGTGCTGCTGCAACCGCCGCCGCCCGGGGCCTTGCTGCCGCAGCCCAGCGTCGCGCAATGCGGCGCGCCGCTGACGCTGTACCGGCGGCCGCGCAACCTGTTCGTCGCGGGTTTCCTGGGCTCGCCGCGGATGAACTTCCTGCCCGCGACCCTGGTCGAGCGCCGCGACGACGGCGTGGTGGCCGCGCTCGCCGACGGCACGCGCCTGACGCTGCCGGTGCGCGCCGACGGCGTGAACGACGGCGACACCGTCACACTGGGCGTGCGGGCCGAGCACCTGCGCCCGGTCCCGGACGCGCGTGCTGGTGGCGCCTCGCCGGGCGCGCGCCTGAGCGAGCCGATCCGCACGCAGGTCCAGTGGCTGGAACACCTGGGCGACCAGAGCCTGGCCTACCTGGCGGGGCCCGGCGGCGCGCTGGTGTCCCGGCTGCCCGAGGGCCACGGCGCGCCCGCGATCGGCGAGGCCTTCCCGGTGGCGGCCTTGCGCGACGAGGTCCATGTCTTCGATCCGCGCGGCGAAGCGCTGCCGCGGCTGCACGAGGAGGCGGACGCATGCGCGGCCCGATGAATCCGCGGCGGCGCCAGGCGCTGCTGGCCGGTGCTGGCCTCGGTGCGAGCGGCCTGGCGACGTGGAGCGGCGCGGCGCGTGCGGCGCTGTTGCCGGACCGCGAGCCGCTGCGGGTCTGGATCAACGGCGACAAGGGCTACGAGGGCGTGGCCCGGATCGGCGAGCGCTTCACGCGCGACACCGGCGTGGCGCTGCGCGTCGAGCATCCGGAGAACGGCGTCTCCAAGTTCGAGCAGGCCGCCGCCGCCGGCAAGGGCCCCGACGTGTGGATCTGGCCGCATGACCGCGCCGGCGGCTGGGCCGCGTCCGGGCTGATCCGGCCGGTGGCGCCGTCGCGCCAGCTGCGCGAAGCGGTCGCGCCGATGGCGTGGTCGCCATGGCGCATGGGCGGCCGCACCTGGGGCTATCCGATCGCGATCGAATCGGTCGCGCTGATCGTCAACCTGGATCTCGTGACGCGCGCGCCGCGCAGCTGGGACGAGGTCTTCGAGATCGACCGCCGCCTGCGCCCGCAGGGCCGGCGCGCGATCATGTGGCCCTACAACGAGTTCTATTACACCTACGCGCTGATGTCGGCCGGCGGCGGTTATGCCTTCCGCCGTCGCGAGGACGGCAGCTGGGACGCGAGCGACAACGGCATCGACACCGAGGGCACGCGCGCCGGGATGTCGCTGCTCAAGCGCCTGGTCGACGAGGGCCTGGTGCCGCGCACGGCGACCTATGCCGAGAGCGAAGCCGCGATCAACGAGGGCCGCGTGGCCATGACCATCAACGGCCCCTGGGGCTGGAACAACCTCCAGAAGAGCGGCCTGCGCGTCGCGGCGGCACCGCTGCCGTCGCTGCGCGGGCGGCCCGGACGGCCGATGACCGGCGTGCTGGGCGCGATGCTGTGCGCATCGAGCCGGCAGCCGCTGCTGGCCACCGAGTTCATCGAGCGCTACCTGCTCAGCCTCGACGGGCTGCGCGCGATGCAGGCCCATGTGCCGCTGGGCGTGCCGGCCAACACGGCGCTGCTGGGCGAGTTGCGCGGCGACGCACTGGTCGAGGGCACCGCCGCGGCCGCCGCCTTGGGCGAGCCCATGCCCAACGTGCCCGAGATGGCGCGCTTCTGGACCGCGATGAACGCCGCGGTGCAGAGCATCACGCAAGGCCGCGAGACGGTGGCCGACGGCCTCGCCCGCGCCTCGCGGCGCGTGGCGGGGCAGGCGTCGAAGGAGGCGTCGTGATGCGCGCGCTCGCCCTCGGGCTGCATGTCCTGAATCTCGCCGCGGTGGCCGGGCTGCTGTTCCTGTGCCAGCAGCTGCTGCGCGCGCACGACGCGCTCGCCGCGATGGCGGTGCTCGGCGTCGCGGGCCTGCTGGTGCTGCTGCAGTTCAGCAAGCGCCTGCAGGCCTGGCGCTACGTGATGCCCGGCGTGTCGGCGGTGCTCGTCTTCATCGTGCTGCCGATGGCCTTCACGCTGGGCATCGCCTTCACCAACTACAGCTCGGCCCACCTGCTGTCCTTCGAGCGCGCGACCGACGCGCTGCTGCAGCGCACCGACAGCGAGGGCCTGGGCATGGACCTGAGCCTGCTGCGCGAGGGCGAGGGCGCCGCGGCCCGCTACCAGGCGCGCCTGCGCGACGATGACGGCAAGGACTGGCTCAGCGCGCGCTTCACGCTGCCCGCGCCTGGCGCGCCGGCCACCGGAACGACGGTGATGCTCGGCGCGCTCGAGGACGGCCAGCCGCTGCCCGGCGAACCGCTGCCGCCGCGCGCGCTCGTCGAGCTGCTGCCGCAACTGCGCACGCTGGTCCTGCGCACGCCGGACGACCGCCCATGGCGCCTGTCCAGCCTGCATCGCATTACCGACCAGGCGCAACGCTACGCGCCGATTGACGCCGACCGGCTGCGCGACCTGCGCGACGGCAGCATCGTCACGGCCGACCACGCCGCGGGCGTGTGGCGCGATGCGGCCGGCCAGGCGCTGGAGCCGGGCTTCCGCACGACGGTGGGATTCGCCAATTACGCCCGCATCTTCGGCGACAGCAGCTTCTTCGAGCCCTTCGTGCGCGTGTTCGTCTGGACCGTCAGCTTCGCGTCGCTGAACACGCTGCTGACCTTCGCGCTGGGCCTGTTCTTCGCCGTGGCGCTGAGCTGGCCCGCGCTCAACGGCCGGGGCGCGTACCGCGTGGCGCTGTTCCTGCCCTACGCGGTGCCGGCCTTCATCTCGATCCCGGTCTTCCGCGGCCTGTTCAACGAGAACCTGGGCGAGATCAACCTGGTGCTGGACCTGCTCTTCGGCGTGCGACCGGGCTGGTTCAGCGACGCGACGCTGGCGCGCGCGATGGTGCTGACGGTCAACACCTGGCTGGGCTACCCGTACATGATGATCCTGGCGATGGGCCTGCTGAAGGCCATCCCCGAGGACCTGTACGAGGCCTCGGCGCTGGCCGGCGCGGGCCCGGTGACCAATCTGCTGCGGATCACGCTCCCGCTGATCGCGCGGCCGATGGCGCCGCTGCTGGTGGCCTCGTTCGCCGCCAACTTCAACAACCTGACGCTGATCGCGCTGCTGACCGAAGGCGCACCGGACTACCTCGACACCCAGGTCCCCGTCGGCGCGACCGACCTGCTGGCGTCCTACACCTACCGCATCGCGTTCAACGACGGCGGTCAGAACTACGCGCTCGCCTGCGCCATCTCCTCGATCGTGTTCGTGATCGTGGCGCTGCTGGCCTACGTCAACCTGCGCTGCTTCGGCGGCGCGAAAGCGACCCGGCGCTGAGCCGGGCGGGAGCTTCGTCATGGCGATGGTGATGACCTCTTCGCAGCGCTGGCGCGTCTGGGCGCTGCATGCGGTGCTGATCGCCTTCGTGGTGCTCAGCCTGCTGCCGCTGCTGATGATCGTGTCGATCTCGCTGCGGCCTGGCAACTTCGCCGGCGGCAGCCTGATCCCGAAGGCCATCAGCTTCGAGCACTGGCGCCTGGCGCTGGGGCTGCCGGTGGTCGACGCCCAGGGCCAGGTGACGCCGCCGCCGTTCCCGGTGCTGCAGTGGATCTTCAACTCGCTGAAGGTGGCGCTGGTGAGCGCGGCGGCCTGCCTGGCGCTGTCGGTCACCAGCGCCTATGCGTTCGCTCGGATGCGCTTCCGCGGCCGGGACGGCACGCTGACGGCGATGCTGCTGCTGCAGATGTTCCCGTCGGTGCTGGCGCTGGTGGCGATCTACGCGATCTTCGACCGGCTCGGCGACTGGGTGCCGTGGCTGGGGCTCAACAGCCACTGGAGCCTGGCGCTGGCCTACACCGGCGCGGTGGCGCAGCACATCTGGCTGGTCAAGGGCTACTTCGAGAGCATCCCGCCCGACCTCGAGGAAGCCGCCGCGGTCGACGGCGCGAGCCGCTGGCAGTCCTTCGTGCTGGTGCTGCTGCCGCTGGCCAAGCCGGTGCTGGCGGTCGTGTTCGTGCTGGCCTTCCTGGGCGCGATGATCGAATACCCGGTCGCCTCGGTGCTGCTGCACGACGAGCAGCAGCTGACGCTGGCGGTGGGATCGCGGCTGTTCCTGTTCAACCAGCGCTACCTCTGGGGCGACTTCGCCGCCACGGCCCTGCTCGCGGGCTTGCCACTGACGCTGATGTTCCTGCTGATGCAGCGCTGGCTCGTCGCGGGCCTGACCGCGGGGGGCGTCAAGTCATGAGGCCTGGGATCAGAAGGGATCCATCGCGCTGGTGAAGCGCCCGGAGCCATCGAGCGCGCCCCAGGTGTAGCCCTGCCAGCCGGGATAGGCCTGCGGCTCCCAATACAGGACGCCCAGGCCGTTGGCGCCCAGCGCGGACACGCGCGTGAGCAGGTCCGCGATCATGGCCTTGGACGCGGCGGCCTGCTGCCAGTCCATGCCGGTCTCCGCCACGATCACCGGCTTGCCGTAGCGCGACACCATGTCGGCCATGTTGGTCGACAGCGCCGCGTTGCGGCTGCTCCAGTTGCTGGACGTCGGATAGTGGGACATGCCGATCACGTCGTAGCGCGCGCCGTTGGCCTTCATGCCGTCGAAGAACCAGCGGAACACCGCGTTGTCGTGGCCGTTGGCCAGGTGCAGGATCACCTTGGCCGAGGGGAACACCGCCTTCACCGCGTCGTTGCCGTTGTTGATCAGCTTGACCAGGTTGGCGAAGCTCGATCCCGAGGCTTGCCCGTCGGGCCACAGCATGCCGCTGTTGATCTCGTTGCCGACCTGCACGTAGTCGACGGTCACGCCGTTGGTCTTGAGGTAGCTCAGGATGCCCTGCGTGTGCGCGTAGACGTCGCTCATCAACTGCGTGAACGAGTGGCTGGCCCAGCTGGCGGGCTTGGTCTGCTGGCCGGGGTCGGCCCACGAGTCGCTGTAGTGGAAGGTCAGCATGACCTTCTGCCCCTGGGCGATCGCGCGTTTGGCCTTGTAGAGCGTGTCGGCGCCGTCGCACCAGCCGCCGTTCGGGTTGACCCAGACGCGCAGCCGGATCGTGTTGATGCCCAGGTCCTTGAGCAGCTTGAACGGATCGGTCTTGGTGCCGGCGGCGTTGTAGAAGCTGTAGCCGGCCGATTCCTGCTGGCTGACCCAGCTCACGTCGGCGCCCTTGACCAGCGTCGCCGCCGCCGCGGGCAACGCGGTGAGCGCGGCGGCCAGGCCCAGTCCGGCGCCGATGGCTGCCCGGCGCGTGAGGCCTCCCGTGGCGCGGGCGGCCGCCGTCATCGTGGTCTTCATCGTCTTCGTCGTCATTCCCCTGTCTCCTTGGTGGTTGTGGTGGAGGGAACTCGGAGCGGTCCGACCCGGCGTCACCGCTGACGCGCCGGGTGGGCAGGCGCGGATCGGGCCGCAAATGAAAAGGCCCGGCGCTCAGGCCGGGCCGGGGGCGGGGCTTACAGCTCCGCGCGCAGGCTGATCGCGAAGCGGCGATCGTCGGTGTAGGTGCCGCGCGGCAGGCCGTAGTCGCTGAACACGCTGCGGCGCACCGCCCGCGTCAGGTTGTTGCCTTCTAGGGCAATGCGCAGCCGGGGCGTGATCGCGTAGCTCAGGTAGGCGTCGACCATGCCGTAGCCCTTCATCGTCACCGGCGTCAGCGCGGTCACGCCGTCGTTGCTGGGGAAGCTCAGCCGCGAGCCGACGGTGTAGTCGCTGCGCCAGTTGTAGGCCAGCCGCGCGGAGAAGTCGCCCAGGTCGTACATCGCCACCAGGTTGGCGCTGCGCTTGGACAGCCCCTCCAGCGGTGCGCTGCGGCCGTCGATCGGGCTCGGGGCGGCGCTGTCCACCAGCGTGAAGTTGGCCTGCAGGCCCAGCCCGCGCAGCAGTCCGGGCAGCTTGTTGAAGAAGCCGGTGTAGCCGACCTCCAGGCCGCGGATGCGGCCGTCGCGGCCGTTGCTCGGCGTCGTGAGCGTGTAGCTGGTGCCGTTGATCGTGGTCTGCGTGCTGGTGGTCTGGATGAAGCCCGACACGTCTTTGTAGAAGGCCGCGCCGTAGACCGAGTCGCTCTTGGACAGGTAGTACTCCAGCGTCGCGTCGACCTGGCTGGCGCGCAGCTTGTCGAGCTCCGGATTGCCCTGGTAGCCGGTCCGGTCGTTGACGTTGAGGCTCAGGCTGGGCGTGAGCTGGTCGAAGTTGGGTCGCGTGACCACGCGTGACAGCGCCAGCCGCGCCAGCAGGTCCGGCGTGAGCTCGAGCTTGAGGTTGAGCGAGGGCAGGAAGTCGGTGTCGGTCTTGGACAGGTCCACGCGACCGCCGCTGGTGGCGGTGTAGCCGCGCTGGGTGCGCGTGGTGACGGCGCGCACGCCGACGTTGCCGGTCAGCGGCAGGCCCGCGAGCGTGGTGTCCAGGTCGCCGGCGACGTAGACGGCCGCGGCGCGCTCGCGGAACTCGAAGCTCTGCGCCGGATCGAGCTCGGGCACCGTCAGGTTGAAGGTGCTGCGCACGGCTTGCGCGTCGCGCAGCCAGCGCGTGTCGGTGACGGTCAGCCACTGGCGCGGGATGTTGCCGGCGCCGGCGTCCTTGAGCAGGTTGTCGTAGGGCAGCAGGCCCACCGCCGGGATCTGCGACAGGTTGAACATCCAGATGTCGTCGATCGTGTTGATCTCGGCGCTGCTGGCGCGGCGGTCGTTGAGCCGCACGCCGGCGTGCAGCGTGGTCAGCGCGCCGAAGTCGACCGGCTTGTCGCCATCCAGGCGCCACGCGGTTTCCTTGCCGGTGTTGCGGGTGCGGAAGTACAGCGCCTTGTCGGCCCAGTAGTTGGCCGGGTTGTCGAGCTGCGCGGTGGGCGAGAACGCCGACGGCAGCTTGGTGCCCAGGTCGAAGCTGTAGCTGACCGGGTCGTTGGCGAAGGTGCCCAGGCGCACCTCCTGGTAGAAGCGGTCGAAGGTGCTGCGGGTGTGGCTGAGGTCGCTGCGCAGCGTGGCGTCGCCGACCTTCCACTTGCCGGCCAGCGCGAGCTGGTCGATCTTGGTGTTCTCGTCGGCCACCGAGCCCGAAGTGCTCATGCTCGCGCCCCAGAAACTGCCCGAGACGAACCGGCCGTTGGCGTCGGTCTGGATCGCGCCGTTCGGCCAGAGCTGGCCCTGGTTGGCGGTGTTGCTCCAGTTGGCCCAGAACGGCGAGGCGTAATGGCCGTAGACGTCGGTGCGGCTCTTGAGCTGCGTGTGGTTGAAGTCCAGCGTGTATTCGCTGCGGCCGTCGGGGCGCCATTGCAGCGAGGCGCTGGCGGCCTTGCGGTCGCGCTCGCCGAATTCATAGGCCAGCCACTGGCCCAGCGGCGCGACGGTGCCCGAGCCATCGGCCAGTTGCGCCGGATTGTCGAGCTCCTGCGTGTCGGAGCGGTAATCGCGCTTCTGCGCCGACACGCTGAGCAGCGCGCCGAACTCGCCGGCGTCGTTGCGCCAGCGGTTGGACACCAGCAGCGAACCTTCGCCGTTGTTCTTGTCGGCGAGCTCGGCCCGCGTGGCCTTGACCGAGCCGGCCAGCTTGAAGCCGGCGAAGTCGAACGGGCGACGGGTGCGCAGGTCGATGACGCCGCCGATGCCGCCCTCGATCAGGCTGGCGGTCGGGGTCTTGTAGACGTCGGCGCCGGCGAGCAGCTCAGCGGGCACGTCCTGGAAGGCCAGTCCGCGCTCCTTGCCGGCGGTGAAGATGACGCGGCCGTTGAGCAGCGTCTGCGTCTGCTGCAGGCCGCGCACCTGGACGCGGTCGCCCTCGCCGCGGTTACGCGAGATCTGCACGCCGGTGATGCGCTGCAGCGCCTCGGCGACGTTGGCGTCGGGCAGCTTGCCGATGTCGTCCGCGACGATGGAGTCGACGACCTGGTCCGCGTTGCGCTTGATGTCCTGGGCCTTGATCAGGCTGGAGCGCTGGCCCTGCACGACCACGGTGTCGAGCGCGCTGCCGGCGGCGGACGCCGCGGCGGCCGGCGGCGCGGCCTGCGCGCGGGCGTCGGCCGGCAGCAGCAGCGCGGCACAGGCCAGCGCGACGGGCGCCAGCAGGAAGACGGAGGTGCTGGCGGCGCGGAGGGCGGGACGGGCGGCGGGGCGGATGCCGCGGGCGCGGGCGTCAGGCGTGGCGAGGGTGGACAGGGTCATGGTGTCTCCGTCGTTGGACGTGTCGTGTTGTTGTCGAGGGCCGCGTCGGGCGCTGCCTCGTGGCGTCGTGGGTCTCGGGATCGTGGGACGTCGGTCAGGGGAGGGCGTCAGCGACAGGGCGCCGCGTCGCGCATCGCGGTCAGCGAGGGCAGCGCGCGGCCCCGGTCGTCGAACAGCGTCTGGTTGGCCCAGCCGTTGCCGTCGCCGGTGCGCCAGCCCGCGCCGGGCACCGCGAGCCAGGCGGGCTCCCAGTAGAAGACGCCCAGGCCCTGCGGCACCGCGGCCACCGCGCGGACCACGTCGCGCAGCATCCGCGCCTGGCCCTCGGGCGTGGCGGGATAACCGGAGCGGCGTGCGCCCTCCTCGTTGAAGACCGCGCCGCCGCCGCCGGGGTTGTCCAGCTGGTGGCCGTACGCGGTTTCGACCACCACGAGCGGTTTGCGGTAGCGGTCCGACAGCAGGCGCAGGTTGTCGCGCAGCGCGTCGTAGGGGTCGTGGTGATACGGGTACCAGCTCAGGCCGATGACGTCGTAGTCGAGCTTGGCGGCCTCGAACCCGTCGTAGACCCGGCGGAAGGTCTCGGCGCTCTTGCCGTCGCCCTGGTGCGCCAGGTGCAGCATCACCGGCAGGCGGCCGCCGCGCAGCGCGTCGGTGGCCCGGACCCCGCGGATGCCGGCCCGCAGCAGCGCGATGAAGGCCGCGTCGCCGCCGACCTGCTCGTCGGGCGTCTGCTGCCACGTCTTGCCGTCGGGCCAGAGCATGCCGCCGTTGATCTCGTTGCCGACCTGGATCATGTCCGGGTCGGTCCCCTGGTCGTGGAGGGCCTTCAGCACCTCGGAGGTATAACGTTCAACCTCCTGCGCCAGCGCCGCGCCATGCAGGCGGGTCCAGGCCGCGGGTTTCGCCTGTTTGCCGGGGTCGGTCCAGTGGTCGCTGTAGTGGATGTCCAGCAGCCATTTCATGCCTTGCGCCTTCAGCCGCCGGGCCAGCCGGAGCGTGACGACCAGGCCGTTGTCGCCGCCGCCGACGGGCTCGCCGTGGCGCGAGACGATGCGGCCGTTCTCGATCACGTCGTGGGCGTTGACCGGCGTGTGCCACAGCCGCAAGCGGCCCCAGTTCATGCCGGCCGCGCGCAGGATCTGCAGCGCGGAGCCCGGCCGGCCGTCGGCCGTCGAGAACTTCCCGCCGCCACGCTCGACGGTCTCCAGCGTGGAGATGTCGACGCCGAGGATGAAGTCCTTGCGGTGGGAGGTCTGGATCGCGCCGTCCGCGCCAGCGTCGCAGCGGGGAACGGACGGAGCGGCCGGCGCAGAGGCTGGCTCGGCGGTAGACGCGCCAGCAGAGGCGGCCGCAGAGGCGACGGCCGATCCGGTGGCGCAGAGCGCGGCACCGGAGAGCACCAGGTTGCGTCGGGTGACGCCAGGACGGGGCAACGGGCGCGGCAGGATCACGGCTGTCTCACTCGCCGGGACGCCTGGCGGCGTCTCGGCCTTGTTGTCGGTGCCAGCTATCTTGCTGGTTAGGTTAATCGCTTAACCTTGCGGCTAGTGTCGTCGATTGCCGCAGGGCGGGGGTGAGGGGTTTCCCGATCCCGCGCGGGCCTGACGCGCCGGCGTCACACACCAGCGTCACACACCGGCCTAACGCATCGGCCTCAGGTGCCGCGCTTCACCGTGGCCGCCGCCGCGGCGGCCCGGAGCTTGTCCTTCTTGCTCGGCCGCCGACCCTTGACGCCGCCGGTCGCCGCGTCCGGCGGCGCGGTCTCGGTCGGCTCGAAGCCGGCGATGCGCTCGCGGGCGACGCGCCGTCCCTGGCGCTTCTCGATCAGGCGGAAGTGCGCTTCCGTCGCGGCGCTGATGAAGCTCACTGCCAGGCCGTTCTCGCCGGCGCGCGCGGTGCGGCCGATGCGGTGCGTGTAGTCCGCGGCGGCGCGCGGCAGGTCGTAGTTCACGACGACCGGCAGCCGCGCGATGTCGATGCCTCGCGCGCCGAGGTCGGTCGCCACCAGCACCCGCAGCCGGCCCGCCTTGAAGTCGGCCAGCGTGCGCGTGCGCGCGCCCTGGCTCGCGTCGCCATGGAAGGCGGCGGCCTCCAGGCCGGCCCGGCGCAGCTTGTCGGCCACGTGGTCGCAGGCATAACGCGTGGCGACGAAGACCAGCACGCGCGACCAGTCGCCGCGTTCGATCATGTGGCGCAGCAGCGGCGTGCGCCGCGCGGCATCGACCTCGACGGCATGCTCCTCGATCTGCCCCTCGGTGGCCGGCTCGCCGCTGACCTCGACGCGCACCGGGTCGTGCAGCAGCTGGGTCGTCAGCGCCTGCACCGCGTCCGGGAAGGTGGCGGAGAACAGCAGGTTCTGCCGCCGGCGCGGCAGCAGCGCCAGCACCTGCGCCAGTTCGTCGGCGAAGCCGGCGTCGAGCAGGCGGTCGGCCTCGTCGAGCACCAGGCAGTCGACGTCGCCCAGCTTCAGCGCGTTCTTCGCGACCACGTCGAGCAGCCGGCCCGGCGTCGCCACGACGATGTCCGCGCCGCCGCGCAGCGCCATCATCTGCGGATTGATCGACACGCCGCCATACAGCACCGAGACCTTGACCGGCTCGCGCAGGAAGCGCCCGACCTGGATCAGGGTCTCGCCGACCTGCGCGGCGAGCTCGCGCGTGGGCACGAGCACCAGCACCTGCGCGCGGCGCAGCGCCGGCCGCACGCCGGCATCGAGGCGCTGCAGCACCGGGAAGACATACGCGGCCGTCTTGCCGGAGCCGGTGGCGGCGCTGCCCAGCAGGTCGCGACCGGCCAGGATCGGCGCGATGGCCGCGGCCTGGATGGGGGTGGGGCGGTCGAAGCCCAGTTCGTCGGCGGCGCGCAGCAGCGCGGGCGACAGTCCGAGGTCGGCGAAGTCGCTCACAGGCGCCTCACCTTCACCGACTTGCCCTTCACCTTGCCGGCATTGAGCCCGCGCAGTGCCTGGTCCGCCAGCTCGGGCGCGATGGCCACGTAGGTGGAGAACTCGTTGACGTTGATCTTGCCGATGCTGGCGCCGTCCAGGCCGAGGTCCTTGGTCAGCGCGCCCAGCACGTCGCCGGGGCGGATCTTCTCCTTGCGGCCGCCGAGGATCTGCAGCGTCACCATCGGGGGCCGCAGCGGCGGGCCGCCGGCCGTGGCGGTCAGCTCGGACAGCGGGTACCAGGGACTGACGCTGCCCTGCATCTGGTCGATGCGGCCGACGCGGCCCATCTCGTCCAGGCTGGCGAGGCTGAAGGCCCAGCCCGCTTCGTCGGCGCGGCCGGTGCGGCCGATGCGATGCACATGCACCTCGGGATCGGGTGTGATGTCGACGTTGATCACTGCCTCGAGCTGCGCGATGTCCAGTCCGCGCGCGGCCACGTCGGTGGCGACCAGCACGCTGCAGCTGCGGTTGGCGAAGCGCACCAGCACCTGGTCGCGCTCGCGCTGTTCCAGGTCCCCATGCAGCTCCAGCGCCACGATGCCCTGCGCCTGCAGCACGGCGACGAGGTCGCGGCACTGCTGCTTGGTGTTGCAGAAGGCCAGCGTGCTGGCCGGGCGGAAGTGGTTGAGCAGCAGGCCGACGGCATGCAGCCGCTCGGCCTCGGTCACCTCGTAGAAGCGCTGGCGGATCTTGTTGGCCGCATGGCGCTCGGTCAGCGTCACCGTCTTGGGGTCGCGCATGAAGCGGCCGGCCAGCGCGGCCACGTCGTCGGGGTAGGTGGCCGAGAACAGCAGCGTCTGGCGCTGCTTGGGGCAATGGGCGACGACCTGGGCGATGTCCTCGGCGAAGCCCATGTCCAGCATGCGGTCGGCTTCGTCCAGCACCAGCGTGTTCAGCGCCTCCAGCGACAGCGTCTCGCGCTGCAGGTGGTCGAGGATGCGGCCCGGCGTGCCCACGACGATGTGGGCGCCATGCGCCAGGCTGGCGAGCTGCGTGCGGATCGGCACGCCGCCGCACAGGGTCAGCGTCTTGATGTTGTCCTCGGCACGGGCCAGGCGGCGGATCTCCTGCGTGACCTGGTCGGCGAGCTCGCGCGTCGGGCATAGCACCAGGGCCTGGACGGCGAAGCGGCGCGGATTCAGGTTGGCCAGCAGCGGCAGCGAGAACGCCGCGGTCTTGCCGCTGCCGGTCTTGGCCTGCGCGATCAGGTCGTGGCCACCCAGCGTCAGCGGCAGGCTCTCCGCCTGGATCGGCGTCATCGAGAGGTAGCCCAGCTGGCGCAGGTTGGCCAGCATGGCGGGGGGCAGGGGGAGGCGGTCGAAGGCGGTCGCGTCGGACGCGGGCGTCGGTGCCGCCGGGGCGGCGGAGCCGGTGGGATCGGTGCGGGTCATGCGCGATTGTCGGCGATCCGCGCCGCCGGCCCCGGGCCGGCCTGCCGGCGAATCGACGATGAAGTCGCGTTTCGGGCCCGGTCGGCGGGCGCTTCGGTCGTCAAGGCGCGGGCTTGGTCGCCTCGCAGGCCACGCGCCGCATCGGGAAGTCGATGCCGCGCGTCGTGCCGTTGCGCTGGCCCTCGATGCGGGCGGCGAGTCCGCTCTCGCCGACGGCACGGTAGATCACGCGCTGGGGGAAATCGTGGGCCGGGTTCTCGAAGGTCACGGCGCGTTCGCCGATCGAGGTGGCCACGAAGGTCGCCTCCTTCTGCCGCGACGGCTGCGCGATGAAGACCGGCTGGCCCTCGGCGTTGAGCCGGATCTGCATGAATTCGTGCTCGACGGTGCGGCCGTTCCTGACCGTGCGGCCGATGCCCAGCATCGTGCCCCCGGCCAGCGGCAGCCAGTGCTCCACCGAACCGGCTTCGCCCTGCTCCGCGGCCCAGCAGCCGGCCAGCCAGCCGAGCCGTTCCAGCGAGGTGTCGTCGGCGCGGACGAGGGCGGGGGCGAGCGCGGTGAGCGCAACGAGCGGCAAGGCGATCACGGCGGCGAGGCGAGGGCGCATGGCGTGGGCTCCGGGGGGCGATGCGCGAATCTACCGCCGGCGCCGCGCTGGCGCCAGGCGGCCGCGAAAGAGAATGCGCCCGATCTCGCCAACAGCAATCAAGGTGACTCGACGATGGACCGATTCGATGCGCTGCTCGCCTTCGCCCGCGTGGTGGAGGCCGGCAGCTTCACCAAGGCGGCGCAGACGCTGCACCTGAGCAAGACCACCGTGACGCAGCTGGTGCAGCAGCTCGAGGCGCGCCTGCGGGTGAAGCTGCTGCACCGCACGACGCGGCAGGTCCGGGTGACGCCGGACGGCGCCGCGTATTACGAGCGCGTGGTGCGCGTGCTGGCCGACCTGGACGACGCGGACACGGCGCTGTCCAGCGCCACCACGTCGCCGCGCGGCCGGCTGCGGGTCGACGTGCCGACGCCCTTCGCGCGGCTGGTCCTGATGCCGGCGCTGCCGGAGTTCCATGCGCGTCATCCGGAGATCCAGCTCGACATGGGTGTCAGCGACCGCATCGTCGATGTCATCGGCGACAACGTCGACGCGGTGCTGCGCGGCGGCGAGGTCACGGCGCCGTCGCTGATCGCGCGACGCATCGGCGAGCTGCCGCTGGGCGTGTATGCCGCGCCGTCCTACCTGGACGCGACCGGCGTGCCCGCGCATCCCCGCGACATCGAAACGGACCCGCAGCGCATCGTCGGTTTCCTGCGCGCGAGCACGGGACGCATCGCGCCGATCCAGATGCGGCGCGGGGAGGAATCGGTGGAGGTGCGCGGCCGCTACGTCGTCGCGGCCGACGATGGCAATGCCTACCTGGCGGCCGGGCTTGCGGGCATGGGCGTGCTCTGGCTGCCGCGCTACATGGCCGGGCCGCATGCGGCGCGCGGCGAGCTCGTGCCGCTGCTCGAGGACTGGACGATGGACCCGATGCCGATGTACCTCGCCTATCCGCCCAACCGCAACGTCAGCGCCAAGCTGCGCGTGTTCATCGACTGGGTCGACGAGTTGATGCGACGGCATGCGCCGGCGATCGTGCCGGCGGCGTCAGGGCCAGGCGAAGGTTGATCTGCGCGTCGGGAGTCAGGGCGCCGCGGTGGCCGTGGAGCTCCCGGCCACGCGGCGCGTGCCGACCCAGTCGTCGACCACCTGCTCGAGCACGGTCAGCGGCACGTCGCCGGTCAGCAGCACCGTGTTGTGGAACTGCTTGATGTCGAAGCGCTCGCCGAGCTGCTCGCGGGCGCGCTCGCGCAGCGCCTCGATGCGCAGCCGGCCCAGCATGTAGGCGCAGGCCTGGCCCGGCCAGGTGACGTAGCGGTCGACCTCCTGCGGGGTGATGCCGTAGTCGATGGCCTGCTGGCGGGTCCACTTCATCGCATGCAGGCCGGTGTCGACCACCAGCCGGCGGGCGCGGAACAGCGCCCCGTACAACTGGCCGAGGTGGCCGACCGGATCGCCGTCATACCAGCCGTTCTCCACCGCCAGTTGCTCGGCGTACAGCGCCCAGCCCTCGACGTAGGCCGAGCCGGCCGAGAACGCGGCGCGGCGGCGGAAGTAGGGCAGGTCCCTGGCCTCCATCTGGATCGCGAGCTGGAAGTGGTGGCCCGGGATGGCCTCGTGGTGCACGAGGGTCCGCATGTCCGCGATGTCGTAGGTGGGGCCGGCCAGCGGCGCCCAGAACACGCCTGGCTGGGAGCCGTCCGGCGCCGGGGTCGTGTAGTGGGCGGCGGCGGTGGGCTCGGTCAGCGCGGGCTCGCGGCGCACCTCGACGGGCGCCTTCGGCATGACGTCGAACAGCAGCCGCGCGCGCGCCTGCGCGTCGCGCAGGTAGGTGGTGTAGCGGTCCAGCAGCTGGACCTGCGGAGCGGCGTCCTTGGGCTGTCGGTCGGCGTCCATCTTGCGATAGCGCTGCTCGATGCTGCCCTCGGCGTAGCCCAGCTGGCGCAGCAGGCCGTCCATCTCGGCTTCGATGCGGGCGACCTGCTTCAGGCCGATCGCGTGGATCTCGGCCGGCGAGAGCTCGGTGGTGGTGTTGGCGCGCAGCCGCGCGGCGTAGAACCGGTCGCCATCGGGCAGGCGCCAGACGCCGGCGTCGTCGGTGGTCCGCGGCAGCTGCGCGCGCAGCAGCGCGAGGCCGCGGCGCCACGCCGGCACGATGGAGCTCGCGACGATGGCCTCGGCCCGCGCGCGGGCGCGCTGGCGGGCGGCGTCGTCCATGTCGGGCAGGGTCGCCATGCGCTCCGCCAGCGACACCACCAGCGGGTTGTCCGCCGGCTTCGGCGCGACGAACTGCTCGATCTGGCCGACGGCGGTCGCGGTGATGAAGCGCGGCATCAGCATGCCCTTGGCCTGCGCGGCGCGGGCGCGGACGATGCCCTGGTCCATCAGCGTGGCCAGGCCGTCCATGCGCTGCAGGTAGCTGCGCACGTCGGCCGCGTGGCGCATCGGGTGTTCCTGCACGAGGAAGGTGATCGGGCCGACATGCACGCCGGCCATGTGCTCGAAGACGTAAGGGTGGTCGAGGAACTCGCCCTCGGCGACGTTCTGCCGCATCGTCCAGGCCATCAGCGCGGCGGAGGTGCGCTGCGTCGGCGACAGCGCGTCGCGCGGGAAGCGCGCCAGCTCGGCCAGGGCGCGGCGGTCGCGGGCGATGTCCGCGAGCTCGTCCTCGCGCGAGAGCGAGTCCCATTGCCCGTCGAGGCGGGCCTGGACCTCGCCCTGGAAGTACTGCATGCGGGTGGCGTGCTCCGGCGCATGCCGCATGCGCTCGGCGGCGACGCGTTCGGCCCAGGCGTCGAAGCCGGCGGCGCTGAAGTCGTTCGAGGCGCTCGAGGCGGCGGCCGGTGCGGCCAGGGCCTGCATCGCCGGCGCGGCCAGCACGCCGCCCAGTCCGGCCGCCAGCAAGGTGCGGCGGCGCACGGCGGGCGCGGCGCCGGATCGGATCGTCTTGGTCATGTGATCTCCCTGGTCGACGAAGCGTCGATTGGAACGGCCGGCAGGGTAACCGGCTATTCGTCACTCCCGGGTGTCAGGGCGTGTCTCTAAACATACTGCGCCGCCGCATGCGCCGAGGCCCAGGCCCACTGGAAGTTGAAGCCGCCCAGGTGGCCGGTGACGTCCAGGACCTCGCCGATGAAGTACAGCCCCGGCGACTTGAGCGATTCCATGGTCTTGGACGACACCTCCTTGGTGTCGACGCCGCCCAGCGTCACCTCCGCCGTGCGGTAGCCCTCGGTGCCCGCCGGCACCACCTGCCAGGCCGACAGGCGCTGCGCGATCTGCTCCAGCTCCGCGTGGGTGTACTGCTTGATCGGCTTGGAGACGAACCACTGCTCCGCGATCAGCGTGGCCATCTTCTTGGTGAACAGCTCGGCCAGCAGCGTCCTGAGTTCGGCATTGGGCCGGTCGTTGCGCTGCTGCGCCAGCCAGGCCGGCACGTCCAGGTCGGGCAGCAGGTTGATCTCCACCGCCTGGCCCGGCAGCCAGTAGGACGAGATCTGCAGGATCGCCGGGCCGCTCAGGCCGCGGTGCGTGAAGAGGATGTTCTCGCGGAAGCTCTTGCCGTTGCAGCTCACCAGGCAGTCGACCGAGGTGCCGCTGAGCTCGTTGCACAGGTCCTTGAGCTGGTCGGTGATGGTGAACGGCACCAGCCCGGCCCGCGTCGGCAGCAGCTGGTGACCGAACTGGCGGGCCACCTGATAGCCGAAGCCGGTGGCGCCCATGGTCGGGATCGACAGGCCGCCGGTGGCGATCACCAGCGACTGGCATTGCATCGGCCCCGCCGAGGTCTCGAGCCGGTAGCCGCCTTCCGTCTTCTCGATCCGGTCGACCGAGGTCTCCAGCATCGGCGTGATGCCGACGGCCTCGCACTCGGCCAGCAGCATGCGCAGGATGTCGATCGACTTGTTGTCGCAGAACAGCTGGCCCAGCTTCTTCTCGTGGTGCGGGATCTGATGCTTGTTGACCAGCGCGATGAAATCCCACTGGGTGTAGCGCGCCAGCGCCGACTTGCAGAAGTGGGGGTTCTGCGAGAGGAAATTGGCCGGCTCGGTATAGAGGTTGGTGAAGTTGCAGTTGCCGCCGCCGGACATCAGGATCTTCTTGCCGGCCTTGTTGGCGTGATCCACCAGCAGCACGCGGCGGCCGCGCTGCCCGGCCAGCGCAGCGCACATCAACCCCGCGGCACCCGCGCCAATGATCACGACATCGGTGTCCCGCACGTCCTGCACACACTTCCCTTCGACCTGTGAATCGCTGCCCGGCGGCGCGCGGAGGGCGCATCGCGGCGGGCGCGGGAGCTTAACGCATCCGGCTCCCCGCTCTCGCGCCGCCATGCCGGATCTGAATAGCAGCTAGTCCTGGCCATACCTAGGACGATGGAGCCGGGCTGTCCACAATCCGCCGCAGGCGATAGAAAGACCCCCATGATCATCGACGTCCACGGACACTACACGACGGCCCCGGCGGCGCTGGGCGCCTGGCGCGACCTGCAGGTCGCCGCGCTCAAGGACCCGGCGAAGGCGCCGCGCGTGAGCGCGCTGAAGATCTCCGACGACGAGTTGCGCGAGTCCATCGAGACCAACCAGCTCAAGAAGATGACGGAGCGCGGCTCGGACCTGACCATCTTCAGCCCGCGCGCCAGCTTCATGGCGCATCACATCGGCGACTTCCAGACCTCGTCCACCTGGGCGGCGATCTGCAACGAGCTCTGCGCGCGGGTGGCGGCGATGTTCCCGGATCACTTCGTCGGCGCCGCGATGCTGCCGCAGAGTCCCGGCGTCGATCCCGCGAGCTGCCTGCCGGAGCTGGAGAAATGCGTCCGCGACTACGGCTTCGTCGGCCTCAACCTGAATCCCGATCCCTCCGGCGGGCACTGGACCAGCCCGCCGCTCACCGATCGCCATTGGTATCCGCTCTACGAGAAGATGGTCGAGCTGGACGTGCCCGCGATGATCCACGTCAGCACCAGCTGCAACGCCTGCTTCCACACGACCGGCGCCCATTACCTGAACGCCGACACGACCGCCTTCATGCAGTGCCTGACCGGCGACCTGTTCAAGGACTTCCCCACGCTGAAATTCCTGATCCCCCACGGCGGCGGCGCGGTGCCCTACCACTGGGGGCGCTTCCGCGGGCTGGCGCAGGAGCTCAAGAAGCCGCTGCTCGACGAGCACCTCCTGGACAACATCTTTTTCGACACCTGCGTCTATCACCAGCCCGGCATCGACCTGCTGACGAAAGTGATCCCGGTGAAGAACGTGCTCTTTGCGTCCGAGATGATTGGCGCGGTGCGCGGCATCGATCCCGAGACCGGGCACTCCTACGACGACACCAAGCGCTACATCGAGGCCACGCCGCACCTGAGCGACGCCGAGCGGCACCTGGTCTACGAGGGCAATGCGCGCCGCGTGTTCCCGCGGCTGGACGCGCGGCTGAAGGCGCAGGGGCGCTGAGACGCGCCCAGGGACAAGCGCCAGCCGCCCCGCCTGCTGCGACACTCCCGGGCATGCTTTCTGCTTCGTGCCTGGGATGAGCGCCACGCCCAACGACCCCACCCCGCCGTCCGCCGCCGCATCCGCCGCCGCACCCGCCGCCGTCGAGCCGCTCGCCGACCTGGCGATCCGCTCGCACACGCCCTTCGAGGATGCGCAGGCGATCTTCACCGGGACGCTGTTCGTGTCGCTGGCGCTGATCCTGTTCGCGCAGGTCGGGCTGCTGACCGGCGGCACCGCGGGCGCGGCCTTCGTGCTGCACTACGCGACCGGCGTCAGCCTGGGCAAGCTGTTCTTCCTGATCAACCTGCCGTTCTACTGGTTCGCCTGGACCCGCATGGGCCGCGAGTTCACGCTCAAGACCTTCGTCTCGATCGCGCTGCTGTCGGTGATGACCGAGTTCTCGCCCAAGCTCTTCGCCATCGACCGCATCCATCCGGCCTATGCCGCCATCCTGGGCGGCGCGCTGCTGGGCTCGGGCTGCCTGTTCCTGGCGCGACATCGCGCCAGCCTCGGCGGCGCGACCATCGTGTCGCTCTACCTGCAGAAGGCCAAGGGCTGGCGCGCCGGCAAGGTGCAGATGGCCATGGACTGCGCCATCGTGCTGCTCGCGCTGACGGTGGTCGATCCGGAGCGCGTCGCCTACTCGGTGCTCGCGGCGGTGGTGATGAATCTCTTCATCGCGGTCAACCACAAGCCCGGCCGCTATGCCGTGCTGTGATCCCCGCGCTCAGCGCCGGAACAGCAGCGCGTTGACCAGCACCAGCAGGCCGATGCCGAGCCAGAACTCCCACCAGCCGCGGTCGCGCGAGTTGATGCGCAGCAGCAGGTGGATGACGCCGGCGTACAGGATCAGCTCCGACTTGAGCCCGGCGGCGATGCCGAGCAGCAGCGCGAACTGCTTGACGTAGAGGAGCCAGGGCCGATCAGCCCCGGCCGCGCCCGGCGCGGCGCCTGCCGAGCGACGGGCGGCGCGTTGGGCCTCGTGGTCCGCCAGGCGCTGGGCCTGCTCGGCCCGGCGCTGATCGGCGCGGCTCGGCGCGGGCGGCTTGCCACCACGGCGCGCGGTGCGCTCGTCATTGAGTCGCGCCTGCCGCGCCGCCTTGATCTGGCCCGCGGTCTGCTGCAGCACCGGTTCCGGAGGCTCCGCCGGTTGCCACCAGGCACCGCGCGCGAGCACGGGCGCCTCGCCGGCCGCGGCCTTCTGGCGGAACAGCGCGCCGAAGGCGGAGCGCCGCTTCGCCGCGCCGCCGGGCAAGGCCAGGGCCTGCTTCAGCAGCGGCGCGCCTTGCTCGCGGTCCACCATCGCGACGAAGCGCCCGTAGCCGACGAGCACCTCGCGCGTGGCCGGCTGCCCCTGCCAGGTCGCCGCCTCGACGCCCTCCCGCGACGCCTTGTGCAGCGCCGCGCGCAGCTTGCGGCGTTCCTCGCGCGAGACGGAGGGCTTGTCGTTGACGACCACGCCGGTGACCTCCTGCCGGGAGCCGGCGCGCATCACGCGCTGCTTGTCCGGATGCGGCGTGAAGCCTTCGTCCTTCAGCACGTGGCGCACCTGCCGCAGCAGCGTGCCGACCTGGCCCGCGCCCTCGCCCGAGGCCGAGAACGTCAGGTCGTCGGCGTAGCGGGTGTAGGCGAAGCCCAGCTTGTCGGCGATGCCCTGCAGCCGGCGGTCCATCTTGCGGCACAGCACGTTGGTGAGCATCGGGCTGGTCGGCGCGCCTTGCGGCAGCACGCGGTCGCGGCCCTTGCCGCCGACGAAGAAGCGCTCGCCGTCGACCTCCAGTTCGTCGCACGGGTTCTCGCTGCACAGCAGCGCCAGCATCGTGGCGACCCGCTCGTCGTAGCCCAGGCCGCGGAACACGCCCTTGATGCGCGGGAAGGTGATGGTCGGGAAGAAGTCCTGGATGTCGAGGTTGATCACCACCTCGCGCCCCGCATGCGGCGTGGCGTTGGTGACGATGCTGCGCCCCGGCAGGAAGCCGTGCGCGGCGGCATGGCTGGGCACCTTGGCGAGCACCTGGTCCAGCACCCAGTACTGCGCGCGCTTGAGCCGCGGCATCGGCGCCGAGATGGTCCGCTGCCCGCCGGTCTTCTTCGGCAACAGGAAGCGGCGGTAATGGGACGTGCGCGCGACCTCGCGATGGAAGCACAGGAACTTGAGCTCGGGCAGCGTCAGGCCCATCGCGCGGGCCAGCTCGAGCGGCGTCGCGAGGGTGGGAAGCCCGTCGGCCAGCGGCCGGGCCGGCGCACCGGCGGCAGCGGGCCGCAGGCCGCCGGACACGCCCTCGCCCAGGTAGCCGGCGTCGGTCTTGCGCGCCTCGTGCCAGCGCAGCGCGCGCTCGTGGCGGCGCTGCTCGCGGGCCTGCGCGGTCGCCTCGCGCTTCGCGCGGGCCTGCGCCAGGCGCTCCTCGCGCATCCGCTTGAGCGCCGCTTCGGGATCGCTGTGGCTGCGCAGCTCCTGCTGCATGTCCTCCAGCGCCTTCATCAGCTCGAGCTCGCGCTGGATCAGCGCGGCCTCGATCGAGGGCTTGCCTTCGCCCGCGGGCCAGAAGCCCAGGCGCTGCATTTCCTCGAGGACGAAGGCGTCCTTGGACGAGGCGCGGATGCGCTCGATGATCTCGGCGCGGGTGGGGACGCGGTCGCTCATGCGGCGCCTCCTGGGAGCGGCGCCGGCGACGCGGCGGACAAGCGGTGGAAGGGGAGTGCAGCGCGCTTCTCGTCGAAGAGCCTGGAAGGCTTGAGGGACGGGCGCTGTCCACTCGACGCCGCGCGCACCACCGTCGCACGATTCGCTTCAGGGAAGCCCCATGGGAATCTGCGACGGTGGTGCTGCGCGGCACAGTGAAGACGGCGCCCGTGACGCATGGAACGGCAGGTGGCAAGGACGGCGAAACACCGTCCGGGTTGCAAGAGCCTGCGCGCTGCACTCGAAATCAGTTTAACCACAAGCCCCGTCATGCCGCCTCCGGTGTGGTGCCAGGTGTTGCGGCCGCGACGGCATCCGGCGCCGCCGGCGACCATTCGGCGAGCCGCGGCTGCGCGAGCTGGCGCAGGGCCAGCAGGTGCGCGCAGGGGCCGCGACGCAGGCGGTTCTGACGATGGAAATTGCAATCGCATTGCCCGTCGACCAGCTGCTGGTCGGCGTTCAGGACCAGGCGCGGCGCGTGGCTGCGGTCCTTGAGCCGGACCTCGCCGTCGATGACCAGGCGCTGTCCCTGCGGCGTGATGTCGCGCAGCTTGACGCGCTTCTCGTGGATCAGCGCCAGCGCGGTCGATTCCTCGGGGCTGGAGAAACGCAGCGTCGCCAGCGGCAGCGGCTCGCGCGTCAGTTCGCGCCAGGCGTGGCGGCCGCTGGACAGGTCGAAGACGGCGCGGCCGGCCTGCACCCACAGGCCGAGCGCCGCGTCGACATCGCCGCGGGGCAGCTGCGTCCGCGAGGCCAGCTCGGCCGACGAGGCCATCCATTGCGACTGCAGCGCCGCCGCCACCGACAGCGTCGTCGCCTCGGCGACCTCGTGCCGCGGCTGCAGCAGGTGGAAGCGGCCGGCATCGGACCAGTCGTTGGCGGTCCAGCCGGACAGGCCCAGCGTGACGGTGATGTCGCCCAGCTCGATGACCCAGAAGCTGGGCATGCCCGATCCCAGCAGGTGCACGCGCACCCGTGTGGCCAGCGCGATCAGCCGCTCCAGCGTCAGCAGCCGGCGGCGGCCCCAGACGCGGATCGTCTGCGGCGCGGTCAGCGGCGCGCCGACGATGGCGCTGCGGCGCGCGGTGAAGACCTGGTGCCAGGGCTCGAGCACCATCCGCGCCGGCCCGCCCGGCGACAGCTCGAAGCGCAGCGAGCGCGGCCCCGCGCGCTCCTTGCGCTGGCGCAGCGCGGCGCACAGGTTGTGCAGGTCCATCGGATGGAGCTCGACGACGGTGGCCGGCAGCGTCATCGCGCTGGACACCTGCAGGAAGCCGCGGACCCAGCTGTCGGGCAGGTCGATCTTCTCCTCGCGGAAGGCCGGGTCGTCGCCGGTGGCGACGGTGAAGCCGGCGGGATCGAGCTGCAGCCGCGTCGCCTTGTAGTCGCGGATCTTCTGGAACTCGTCGTGCAGGCTGGCCGAGTAGTCGATGTTGGTCGTGCCGCAGGCCATCTCGCCGGTGCGGTCGAACACGTCGTGCCGCACGCTGACCGCGCAGTAGGTCGATTCGTCCTGGCTGAAGGCCTCGAACAGCAGGCGCTCCGGATGCACGGTGATGACCGGGTCCAGCACGTACCAGGCGTCGCGGTGGTTCCAGAACAGCCAGTTGAAATAGGCCTGCTGCGCCTTGTAGAAGGGCGCGAGCACGCGTTGCTTGCTCGCGCGCAGCGTGCGCAGCTCGGTGTTCAGCGCCTCGCTGGACTGCTTGAGCTCGGCCGAGCGCGACATGAAGCGCGCCAGCAGCGATTGCTCGTTCTCCGCCAGCCACTGCCGGTAGACGGACTTGTCGCGGCCGCGGTAGCGCTGGTCGCTGACGACGACGGCATGCAGGGCCGACAGCGCCTCCCGGAACGCCAGGTGCGCGTGCGACGCGCTGCGCAGCAGGCCGTCGAAGGCGGTCGGCGGCCGCAGCGTGTCCGGCGCGAAGTGGAAGGACTGCGACGCCGCGGTGTCGTTGACGGTCGTGCTGCCGTAGTACTTGTAGCGGAACTGCATCGTCGTCAGGCCGGGTCGGCGGTGGTCGTGGTGGCGCCGGCGGGCGAGTGCCACCTCAGGAAGGGCAGCGCGATGCCGGGATGCCGCGCGGCGATGTCGCGCAGGCCGGCGATGTACTGCGGCTTGTCGGTGAGGCTGGCGGTCACCACCTGGCGCGCGAAGATCTCGGCCACCACCTCGGCCGTCTCCGGCGCCGCGATCTGCGCGCGCAGGAAGGCGGTGACGCGGGACTTGGCGGCGCGGCCGCGATGGACCTGGCTCAGCACCGTGAGGAAGTAGGGCGTCAGCGCGCGCAGCTGCCTCGCCAGCCGGGGCGCGTCATCGGTCGGCAGCTCCAGCAGCCATTGCGTCACGAAGAGCTGCACCTGCGTGCCGGGGTGCTGGCTCAGGCGCGTGAGGCACAGCGACGCGTCGGCGGCGCTCATGCGGCGCACCAGTCGCGCGCGGCCCAGCGCCTGCACCCAGGCCTGCGGATGGTCCACCCACGCGATCAGCAGTTCGACGGCGAGGGACTCGTCCGGCAAGCGCTCGCCGAAGAGCGTCCGCGTGTACGCGATCGCATCGTCGAAGCTCGATTCGGCCAGCGGCAGCAGCTGCTCGGACTGCTCGTGCGAGGGCACCGGCGGCAGGCGGGTGTCGAGCGCCCGCATGGCCCAGGTGCGCACGCCGGCATCGGCATGGCGGACCAGCGTGGCGAGCTGGCGCAGCGAGAAGTCGTCCGGGGTCAGCGTGGTGAGCGCCCAGGCACCGTAGCGCTGTGCGCCGGTGCTGCGGGCCTGCAGCGCGCGCCAGCTGCCGGCGGCGTCGCGGGCCGGCGCGTGCGGCGCGAGATCCTGCGTCAGCCAGCGCAGCGCATCGGCATGGGCGCCTTCGCCGCTTTCCGTCTGGAACAGCGAGCGATGCAGGCGGTCGGCGACCTGGCGGGCGAAGTCGGCGTCCTCGCGCGCCACGCGCAGCAGCGCCGATCCGATCGCGGCGCGGATGCCGGCATGGGCATGGGTCGCGAGGTCGCCGATCAGATCGACCTGGCGGCGCAGCACCTCGTCGGGCAGCGCCGCCAGCAGGCGCACGCCACCGGCGCGACGCTCGGGATCCTCCGCGGTGATCAGCCGCGTCATCAGCGCCGGCGGCAGCAGCGCGACGCCCGCGGGATGCAGCAGCAGCCAGCTCACGCCCACGCGCACGACGGCCGCCGACGGATGGTCCAGCAGCGGCAGCAGCGCGCCGAGCCGCGGCATCACCGCTTCCGACGCGGCCGGCGCCAGCGGGCCGGCCAACAGTTGCTCGATGAGCGTCGCGCCATCGTCCAGGCCGGGGTCGGCGGCATCGACGGCCAGCAGCGCGGCCAGCAGCTCCTCGATCAGCGGCTGCGGCGGCGCGAGCAGCGCCAAGCCGTGGCCCTGCTTGCGGGCGCGCTCCTGCCCGCTGAGCAGCAGCGCGACGACCAGGTCGGCATGGCCGGCGAAGCGGGCCGGGTCGCCGGCGATGTGCAGCAGCGCGTAGTCCCGCGCGCCGGCATGGGCGCTCGCTGCCAGCAGCTTCAACCAGGGCACCTGCGCGGCGGCGTCTCCGGCCTCGATGTGCGCGCGCGCCGCCGCGAAGCCGGTCTCCGCGGCGGTCGCATAAGGGCTGCGCAGCAGGGTTTCCAGCACCGCCGGCGCTTGCTGGCGCATGAATTCAGCATGGTCCTGCAGCGCCCGCGCGACGACGGCCTGCACCAGCGCGCTGCGGCTCGCCATCGCCAGGCGCAGCAGCGCCTCGGGATGCGCGTCCCACATCGCGCGCAGGCCCTCGGGCCGCTGCGGGAGCGCGCGCGTCACGTCGAGGGGCTCCCGTGTCCACAGGCGCCGCGTGCGCGCGCCGGTGCCCAGCGTCGGCAGCGCCGGCAGCAGCAGGCGCGACACCAGCAGCCAATGCGCGCCGGCGGGGAAGTGGCGCTCGGTGCGCGCCGTCTGCAGGCGATGCCATTCGATGTGGGTCTCGGTGACCGCGGCGGGCACCTCGTCGTCGCGCAGGCCCAGCAGCAGTTCGACCGCCAGCACCGGCGCATGCGGATGCCCGATCGCCGCCAGCCGCCGCAGGCCGCGCCAGCCGCGCAGGCGCAGGTATTCGCGCGTGCGACGGCCGTAGGCGCGCGCCGGCTTGCGCTTGCTGCCGGCGCTGCGGACGATCCACTCGCCGGTGGACGGGTCCAGGTAGTGGCGCGTCGTCAGGCCGCCCTGGGCGGGACGGGTGTTCTCGAAGCGCGCATGCAGCAGGCCGAGGACCTCCGCGTCGCGGCGCAGCTCCGCGGTCTTGTAGACGTAGCGCAGCGCCTGGAAGGCCTCGGCCTGCAGGGGCAGCGCGCGCAGCAGGCTCAACACCTTCGCGCGCACGTCGGGGCGGACCAGGGCGAGGTCGTACCAGTCCTGCAGCAGGTCGGGCCAGTCGAGGCGGCGGGCCTCGAGCGCGTCGAGCAGCGCGAGCACCAGCGCCGGGCCTTCGGTCGGCAGCGCGAGTTCAGCGGACCACTGGCTCGCGGCGACCTCGAGGTGCGACTGCAGCGCCTCGGGCGCCAGCAGCATCAGCCGCGCCTGGTGGGCATACCGTTTCGTGGCCGGGCTGCGGCCGCGCTCGGACAGCACGGCCATGGCCTCGGCCGCACCGGGATCGCCGAGCCGGCCGATCGCGGCGGCCAGGCAGAGGTCGAGCAGGTCGGAGCCGCTCTCCAGCAGCTCGACCAGCCGCGGCACCAGTGACTGGAGCGCGCGTTGCGCGGCGGGATCGGCGTCGCCGCGGTCGCTGCATTCGGCGACGCGCCAGGCGGCGCGAGCGCGGCGATCGTCGGGTTCGAGCGTCCAGCGCGCCGGCGCGAAACGGGCCACGAGCGCGGCGATGGCCGGCGGGACCGGGCCGGCAGGGGCGCCCGAAGGTGTGGGGGTCGTGGGAACGGAGGGGGTGGACAGCGGCGCCGCGGCGCTCTCCGGCTCGACGCCGAGCGCCTCGAAGCCGTCGCGGCGCAGCAGCGTCTCGCCCGCGGCGAGCCGGCGGCGCAGGAAGTCCAGCGCGCGGCGCTGCGCCTCGGCCAGGGTGCAGGGCGTGGCGGTCAGCGACGACTCGCCGCTGTCCTGGCGGACGTTGACGACGTAGCGGGCCGCGTCATCGCTGCCAGTGCGGCCGGCGGGCCGGTCGAGCTCGACCAGTTCCACCGTGCAACGGCGCTCGCGCGGATGGACGCGGATCAGCGTCGCGGATGCGATCTTCCTCAAGTGCTTCTCCCCCTGCGACGGGCGATTCTAGGGGGGCGATGCCGACCTAGGGATGGGCCCTTTCGGGGGGGCTGCCTAGTCTGGCTCACGGCTTCTTCACGGCCCGATCCCGGGCGGTGGCCGCGATGCGGGATGCGCAGGGAGACGACCATGCCGACACGCCAGCTGATGGTGACGCAGATCAAGTGCCTGGACGACACGAGCGAGGGCGACGGCGGCGACTCGCCCTATGTGCTGGTGTTCATGGCCCACCGCAACGTGCCGGGCGGCAAGCTGATCCGCGTGCGCGATCCCGATTGGGACAACCACTTCCTGAAGGGCCGCATCGTCAACACGCGGCAGATCGTCGACGAGGCCGAGGCCGGCGGCGCTTTCGTCTTCGCCTGGCTGCTGGAGGAGGACTGGGACCCGGACCTGGGCAGCGGCGGCGTGCTGCAACTGATGCTGCAGTCGATCTGGAACGTCTATGGCCAGAGCGGCTGGTCCAACCTGACGGCGGCGCAGCTGCGCTCGATCGTGGGGCCCAAGCTGTCCAGTCTCGTGTCCAGTTCCCTGTCCAACGACGAGTACCTCGGCTGGCACAGCTTCGTCGTGCCGACGGTGACGACGGAAACCGCGCTGTCACCGCTGAACTACGGCGGCGACGGCGGCAGCTACAAGCTGACCTTCACGGTGAGGATCAAGGGCGGCTGAGCGCCCGATCCTCCCGTGCGGGCGCCGCGTTTTCCAGGGCCTCCCTAGCCCGGCGTCCCGGACTGCCGCCGGCGGAACTGCGCCGTCGGCAGTCCGCCGACGCCCCAGTTCTCGAGCTCCACCTCGTCGATGACGACGAAGGTCATGTGGCGCGGCTTGCCCATCACCTCGAAGAGCAGGTCGCTGACGCCCTGGATCAGGGCGGCCTTCTGCTCGGGCGTGGTGGCGCTGGCGCCGGGGGCGGTGCCCTCGCGGGTCACCTTGATGTTGACGTAGGGCATGGGGGCTCCTTTCAGCGGCCGGCGTGCTGGCCGCCGTCGACGTTGAGCAGCTCGCCGGTGACGAAGCCCGCGCGCTCCAGGTACATCACCGCGTCGACGACCTCGCTGATCTCGCCCATGCGGCCCATCGGGTGCAGGGCGGCCAGGAACTCATGGGTCTGCGGTGCATGCATGGGGGTCTTGATGACGCCGGGACGCACCGCGTTCACGCGCACGCCGCTCTTCGCGTATTCGATCGCGAGCGAGCGCGTCACGGCATCCAGGCCGCCCTTGGTCAGGCTGGCCAGGCCGGCCGGCACGCCGGCGATCGGCTGGTCGACCAGCGTCGTCGTGATCTGCACGATGTGGCCGTGCCGCTGCAACAGCATCTGCGGCAGCGCCAGCTGCGTGAGGTGGAAGAAGCCGGCCACGTTGACGTCGAACGCGGCCTGGTAGTCCGCGAGCGTGTATTCGGTGAAGGGCTTGGCCAGGAAGATGCCGGCGTTGTTGATCAGCGTGTCGATGCGGCCGAAGCGGTCGAGCGCCGTCTGGACGATGCGCTGGGCGACGGCGCGGTCGCCGATGTGGCCGGGCACGGCGATCACGCCGGCGTCGTCGCCCGGCTGGATGTTGCGGGAGTTGGCGATGACCGCATAACCCTGGGCTCGGTAGGCGGCGACGAGGCCGGCGCCGATGCCTTGCGAGGCGCCCGTGATGAGGGCGACCCGCTGCGTGGTGGTCGTGGTGGTCGTGGCGGTGGCGGTGCTGGAAGCGGTGGACATGGAAGGCTCCTGTTCATGCGGGATCCGGAGGATCCGGGGTCGTCGGGGACGCCGCGGCGATCGGGGATCGGGAGGCGTTGGACGAAGCGTAGGAGCCGGCCTGCGCCAGCGGTAGCCGCTATCCTGTCTCAATGGCTGATCAGAAACGCACAGGGCCTCGCCGGGGCGTGGACTGGGAGGACATGCGGGTGTTCCTCGCGCTCGGGCGGCACGGCAGCCTGTCGGCGGCGGCGCGGGCGCTCTCGGTCAATCACGCGACGATCGCGCGCCGCATCCAGTCGCTGGAGGATCGCCTCGGCGACAAGCTCGTCGACCGCCGGCCCGACGGTTATGCGCTGACGCCGGCGGGCCGGCTGGCGCTGGCTGCCGCGAGCGAGATGGAAGCCGCCGCGTTGACGCTCGCCCGCGAAGGCGACGAGGACGACGCGGTGCGCGGGCTGGTGCGGGTCAATGCGCCACCGGCGCTGTCGCAGGGCTTCCTGATCGATCGGCTCGCGCGGCTCTCCGCGGTGCATCCGGGGCTGGACCTGGACCTCGCCACCGACCTGCGCCCGGTCAGCCTGGACCGTCACCGCGCCGACATCGCGGTGCGCCTGATGCGACCGCGCGACGGCGACTTCATCGCCAAGCCGCTGGGCACCATGGGTTTCGGCTTCTACGGCACGCCGGCGATCTGCGCGGCGGTCGAGGGCGGCGCGGCGCCGGTGTTCGTCGGCTTCGACGAGGAGAACGCGGACATGCCCGACGCCACCTGGCTCGCGCAGCACTTCCCGCGCAGGCGGGTGGCCTTCCGCGCCAACAACCACATGTCGCAGGCGATCGCGGCGCGGACCGGCGCCGGCCTGGCGCTGCTGCCGCACTACATCGGACGTCAGGTGCCGGGCTTGCGCGAATGCGCGCTGACGCCGACCCGCGAGGCGCGCGAGATCTGGCTGCTGATCCGCGGCCAGGACCGCAAGGCCCGTGCAATCCGGACGGTCGCGGACCACCTGCAGCAGGTCTTCGAGGAGGAGCGGGCGCTGTTCGTGCCCTGATGGCGCGGCCTTGGACGGCCCGCGATCGACCTCAGGTCGTGAAGACGAAGCGGCTGCCCTTGCGCATCGGGCCGAGGAAGTTCATGTCCGGGTAGATCCGGCGCTGGATCCAGAAGACGTAGCAGATCATGGCGATCGAGAGCGCCACGCCGACCAGGCCGCCGGTGGTGATCGGGAACAGCTGGGCCACGTTGCGGCCCACCGTGACGATCGACAGGAACAGGTAGCCGGTGTAGGCGCCGGCGTAGGGCTTGCGCAAGCCCCAGGCGAACAGCAGCGGGATGCTGGTCAACGCGAGGCCGAGCCACATCGAGACCTGCCAGCCGACCGCCAGCACGATCAGCGCCTGCAGCACCATCAGCCCGACCAGGATGTTGACGTGCAGGCTCATCTCGGCGCGCGCCTGCGGGTCATGCCGGGCGGCCAGCCAGGCCGCGAGCCGGCGGTCCTTCATGCCCTGTCCGGACAGCTGCCGGAACACCTCGGACTTGCCCACGCCCTGCGCGAGCAGCGCTTCGGCCCGCGCCTGGATCTCCTTCTTGTCCGCCATGTCTTCTCCTTGTTCGAATCGCTCCCGACGCGCGGGATTCTGGCTCAGCCGGATCGGCCCACGCGCCGGCCGGTGCGTGGCCGCTTCATCTCGCGCTTGTACTGCTCCTTGAGCTCGGCGGCCTGGCGCAGCTGCGCGTCAGTCAGGCGCTCCTGCTCGCGGTTCCGGCTGAACTTGCCCGGCGCGATGAGTTGGGGGTTGAGGTCCTCGGCCAGCAGGGCGTAGGCCCGCGCCTCGACCGGAGACAAACCCAGGTCTTCGCCGCGCGTGGCGAGCACGAGCGTGGGGAAGCGGTCGCCGGCGCGGACGTCGCCGCGCAGGCCCTCGAGCAGCGGGGCGCGCATGTCCTGTGGCGGGTCGAAATCGACCAGGCGGAAGTAGGCCATCGAGACACCTCGCTCGCCGCCCCGCAGCGCGCGCTCGGCCAGCGGCAGGCGCTGGGCCCGCATCTCGTCGGTGATGGACTGGCAGCGGCGCACGCGGTCGTCGAAATGCGCGATCGCGTGGGCGACGTCCGCCGGGTTGGACTTGGGATCGGCGCGAACGGTCTCCAGGGTCTCTCGCACCTGGGTCGCGCCCTCGCAGCGGGACAACACCTCCGTCGCATCGCCGGCTTGCGCGGCGGAGCCGCCCTGCAGCGCGGCAAGCACGATCTGGCCGTAGTCCTCGATGACGGCGGAGGCGCCGACAGCGGGCCCGATCGCGGCTGGCCGCGTCGTGCCGGCCGCTGGTGGTCCCGAGGCGTCGGGTGAGAACGGTGGGAACGCCTGGGGCGGGGAGGCGGACGAGGCCGTCAGCCCGGCGGAGGCAGCCGTCGACGAGGGGTCGGCAAGCGCGACACGATCATCGTCGGCGGGATGAAGCCCGAAGGCCACGAGGGTCGCCGCGCCTGTGAGCACGGCAGCAACGAGGATCCAGCGCAGGAAGGGCATCGGGGAATGTCGTCTAGCCGTGACGGTGTCCGTGCTGCGGCTTCATGTCCTTGGCCCACGTCGCGGCCAGCGTTTCGGCCTGACGCTGTTCCTCGTCGGTCAGCGGCTTGCCAGCCCCGCTGGCGCGATCCGGGTCGAAGAAACCGATCGCGTCCATCTTGTCGAAAGCGATCTCATAGGCCCGCGACTCGACCCTGGACAGGCCGAAGAGCTCCCTGTGCTGCGCCAGCATCAGCGCCGCGACGCCATCTCCGTCGAGGAAGTCCGCGCGCAAGGCCGCGGCCAGCGGTTGGCGCATGGCCTCCGGCGGGGCGTAGTGGACGGCGGCGCCATAGATCGTCGCGACGCCCTTCACGCCCCCCAGCACGGCGCGCGCCGAGAGTTCCAGCTCCCGGCCCATCAGGTCGGGCGGGATCGACTGGCATGAGCGCTCCTGTCTGTCGAGCGCGGCGATGGTGCGGTCGGCGCCTTCAGCGGCCACGCGTCCTTCCTGCTTCAGCTCCTCGAGTGCATCGCGCGTCTGCGGGACGGTGCTGCACAGGACGAGCAGCTTCGCGGCCTCGCCGGCCTGCTGCGGCGTGCCGCCATTGAGCGCGGTGATCACGATCTGGCCGTAGTCGCGCAGGGCGGCGGAGGCACCGATGGCGGCCTCCCTCGCCGCGCCGGCCACGGCCGGCGTGCCGGGGGCCGGTCCTGTGCCACGGGATGGGGTGGCGATCGGCGGCGGCGCGGCGGACGTCCGCTCCGCATGCGCGGGGACGGACAGGGTCACGCGCTCGCCCTCCGGCGCGAGGGACCAGGCCAACACGGCGGCGGCGAGCACCAGCCCGGCGATGGCCGAGGCACGGCGGGTGAACAACATCGAGGACTCCATGGGCCATGCGGTCGCGCGCCGCATGAAGCCGCGCATGTTATCGACGCCTCCATGGAAAAAGGCCGGTTCTCCCCCATCGGAGGGTCCGGCCTTCACTCGAGCGCAACGCGCGGCGTGGTGTCGTCACGCGCGCCGGGCGCACTGCCTCACTTGGGCTGCTTGACGATGCGCAGGTAGGGCTTGGGCGCCTTCCAGCCTTCGGGGTAGATCGTCTTGGCTTCGTCGTCGGACACCGAGCCCGCGATGATCACGTCGTCCCCGTGCTTCCAGTTCACCGGCGTGGCGACGCGGTGCTTGGCGGTGAGCTGGATGGAATCGAGCACGCGCAGGATCTCGTCGAAGTTGCGGCCCGTGGTCATCGGGTAGGTCAGCGTCAGCTTGATCTTCTTGTCCGGGCCGACGATGAAGACCGAGCGCACCGTCGCGTTGGTCGCCGCGGTGCGGCCCTCCGAGGTGCCCGGCTCCTCGGCCGGCAGCATGTTGTAGAGCTTGGCCACCGCCAGGTCGGTGTCGCCGATCATCGGGTACTTCACCGCGGCGCCCTGCGTCTCCTCGATGTCGGCGGCCCACTTCGAGTGGTTCTCGACCGGATCGATCGACAGCCCGATCAGCTTGGCGTTGCGCTTGGTGAATTCGGGCTCGATCTTCGCCATGTAGCCCAGCTCGGTCGTGCACACCGGCGTGAAGTCCTTCGGGTGCGAGAACAGGATGGCCCAGCTGTCGCCGATCCAGTCGTGGAAGTTGATCTCCCCGTGCGTGGTCTTGGCGGTGAAGTTCGGGGCGGTGTCGTTGATGCGCAGAGACATGATGGGCTCCAAGGTGAAGGGTCCATCGCCGCGGACGGCGACGGTCGATCGTGCGGGACCGGGCGATTCTCGTCGTCCCACCGGCACCGGCCGGCGGCAGGGCGACATTCTTGTCCTCCCTTTCGACGACGGGGAGAGTCTGCCCAATGGCCTTGCTCGGCCAGCGACTTTACTCATGCGCGGACCGGATGAGGGTCCGCGCCGCCAGCCGGCCACGCCGAAAAAGCTATCGGCCCGATAAACACCGGCTGTTGCCGCCGTCGCCGGCCGAGTCCTAGACTCGTCCGCGCTCGCACTCTGCGGACAAGCGGACGGTTCCCCAAGGCTCAACTCAGGAGGCAGACATGTCAGGCGATTCCAAGTGCCCATTCTCGAGCGGCACCCACCACCATGCGGTGGCCGGGACCAAAGGCAACCGCGACTGGTGGCCCGAGCAACTCAACCTCTCCATCCTTTCCCTGCATTCGCCCAAGTCCAATCCGATGGGCGAGGAATTCAAGTACGCGCGGGAGTTCCAGACCCTGGACCTCGACGCGGTGGTCCAGGACCTGCATGCGCTGATGACCGACTCGCAGGACTGGTGGCCCGCCGACTACGGCCACTACGGCCCGTTCTTCATCCGCATGGCCTGGCACTCGGCCGGCACCTACCGCGTGCAGGACGGCCGCGGCGGCGCGGGCACCGGCGCGCAGCGCTTCGCGCCGCTGAACAGCTGGCCCGACAACGGCAACCTCGACAAGGCCCGGCGCCTGCTCTGGCCGGTCAAGCAGAAGTACGGCCGCAAGCTGTCGTGGGCCGACCTGATGATCCTGGCGGGCAACGTCGCGCTGGAGTCGATGGGCTTCAAGACCTTCGGTTTCGCGGGCGGCCGCGCCGACATCTGGGAGCCGGAGACCGACACGTTCTGGGGCCCGGAGACCACCTGGCTCGGCGACGAGCGTTATGCCGGCGACCGCGACCTGGCCAATCCGCTGGCGGCGGTGCAGATGGGCCTGATCTACGTGAATCCGGAAGGGCCGAACGGCAAGCCCGATCCGGCAGCCTCCGCGCGCGACATCCGCGAGACCTTCCGCCGCATGGCGATGAACGACGAGGAGACGGTCGCGCTGGTCGCCGGCGGCCATACCTTCGGCAAGGCGCACGGCGCGGGCGAGGCGCATCACGTCGGCGCGATGCCGGAGGGCGCCGGGCTCGAGGAGCAGGGCCTGGGCTGGAAGAACCAGCTGGGCGAGGGCATGGGCGTCTACACGATCACCAGCGGCATCGAGGGCGCCTGGACGCCGACGCCGACGACCTGGGACAACAGCTACTTCGAGACCTTGTTCGGCTACGAATGGGAGCTGACGAAGAGCCCGGCCGGGGCGCACCAGTGGACGCCCAAGGGCGGCGCCGGCGCCGGCACCGTGCCCGACGCGCATGACAAGACCAAGCGCCACGCGCCGATGATGACGACGGCCGACCTGGCGCTGCGCGTCGATCCGGCCTACGAGAAGATCTCGCGCCGCTTCATGCAGAACCCGGCCGAGCTGGCCGACGCCTTCGCGCGCGCCTGGTTCAAGCTGACGCACCGCGACATGGGGCCGACGTCGCGCTACCTCGGCAAGCTGGTGCCGCAGGAGCAGCTGATCTGGCAGGACCCGGTGCCCCCGGTCAGCCATCCGCTGGTGGACGACCAGGACGTCATCGCGCTCAAGGCGAAGCTGCTGGCCAGCGGCCTGAGCATCTCGCAGCTGGTGACGACGGCCTGGGCCTCGGCCTCGACCTTCCGTGGCGGCGACAAGCGCGGCGGCGCCAATGGCGCGCGGATCCGGCTCGCGCCGCAGAAGGAATGGCCGGTGAACCAGCCCAGCGAGCTCGAGAAGGTGCTGTCCAAGCTGGAAGCGGTGCGCAAGGAGTTCAACAGCTCGGCGGCCGGCGGCAAGCAGATCTCGCTGGCCGACCTGATCGTGCTGGGCGGATCGGCCGGTGTCGAGGCGGCGGCGAAGCAGGCGGGGCATGCGGTCGTCGTGCCGTTCTCGCCGGGCCGCACCGATGCGTCTCAGGACCAGACGGACGTCGAGTCCTTCGGCGTGCTGGAGCCCGCGGCTGACGCCTTCCGCAACTACATCCGCAAGGACCTGGTGCCGCACGCGGCCGAGCTGCTGGTCGACAAGGCCCAGCTGCTCACGCTGAGCGCGCCGGAGATGACGGCGCTGATTGGCGGCATGCGGGTGCTGGGCACCAACTTCGGCCACACCCGGCATGGGGTCTTCACGACGCGTCCGGAAACGCTGAGCAACGACTTCTTCGTCAACCTGCTGGACATGCGGACGAAATGGCAGAAGTCGACCAGCGACGAAGGCGTGCTGGAGGGCCGCGACCGCGGGACCGGCGCGCTGAAGTGGACCGGCACGGCGGCGGACCTGGTGTTCGGCTCGAACTCCCAGCTGCGCGCGCTGGCCGAGGTGTACGCGTCCAGCGACGGGGAAAAGGTCTTCGTCAACGACTTCGTCAAGGCCTGGACCAAGGTGATGAACCTGGACCGCTACGACCTGCTGTGAGCGCTCCCGGGCGCCGCTCGCGCAGCGGCGTCCGGAGATCGCGGCGCAATGACCACGCTGGCCCGGCCCGGTACGTTTCGTTCCAGCTTTCTTTCGGGCTGTTTCATAAGATGCCGCGATGGACGTCCATGAGAAGCCGGTCCGCCGGCCATTGCCCCTTTCGATGATTGCCGCCGCCTTGCTGGCGCTGGGACTGAGCGCCTGCGGCGGTGGCGGCGGTGACGCCGATACCGGCACGCCGGGCTCGACCCCCACGCCCACCCCGTCCACGCCGACGCCCACTCCCGTGGCCGGCACCTGCGACCTGCCCAACTTCAAGCAGGACCTGCTCGACCGCATCAACGCGCTGCGCGCCTCGGGCGCCAGCTGCGGCACGTCGGGGAACTTCCCCGCCGTCGCGCCGGTCGTCTGGAACGACAAGCTGACGCAGGCCGCCGACGCGCACGCGCTGGACATGGCCAACAAGAACTACTTCAGCCACGACAGCCAGGACGGCCGCAAGTTCTCCGACCGGATCACCGCCGCCGGCTACACCTGGGTCGCGGCCGGCGAGAACATCGCCGCCGGGCAGGCGACGGTCGAGGCGGTCATGAGCTCCTGGCGCAACAGCCCGGGCCACTGCGCCAACCTGATGTCGGCCAACTTCGCCGACGTGGGCGTCGCCTGCCGGCCGGCGGCTTCCTCGGCCAACACCTACAGCAAGTACTGGGTCATGGACCTGGGCAAGGCGCGCTGAAGCGACAGCCCGGGCGCCGCGCCTGTCAGGCGCGCGGCGGGCGCCGCACGGCGCGCAGCTTGCCGCTGCCGCCGCCACCGCAATAGAACAGGCCGGCGCCGTCGGACTCCAGGCCGCTGACGCCCTGGTGGGCGGGCATCGCGAGCCGCTCCTTCACCGTGCCGTCGACGGGATCGACGCGTCGAAGCTCGCTCTCGTCGCCTTCCCAGGTGGCATGCCAGAGCTCGCCATCGACCCAGGTGACGCCGGTGACGAAGCGGTTGGACTCGATCCTGCGCCGCACCGCGCCGGTCTCGGGATCGATCTGCACGATCGTGCGGTCGCGGTACTGGCCCACCCACAGGCTGCCTTCGGCCCAGGTGAGTCCGGAGTCGCTGCCTTGACCCGATGGCGCCGGGATCGACCCGAGCACGCGGCCGCTGGCGGGATCGATCTTGTGGATGCGCGCATCGGCGATCTGGTACAGGTGGCGGCCATCGAAGGCCGTGCCGGCGTCGGCAGCGCAGGGCAGCGTGCGCTGGACCTCGCCGCTGGCCGGGTCGATCGCCAGCAACCCCAGCGCCGTCGCGGCCCAGACGCGGTCGCCGTCGTGGCTGACACCGTGGACGGCGGGCGCGCCGGGGTAGGGGCCGTACTCGCGCACGACCTCGGCGGGACGGGCCTCGGGCAGGCCGTGGTTGGAGGCCATGCGGGCCTCGGCATGGGGATCGCAGGCCGTGGAAGCGGTCGAGGACATCGGGTTCTCCTTCGCGGCGACCGTCGCCGCATGGACCGCAATCTATCCAGACGGCGGCAACGCGGGGAGTAACAAGATCGTCGCGAATCCGCTCATCGGCGGCGCCAGCCAGCGCCGGGCACGCGTGAGGCCGAGCGCCCGCACCCGTCCGTCGGCCTCCAGGTCCGCCAGCGCGCGCTGCACCGTCCGCTGGCTCGCGCCCAGGGCCAGCGCGAGGGCCGAGGTCGACCAGGCGTTGCCGTCGGCGAGCAGCGCCAGCAAGGCGGCGGACTCGCCTTCGATCGGCGGCACCAGCACCGTCACCGACCGGCCCGCCTCGGCGCGCAGCGCGAAGCCATCGGGGGTCGCTTCGATGTGGGCCGCCGGCGCGAGCAGCGCCCGCAGCCGGCCGAGTTCCACGCGCAGGCGCGCGCGATGGGTCTCGTCCGGATGGCGCGCCCGGAAGGCGCGCAGGATCAGCGCGGCGCGCGAGGCGCCTGCCGGGCCGGCCTCGGCCAGCGCGCGCGCCAGGCTGAACAGCACTGGCCGGCGCGCCAGGTCCACAGCCAGGCCGGCACCGCGGATCGCTCGCCGGCAGGCGTCGACGACGAACGCGGGCGACTGCAGCAGCGCCTCGACCTCGGCGAGCCGCAAGGGACGTTCCGTGCCCGCGTCGATGCGCCGGGCCACCGGCTGGTCGAGCAGGGCCCGCATCGCGTCGGCCTCCGCCATCAGCGCCGGCACGCCGGAGCGCCGCGCGGCGATCGCAGCCGCGTCGAGTGCCGCCACGGCCTCCCCGCTGCGCAGCGAGCGCAGCGCGAGCTCGGCGGTCGTCAATCCCGCCATGGCCGCCAGCAGTGGCGGCGATCGCGTGGGTTCCTCGATGGGCAGCGCGCGCCTGGCCTCGTCGAGCCGTCCCAGCAGGATCAGGCGCCGCGCCGCGATCCATCGGCCCAGCAAGGCGTTGGCGCGGTCATCGTGGGCCTCGAGGACCTCGGCCGCCTGCAGCAGCGCTCGCGCGGGCTCGCCCAGGTCGCGCATCGCGAGGGCGACTTCCGCTTCGGCCACGACGCATCGCGCGCGGGCCACGGCCTCCTTCGGACCGAAGCCCTTGGCGGCGCGCCGCAGCAGGTCGCGGGCGCGCGGATGCTCGCCGAGCTGCGCCATCGCGATGCCGCGCAGTGCGAGCGCGGGCGGGTCCTCGCGCAAGGCCACCCGCTGCAGCGCACCGAGCGCATCCCCGGCGGCGAGACAGCGCGCGGCGGCGTTGATCAGGGCGTCCATGGGCGCGGAGCTTAAGCGCGCCGGCGCATACACTCCGGCCCCATGGAACTCAAGATCGTCGTCTACTCCAAGTCCGCCTGCCCGCAATGCGACACGGCGAAGATGCTGCTCAAGTCGCGCGGGATGGCATTCCAGGAAATCCTGATCGACGACGAGGCCGAGCGCATGGCCTTCTACGAGAAGTGCGGCCCGTCGGTGCGGCAGATGCCGCAGGTCTTCATCAACGACCAGCGCGTCGGCGGTGTCACCGGCCTGCAGGCGGCGCTGAAGCAGCTCGGCCGCTGAGCGCGCTACGCCAGCGCTGAAACACGACGACGGGCCAGAGGCCCGTCGTCATCGGGGTTCCCGACCGGCGTTCACTTCGCCGGCGCGACCCCGAGCAGGCCGTCGCGCGTGCTACCCCGCACCTTCGGGCCGATCCAGACCTTCATCATCATCGGGAAGAAGCTCTCGCCCTGGATGGTGTCGCCGACCTTCTGGCCATTGACGTTGAACTCGGTGGTCTGCTTCGCCGGGTCGTAGTCGATCGTGACCAGGTCGCCCTTGAGCAGCTTGGCGCGATTGCCGAAGACCACGCCCAGCTGCGAGGTCTGGATGATGTTCTTCGCGAACTCGTCCGCCGCGTTCTGGCGGATGCGGTCGAGCATCGCGTTGGCCAGGTCGCGCGAGGACACGTCCCGCATCATGTAGAAGGTGATGCGCTTGGCCCCCTTCTCGGCCACCGCCGCTTCCATCGTGGTCTGCTTGCGCGGCAGGTAGAAGGCCACCGCCGTCGACCGCGTCGACAGGATGCTCGACGTGGCCGCGCCGTTGAGCTGCAGCACCTGGTTGTGCAGCGTGGCCGTGTCCTGGAACTTGTAGCCCTCCACCTCGACCTCCGCGGCGGCGACCCAGGTCGATGCCGCGATCAGGCCGATGAACAGGGCGTTCCGGGCGGAACGGGCAAGAGCGGTACGAAGCATGGGAAGTCTCCTCCAGGCGTGGCGCGTCGTGTTGTCAGGGGAATCCGCGAGCCGGCCGGACGCGGTGGCGAAACGGGCCCGCACTCGGGGCGTCGCGAGTTTGAGCCGATGGTGACGGCGATCGCGGGCGCTGTGCGGACCGGATTAAAGCGCGCGGCGGTGTGGCGCGTCAGCCCCGGAAACTGGGGCCGTGCCTCTAATCCGAGGGTCCACGTGACGTTTGGCACGCGAGCCGCCGGCATCCGCTGGCACGATGCGCGCCGCTTCATCGACGCCGCCACGCGCGGGCACGGCACCAGTTGCAGTCCGCCCGAAGACCGGTGGTTCGACACGATGCAGGCGCCCGAACACCGCAGACCTTATTCCAAGCACCCCGGAGGGATCCCCGTGTCCATCGACCGTCTTTGCCTGATGCCGCGCGCGCTCGTCGCCGTGGCCGTCGCCTCGCTCGCCGCCGCGGGCGCCGCCCACGCCACCGAGAACAGCCAGGTGCGTGCCCTGCTGGGCGCGCCGTCGTACGAGATCTCGACGCCGCAGTTCCCCGGTCTTTATGCGCAGTTCTGGTACCAGCACTACGAGGCCGACAAGCTGCGCGACGCCGATGGCAAGACGCCGACCCAGGCGCTGACGATCCCGGGCGTCGGCACGCTGCCGCTGACGGTGAACGGCTCGATCAAGGCCGATGTCTTCGTGCCGCGCCTGACCTGGGTCACCGAGAAGATCGTGATGGACGGCCGCCTGGGCTTCTCCGCCGCCTTCCCGCTGGTCCGCCAGACCAATGACTTCACGCTGACCACGGTGCTGCCGGCCGGCGTGCCGGCCAATGTCGCCGCGGCCGTCAACCAGCAGCTGGCCGCCGCGGGCGGCGCGCTGTCGGGCAAGCGCAGCGGCATGGCCGATCCGGAGCTGGCGGCCTACCTCGACTGGCAGCAGGACGAATCGCGCGTGGCGCTGGGCGTCGCGTTCAACCCGCCGATGGGCTCTTACGACGCGGACCGTCCGGTCAATCCGGGCGCCGGCAAGTACTGGACCTTCAAGCCGCTGCTGGTGGCCTCGCGCGTGTGGGAGAACGGCTTCGCCGTCGGCCTGCGCGCGACCTACTCCTTCAACACCCGCAACGACGACACCGGCGTGCGCTCCGGCCAGTACCTGCATGCGGACTGGTCCGGCACCTACCAGCTGAACGACCAGTGGAAGTTCGGCGTGCAGGGCTACGTGCTCAAGCAGTTCACCGCCGACCGCGGCGGCGATGCCGGCGCCAACAAGGTCCAGGCGCTGTCCGCCGGCCCGCTGATCGCCTACCTGGCGGAAAGCGGCGACTGGGGCGTCGACTTCAAGGTGATGAAGGAGTTCTCGGTGCGCAATCGCCCCGAGGGCACGGTCACCTGGCTGCGACTGAACTACCGGCTGAACTGAGCGCCATGGGTCCGCGCCGCGATGGCGCGGACCTTGCTCAACGCTCGTAAAGCTCGAGCGGCAACCCGTCCGGGTCGGCGAAGAAGGTGAAGCGCTTGCCGGTGAGTTCGTCGACGCGCACCGCCTCGACGCTCACGCCGCGCGCCTCGAGCTCGGCCTTGCCGCGCTCGACATCGTCCACCTCGAACGCGAGATGGCGCAGGCCCTGCGCCTCCGGATAGGACGGCCGCGGCGGCGCGCCGGGAAAGCTGAACAGCTCGATCTGCGAGCCGTCCGGCAGCGCCAGGTCCAGCTTGTGGGAGCGCCGCGCCTCGCGGTAGGTCTCCGCGATCACGCGCAGGCCCAGGACCTCGGTGTAGAAGCGGCGCGAGCGCTCGTAGTCGGCGCAGATGATCGCGGCATGGTGGATGCGCAGCAGCATGGGTCGGCTCATCGCGGATCGGCGCTCGCGACCCTGTCGCGGGAACCGGCGACGAAGCGGTAGTCCACCGCCGGCGTCGCGGGGGCGTCGCCGGCCTCCAGCGCGTAGGCCTGCAGGTGCACGGATTCTCCACCGGCATCGAACTGGCAATGACCCGCGAAGCGCGCGCCCTTGGCAACCCGGCGCTCGACGTCGTCCGCGTCGTCATGCACCTCGGCATTGATCCACACGTAGTCCAGCCCGTTCGGGCCGCGCTCGATCGAGGTCGAGCGCACCGGCTGCCCATGCAGCATCGGACGCAGCAGCGCGATGCAGCGATCGTGCTGGGTGGCTTCATGGGCGCTCATCGCCGGCTTGCCCGGGACGCGGTCAGCACCGCAGGCGCTCAGCAGGGCGCCCAGGACCGCCACCGCGATCGCGGCGCGGACCGCGGTCGCAGGGCGCTGGATCGAGGAAAGGTCAGTCACGGCAACTCCTGGTTCGCCTCGCAGGACGAAGTCGACAGCCTAGCCCTGTCACGTCAAGCGCGTGTGAATGGGGTTTATGCGCGCGATGCGCACCGCCCCTGATCTCGGGGACGACGGAACTCACACCCCGACAGCGCCGGTCCCATCGGCGATGTGCGACGGGTCCTGTGTCCACATGCATCAGTTCTGACATCGCGATTTACCGCCGCGTAAATCCGCGCGCCGGTCGCTGATGCATGATGCGCGGCACCGTTGACGCCACCGGCCCGCGCCCCTCGCGCCGGCGGCCGTCCCCGTTCCGTCCCGTCCGTCCGCTTGCCGATGACCCGACTCCCGTCTCCGGGGCCACGATCCGCCCGCCCGTCTGCCTCACGCCGTCCTTCATCCCGCTCTCCGTCCCTGGCGCCGATCGCCGTGCTGGCCGCCGCGCTGATGCTGGCCGGCTGCGTCAACCTCGCGCCGGACTACCGCCGGCCCGACGCCGCCGTGCCGTCGCGGGGCACCGCCGCCACACCGGCTGCGACCGACGCCGCCGCGCTCGACTGGCATGCGGTGTTCCTGGACGAGCGCCTGCGCGGCGTCGTCGACCTGGCCGTGCGCGAGAACCGCGACCTGCGCGTGGCCGCGCTGCAGGTCGACCAGGCGCGCGCCGCCTTCCGCCAGACCGAGGCGCAGCGGCTGCCGACGCTGACTGCCTCGGCCGGCGCCAGTCGCGGCGGCAGCGCTGGGCAGGTGACGCAGCAGGTGTCGCTGCAACTGGCGCTGGCCAGCTATGAACTCGATGTCTTCAGCCGCGTCCGCAACCTGAGCGCGTCGGCGGAGCAGTCGCTGCTGGCCGCCGACGAGACGCGGCGCAGCGTGCAGATCAGCCTGGTGGCCGAAAGCGCGAGCGCCTGGCTCACCTGGGCCGCGGACCTCGAGCGCCAGCGGCTGGCCCAGCAGACGCTGGAGAGCCAGGAGCGCTCCTTCGCGCTGACGCAGCGCCGGCATGCGGCCGGCGCCGTCTCGGGCCTTGTGCTCGCGCAGGCGCGCACGGCGCTGGACAGCGCGCGGGCCGACGTGGCCGCGTGGCCGGCGACGATCGCCCAGGACCGGCATGCGCTGGAACTGCTGCTCGGCGCGAGCTTGCCCGCAGCGCTCGAGCCGCAAGCGACCGATGCGCTCGCCACGGTCAGCCTGCTGGTGGACCTGCCCGGCGGCGTGCCGTCGTCGGTGCTGCAGCGCCGGCCCGACGTGCAGGCCGCCGAGCACGCGCTGATCGCCCGCCATGCCGACATCGGCGCCGCGCGCGCCGCGCTGTTCCCGACGATCAGCCTGACCGCGAGCGCCGGCACCGGCAGCAGCGCCTTGTCGGGCCTGTTCAAGGCGGGCAGCGGGAGCTGGAGCCTCGGTCCGTCGGCCTCGCTGCCGATCTTCGACGGCGGCGCGCGCGATGCGGCGCTGCGCCAGGCCGAGGTGGGCCGCGACATCGCGCTGGCCAGCTACGACAAGGCCATCCAGACCGCGTTCCGCGAGGTGGCGGACGCGCTCGCCGTGCGCGCGACGCTGGCCGACCGGCTCGCGCTGCAGCAGTCGCTGCTCGCGTCCTCCGAGCGGCAACTGCGACTGGCGGAAACCCAGTACCGCGCCGGCAGCACGACGCAGCTGGACCTGCTCGACGCGCAGCGCTCGCTGGTGAGCGCGCAGCAGGCGCTGGTGACGCTGCGGCTGAGCGAGCAGCTCAACCGCCTCACGCTCTACAAGGTGCTGGGTGGTGGCTGGCAGGCGCCGTCGGACGGGCCAGTCGCGCCGGCTGCTGCCTTGACCGGGACGACAGCAACGGCCGTGACGAGAGCGACGGCCGGCAGCGCCCGTGAATGACCAGGGATTGAGGGAGATCCGATGAAGCAGTGGATGAAGCCGGGCCGGCTGGTGGCGGTCGCGGCGGGCTTGGTGGTGATGGCGCTGATCGTGAAGGCGGTCTGGTTCAGCCCGCCTGCGCCGCCGCAGGTGACCTCGGCGGCGGTCGAGCGCGGCGACCTGGAGGTCAGCGTGCTGGCCACCGGCACGATCAACGCCTACAAGCTGGTGAGCGTCGGCGCGCGCGCGACCGGCGAGGTCAAGCGGCTGGCGGTGGCGCTGGGCGACAAGGTCAAGGAAGGGCAGCTGATCGCCGAGATCGACGCGCTGACGCAGCAGAACGCGCTGCGCGATGCGCAGGCCTCGCTGCGCAGCGCCGAGGCGCTGCTCGGCGCCCGGCAGGCGACGCTGGTGCAGGCGGAGCTGGCCGCGAAGCGGCAGCGCGAACTGGCCGCCGGTGACGCCGGCGCCCGCGCCGACCTCGAGGCCGCCGAGGCCACGCTGAACACCGCGCGCGCCGATGTCGAGTCGCAGCGCGCGATGGTGGCGCAGGCGCGGATCAACGTGGACACCGCGCAGCTGAACCTCGGCTACGCCCGCGTGCTGGCGCCGATGGACGGCACCGTCGTCGCGATCGTGACCGAACAGGGCCAGACAGTGAACGCGGCGCAGACGGCGCCCACGATCATCAAGCTCGCGCGCCTGGACACGATGACGATCAAGGCCCGCATCTCCGAGGCCGACGTGCCGCGCGTGAAGCCCGGCATGCCGGTCCACTTCTCGCTGCTGGGCGAGCCGGATCGCCGCATCCAGGCGACGCTGCGCGCGGTCGAGCCCGGCGACACCACGCTGGCGGACAGCTCGGCGACCACCTCCACCTCCAGCGCCACGTCGGGCACGGCGAGCGCGATCTACTACAACGGCATCTTCGACGTGCCCAATCCGGACGGCACGCTGCGCATCAACATGACCGCGCAGGCGACCATCGTGCTGGCGCAGGCGAAGGCGGCGCTGACCATCCCGGTGGCGGCGCTCGGCGCGCGCGAGGGCAGCGGTGGCGATCGCCACAAGGTCCGCGTGCTCGGCGCCGACGGCCGCATCGAGGATCGCGTCGTCCGCGTGGGCCTGAACAACCGGGTGCGCGCGCAGGTGCTGGACGGCCTGAAGGAAGGCGAGCGCGTCGTGACCGCCGAGGCGGCGCCGCCCGGCGCGGCGAGCGACGGTCGGCGCCCGCCGCCGCGGACGTGAGCATGGCGGCCCTGCTCGAACTGCGCGGCCTGGTCCGCGAATACCCGGCCGGCGAAGGCACCGTCGCCGTCCTGCGCGATGTCGACCTGACGATCGAGGCCGGCGAGATGGTCGCCATCATCGGTCCGTCGGGCTCCGGCAAATCGACGCTGATGAACATCCTCGGCTGCCTGGACCGGCCCACGCGCGGCAGCTACCGCGTCGCGGGCCAGGAGACCGGCGCGATGGGGCCGGACGAGCTCGCCCGCCTGCGGCGCGAGCACTTCGGTTTCATCTTCCAGCGCTACCAGCTGCTGGGCGACCTGGACGCGGTCGGCAATGTCGAGATCCCGTCGATCTACGCCGGCGCGGGTACCGCGCATCGGCATGCGCGCGCCCGCTCGCTGCTGGCGCGGCTGGGCCTGGCGGAGCGTCTGCATCACCGGCCCGGCCAGCTGTCCGGCGGCCAGCAGCAGCGGGTGTCGATCGCGCGGGCGCTGATGAACGGCGGCGACGTGATCCTGGCCGACGAACCCACCGGCGCGCTCGACCAGGCCAGCGGGCGCGAGGTCATGACCATCCTCGAGGAACTGCATGCCGACGGCCACACGGTGATCCTGGTGACGCACGACGCGCAGGTGGCGGCGCATGCGCAGCGGGTGATCGAGATCAGCGACGGCGTCATCGTCGCCGACCGGCGCCGCCCGGACGCGGCGCCGCCGGCGGTGCTGGCCAAGCCCGATCCGGCGCCGCCCGGCGCGGCCTGGGCGGCGGTGCTGGGGCGCGTGGCGGAGGCCACCGGCATGGCGCTCAAGGCGATGCTGGCGCACCGCCTGCGCACGCTGCTGACGATGCTGGGGATCATCATCGGCATCGCCTCGGTGGTGTCGGTCGTCGGGCTGGGGCAGGGCACGCGCGAGAAGGTGCTGGCCGACATCAGCGCGATGGGCACCAACACCATCGACGTCATGCCGGGCGAGGGTTTCGGTGACCGGCGGGCCGGCGCCATCCGGACGCTGCGGGCCGGCGACGCCGACGCGCTGGCGCAGCTCGACTACGTGGACAGCGTGACGCCGTCGGTCGCCGTGGCCGCGGGGCTGCGCTACCGCAGCGTCGACGTGAGCGCGAGCGTCACCGGCGTCGGCGAGCAGTTCTTCCGCGTGCGCGGCTACACGATGGCGCAGGGCCGGGCCTTCGACGCGGCGGCGGTGCACGCCCGGGCGCAGGACGCGGTGATCGACGAGAACGCGCGCAAGACGCTGTTCCCGAATGGCGAGCCGGCGCTGGGCGAGGTCATCCTGCTGGGCAACGTGCCGGTGCGCATCGTCGGCGTGACGGCGAAGAAGGCCAGCGCCTTCGGCAGCGACGACGCGATCAACGTCTGGGTGCCCTACACGACGGCGATGAGCCGCATGACCGGCCAGGACTACCTGCGCAGCATCACCGTGCGGGTCAGCGACGCGGTGCCCAACGCGGCGGCGGAGCAGGGCATCCGCACCCTGCTGGCGCAGCGCCATGGCGCGACCGACTTCTTCCTGTTCAACACCGACAGCATCCGGCAGACGGTGGAGCAGACGACGGCGACGATCACGCTGCTGATCTCGTCGATCGCGCTGATCTCGCTGCTGGTCGGTGGCATCGGGGTGATGAACATCATGCTGGTGTCGGTGACCGAGCGCACCGGCGAGATCGGCGTGCGCATGGCCGTCGGCGCGCGCCAGAGCGACATCCTGCGCCAGTTCCTGTTCGAGGCCGTGCTGGTCTGCCTGATCGGTGGCGGGCTGGGCGTGTCGCTGGCGGTCGGCGCCAGCCTGCTGTTCAACCACTTCGCCGCGGGGATGGGGTTCCGGATGATCGTCTCGATGACGGCGATCGCCGGCGCCTTCGCGGTGTCCTCGCTGATCGGGGTGATCTTCGGTTTCCTGCCCGCGCGCAGCGCCGCGCGCCTGGATCCGGTGGAGGCGCTGGCGCGACCCTGAGAGGGGTTCCCCGGCCTGTCGCGCGACAGCCCCTTCTGCTGACAGGACTTGACGCGCGGCCCCTCGAGGGCCGCGTATCGTTTCCGCTCACAGCAACGGGAGACGACATGAGCACTGAACGGATCGAACGGCCGCTGGCCGGCCGCGTGGCCGTGGTGACCGGCGGCAGCCGGGGCGCGGGCCGGGGCATCGCGCTGGAACTGGGCGCCGCCGGCGCGACGGTCTACGTCACCGGCCGCAGCACCCGCGCGGAACCGGCGACGCAATACGGCCGCATCCAGGCGCTGTCGGGCCTGGACCGCATTCCCGGCACCGTCGATGACACCGCCGACGAGCTCACCGCGCTGGGCGGGCGCGGCATCGCCGCCCGCTGCGACCACACCGACGTAGCGCAGGTGCACGCGCTGTTCGAGCGGGTGCAGACAGAGCAGGGCCGGCTGGACCTGCTGGTCAACAACGCGTGGGGCGGCCACGAGGTCTTCAGCGGCGTCTTCGACGCGCCGTTCTGGGAGCGCTCGATGGACGAGTGGGACGCGATGCTGGACCGCGGCGCGCGCAACCACCTGCTGGCCAGCCGCGCCGCGGCGCCGCTGATGATCGCGCGCGGCAGCGGCCTGATCGTCACCACCACCTTCTGGGATCGGGACCGCTTCCTCAAGGGCAACCTGGTCTACGACCTGGCCAAGGCGACGATGACGCGGATGGCGGGCGCGATGGCGCAGGACCTGAAGCCGCATGGCGTGGCGTCGGTGGCGGTGTCGCCGGGCTGGATGCGGACCGAGTTCGTGCTCGCCGGCCATCACACCGACGAGGCGCACTGGCGCGAGCGCCCCGAGCTCGCGGGCACCGAGTCGCCGCGGTATGTCGGCCGCGCGGTCGTCGCGCTGGCCGCGGACCCGGCGGTGATGGCGCGCAGCGGCCGGGTCTGGCGCGTCGGCGACCTGGCCGCCGAGTACGGCTTCACCGACATCGACGGCCGCCGCATTCCGCCCTTCGAGTTGGACGCGGGCTGACAGGGGCATTGCGCTTGCGCGATCATCGCGGCTCGTTCCGTCGAGTCCAGGATCCGCCGCCATGCCCACCTCCAGCGCGCCCTTCGCCCCCTTCTTCCTCGGCACCCGCCTGCCGCTGATCCAGGCGCCGATGGCCGGCGTGCAGGACGCGCGGCTGGCGATCGCGGTCAGCAACGCCGGCGGGCTGGGCTCGCTGCCCGCGGCGATGCTGGCGCCGGATGCCCTGCGCAAGGAACTGCAGGCGCTGCGCGACGGCACCGACAAGCCGTTCAACGTCAACTTCTTCGCCCACACGCCGCCGTCGCCGGACGAGGCCCGCGAGACGCGCTGGCGCGATCGCCTCGGCCCGTATTACGCCGAGTTCGGCATCGACGCCGCGCAGATCCCGGCAGGACCGGGTCGTCAGCCCTTCACCGCGGAGATCGCCGACCTGGTCGAGCCCTTCAAGCCGCCGGTCGTGAGCTTCCATTTCGGCTTGCCGTCGCAGGAACTGGTCGCGCGGGTGAAGGGGTGGGGCAGCCTGGTGCTGGGCAGCGCTACCACCGTCGACGAGGCGCGCTGGCTCGAGGCCCACGGCGTGGACGGCGTGATCGCGCAGGGCTGGGAGGCCGGTGGCCATCGCGGCCATTTCCTCAGCGACGACCTGACGCGCCAGCCCGGCACGATGGCGCTGCTGCCGCAGATCGTGCGCGCGGTGCAGGTGCCGGTCATCGCGGCGGGCGGCATCGCCGAGGCCCGCGGCATCCGCGCCGCGCTGGCGCTGGGGGCGTCAGCGGTGCAGTTGGGCACGGCCTTCCTGCTGTGCGAGGAGGCGACCACCAGCGCCGTCCACCGCGCGGTGCTGCGCGATCCCGCGCATCACCACACGGCGGTCACCAACCTCTTCACCGGGCGTCCGGCGCGCGGCGTCGTCAACCGCGTGATGCGCGAGGTCGGGCCGCTGAACGAAGCGGCGCCGCGTTTCCCGCTGGCCACCGCGAGCATCGCGCCGCTGCGCGCGAAGGCGGAGGCGCAGGGCAGTGGCGACTTCTCGCCGCTGTGGGCGGGACAGAACTTCGCGGCGCTGCGCGAGATCGGCGCCGCCGCGCTGGTGACCGAGCTCAGCGCGGCCTTCTGACCGTCGCCGCGCTCAAGGCAGCGGCGCGCCGCGGGCCGCTTCGTAGAGCGCGTACCACTCGCCGCGGCTGAGCTGCACCCGCAGCGCGTCGCCGCAGGCGCGGATGCGATCCGGGTTGGCGCTGCCGATGACGGGCTGGATGCGAGCCGGGTGCTTCATCAGCCAGGCGAGCAGGATGCCTTCGGTGCTGACCTCGTGCCGCAGGGCCAGTTGCCGCACGAGCGCGCGTGCCGCCTCGTCGGCCGGGTCCTGCGCGGTGTCGCCGCTGAAGCGGCCGCGGGCCAGCGCGCTCCAGGCCTGCAGCTGGATGCCGTGCTGCTGGCAATGCTCCATCGTGCCGGCCCAGGCCAGCGCGCCGGGGCGGCTGCCAGCCTGGCGGTCGTTGAAACAGGTGGCCGCGTCCAGCGGCTCCAAGTGGCCCAGGCCGAGTTCGAGTTGGTTGACGACCAGCGGCTGCGCCAGCGCGCGGCCCAGCCAGGCCATCTGGCCGGCGTTCATGTTGGACACGCCGAAATGCGCGACCTTGCCCGCCGCGCGCAGGCGCTGGAAGGCCTCGGCGATCTCGTCGGGCTGCATCAGCGGATCGGGGCGGTGCAGCAGCAGGATGTCCAAGCGCTCGGTGCCCAGGCGCTGCAGGCTCGCCTCGACCGCCTCGACGATGTAGCCGCCGGACAGGTCGTAGCGCTTGGGGCCCTCGTCGTCGGCGAAGCGGATGCCGCACTTGCTCTGCAGCACGAGGCGGTCGCGCAGCGAAGGCTGGCGCTTGAACAGCGCGCCGAAGACCGACTCGGCCTTGCCGAAGGTGTAGATGTCGGCGTGGTCGAACAGGGTGACGCCGATCTCCATCGCCGCCTCCACGGCGGCCTGCGCGTGGTCGACATCCGCGTCGCTCCACGGCTGCCGGTCCCAGCCGCCGCCCAGGCCCATGCAGCCGTAGGCGAGCGGGCTGGCGGTCGGGAGGTGCTGCTGCAGCGGAAGGGCGGGGATCGCGGGGTTCACGGAGCTCATGGCGGGACCTGCGTCGTGGCGGAAACGGACATCGCGCCCGGGAGGGCGCGATGCGGTGGAGGCGCCTTCGTCAGGCGCGCGGTGCGGGATTGTGACGCGACGGGCGGGCGACGCGTTTCATGGCGGTTTCATCGCCCGGCGGGCCGGCGGCCGCGTTTCAGGCGGCGCCGGGCAACACGTCCACGCGCCACTGCTTGCCGGCGCGCGAGACCTCCAGCCGCGTGTCGAAGCGCACGTCGAGGAAGCGCTCGATGACGCCGAAGTTGGTGCGGCTGTGCTCGGTCAGTTCGGTGCAGGTGTACGCGGCCGGGCGGCCCGCTCCCGCGACGGCCAGGGCCAGCGGCAGCGCGAGCTGGTCCGCTTGCTCTATCGCGTTGGTCATCAGAGCTTCGTCGCCTGACTCAGTCGCTGCATCAACTGCTAGGGCGAGGGCTTCGAGGAGTTGGTCCTGACTGAAATCCGCGGCGAGAAGGGCGTCTACGGCCAGCAGACGTTGCTCAGAGTCTTGTGGTTGCATTTGGACTAGGCCCATCCAACCTCGCGGAGAAGGAAGCCGATGCCGTGTACGGCAGCCTGACCATCTTCTTCCTGCGCAAGTCGAAGCCCCTTGCTCTCCTGCTCGTTGGCCTTGCCGCGCGCATGGAGCCTGGCAAGCATCTCGGCCATGCCGGCCGACGCGACCATGCGATAGGGGTCGTCTCGTAGTTTCTTGGCGATTGCGCCAAGGTCCATGGAGAGGACCTGCTCGGCCTCACCTTTCGAAAACACCCAACGCCCCAGGATGACCACGGCAGCATTTCTGCAATGATCGATTACCGAGATGGGGCTCTCTCGGTGCGCAGAATCAAGTACGCGCTCAATCGCGCGCAGCACAGGTTGCAGGTGGTCCTTCGGCACAAGGTCTACTCGAAGCTCCGGGAGTAGGCCGAACGCGCAGAGCGACTTCAGCGTGACCAAGACTTCATCGCTCAGCGCATGTTCGACCTGAGTGATGCGCCATGTCGACCAACCTCGAGCCTGCCCCAGCGCGAGGGTCAGGCCGTGACCACCACGGGCCTTCCCGAGCAGCGTGAGACAGGGCCAATAGCGGAACAATCGCTTCTGAAGCTGGTCTCCATCACGGAAGCTTGAGAACACGTTGCTCGGATGCCCCCGAGTCATCACGTAGCTTGGCTGAGCACCCGGGAAAGACTCGTAAAGCCGGCCACGCCGAACCCGCGTCACCGGGTCGAAGGACTCCTCTCGAAACACCCAACTGAACGGTGAGGCTGTTAGTCCTTGAGGCATGGTGTCTAGGTCGTCCGGAGCCTCCACGAGCTTCGCCTGCAAGAGCATCGGCGCCGGACTGCACGCGAACACTGGTTGCCCGCCACCTTCGTAGACGTGGCCGGTTTCCTTGTCGTAGCCGATGTGCATGATGAAAAGTTCGGTCGAGGTTTATTGACGGTTAGGCTGTGCGGTTCCCGGATTCACGCGCGTCGACGTGGTGCCAGGTTTTGAGTCTTTTGGGCGCCCCGAATTCGTGCACGACGTGGAACCAACAATCCGTGGATGGAGCTAGGTCCTTCATGACCATCAGAGGCTGTGGGGCCAAATCTGGTTCGCCTCGAAACATGCAGGTGAAAGTCAAGACCGCTCTGGTGCGGTACACGGCCATGGTGAATGCGTAGGAGGCCTCACGAAGCGCCGGCATGTGCAGCTGGTAATCAGCGTCCATCGGTGGGACAACCACGACTTGATGGCCAGACAGCACTCCGCGGACCTCCCGAACGAACATCGCGCCTGGACCGAGTGTCCGAAACGGAACCGAGAACTGATTCGAGCAAAGGGTCGGGTACCCGTCGGTGAATGCGACCTCTAGCGAGGTGCGCGACCTGTCATGCTCTGCGCGAGACCAAGCGGAAAATATTCCGTGCTGCGGTGTCCAGACATGCACTTGCGAGAACGGATGTGGTTCCATGGACGCGCCATGGCGCACCGCAAACTGAATCCATTCTTTGGAGGTGTCCAAGAAGAACTGCGATTGCTCAGGAGCGGTGTGCACTAGCAGCCAGGCCTCAGAAGCGCCGGTCGCCGTCAGATAGCCTGGTACCAGCGCGCTCTTCTTTCGAATTGCCTCAGCGACCCACTGATGCGGCTCGTTGGGCCAGACTCGCGAAAGAATAGATTCCCCCTGCCAGTCCGACGCTCTTGGACGCCGATGCAGATGCTGCAGGATGCTGGATGGAGGAATCTGAATGCACTCGCAGGCCACGGCGTGGCCCGCAATCTTGAGGAGCGCATCGGGGCGGTCTTGAATCGCCCTCGGTACAAGCTCTGCTCGATGCCCGCCTTGATGAAAAGCTTCGATTAGCGCAGCGATGCTGCTGGCCTCGCCGGCCGTCTGATGCGGACGCATGGGACCTACGGCAATCTGCTACTGAATCTTGCGTACCCCTTTGTGGGCGGCTCAGCGCTGTTCATTCCTGCTACCTACAAGAGATTGGAAGATCTGCAGGATTTCGACCTTCGTTCTACCGCTGCTGATGACCTTCAGGAACGCGTCGTACGTCATCACGACATGCTCTCCGCTTCGCGCGTTGAATAGGATGAAGTCGTGCCACTCTTCGCCGCGGCCCTCGATGGCCGACGCGTAGCTCAGTAACCAGTAGATGGCCACCTGACGGTAGTCAGCCGCAGCGAATCGCTTGACCGTGTTCTTGACCTCGATGAGCGTGTGACCGAGGGAGAAGTCACCGTGGCCGCTGGCTACCCACTCAAACCCAGGAATGGCGGGGCGAATCACCAGAGGCTGCAGGCGGGTGCGACTCCAGTCGCTGAGGCTCCGAGCGAGGTTGCGCCCAACAGTCTCTGCAATCGTCTTATCGGCATGGCTGAGCTGGCCTGGTGGCTGGGCGTCGAAGTAGACACTCTGGCGCTTCTGGGCCTCTGCGAAGCACCACTCCCAATCAATCGACGCCGCACCGCGCAGGAGACTTTCACCGACCGTATAGCCCAGTTCGAAGAGCATGGAGCGTTGGAGTCTTGATAGTGCGAGCAGGTCTGCCGTTACGAAGTCGACATGCTGAATTCGAGAGCTATCGTTGAAATGCGCAACGATGCCCGGAGTCAGCTGAGGGAACACCTCCTTCAGAAGGCCCGGTATATCGCGTGCCACGGTGCGCGGGTCAACTTGTGCGGTTCGCATCTTTGGCCCAATCGATGAAGACCTGCGAGAACAGCGGCTCCTGGCCACGCGGATGCGCCTTGCGCTCTTCCGTTGAAAGGTTTCCTACTCCTAGCGCCTCCACTCCTAAACCCCACATCTGAAGCGCTTCCCGACGAACAAGGGTCCTAGCTTTGTCGCCTTCGCCTCCAAACGCGAACGAGGCGAACCAGTACGCTCTCTGACTCTCGGACCCTAATTCTTGCCAACGGTTGCGGAGGTAGTTGAAGGCCGTTGGGTCGGCCCACACACGCCAACATGTGATGCAGGCACGGCGAACAGTCTCAAGTTTGGCGTTTTGGAACCGTTGAGCGATGAACGTTTCCCGGCTTGCAGTTCGTCGGAACCGCAGCGTCCTCAGGTAGTGAAGCAGGTTGGTGTCCAGTTGCAGCAGATGGGCTGAATGCTTAGGCACTTGGTCAAGAAGGTCGTCGATGCCTTCGTGTATGGAAGCAAAGCGTTCTTCGCGTCTCAAATTTGCTATCCCGCGCATGATGGTCGAAAACGACGCGCGGAACGAGTGCAGGTTCTCCTGCGATAGCAGCGTCCACGCAATCTCCAGCGCCGCAGTTGGCTCATGCAAAGGCATCGTCCGACTAATCTGCGTGACCAGGAACGAATCAGGAAGTGCCTTCTCTAGTTCCCGATTCAGCAACTGCCGGACTTCGAGGGTGTCCACAGTCTCCTTCAGCGACTCATACTCTTCGTCAGGGTTGTCGGAGTAGGGGTCGAATCGCAGGTCAATGCTCCGCAGCTTCGCGGCTTCTTCGTCGTCGCCGCCGAGTTGGGCGCGGACGTAGTCCTGATAGTGCTTTGAAGAGAGGATGACGGTCTTGCTCTTATTCAGCGACAAGCCATAGTCCATCAGCGTCTGCGCCAGTGCCCCGAGCGATTTGTAGGCGCTCGAGTTGTCCGCAGCCACGAGCACGTAATCGTCCACGTAGCGATGCCAGTGAATGCCCTCCCAGCCGAGTTTTCGGTCGACCTCGTGGAGGACTAGCTCCGCGAAGACTCGCGCAGCTTGGCCCCCCACTGGTAGGCCAAACGACCTTCCAGCAAAGAACTTGCTAAGCAAAGCGTTGACCTGTTTGGCCATGTGCTCATTGCCGGTCAAGCTGGCAATCAAATTCTCAATGTGATGGTGGGAAATGTGCTCGTAGAAGCTTGAGATGTCGGTCTGCACGACGACCGCATCCGCTCCGGCTGCGGCAGCATGCGCAACGGTGACCTCCTTGAACGCGCGCCAAGAACGGGCGGGGTCAAAAAGTTCCTCGCCACCATCCGCAAGAAATCGGTAGGAGTGCGCAACCTCAAGACGTTGCGGCTCGAGGTCTTCCGCGATGGAAATGGCTAGCCCATTGAGGAACACGTTCCAGAACGGGTGAATCTTCGTCACTACCCGGAAGCCCGCAGGTCCGGAGGGTGCGATAAGTCGCTCCGTGTAGACCTTCAGCGCATTCATGCGCTCGCGACATTGCGGCAGGTCCAGGGTCTCAAGCTCCCTATAGAAACCCAATGCTATGGACGCCAATTCCTGCGCCTTGTCGCCACAGAACTTGACGTCCATGTCGAACGGTAGGGTGTCGTTGTCGCCGTGCTTGGCGACCTCAAGCGCAGCTCGGTTGAAGTGTGCAAATCTGGGCTTTGCCACTGGATGCCTCCCTGGTCATCTCAACATCCGCCCAGCGTTCTGATTTTCTTGGAGCGGTTCTTGCAAACCATGGTATCGGACAGCGGGACGGCTCTCCCTAGGGCTTGCGAGGGGCAGCGGACGGCGCGTGTGGGATGTCTGCCCTTCATCAGGAACTGGCGCACGCGCGCTGGCGCGCTTGGCTTGTGCCGCAAGAAAGTGGGCCGCCACGGCGCACCATCCCGATTCGTACAGGAGCGGGCTGTGGGAACGGGACGGCGGCATGTCACGCGGCATTGCCGAGGACGCCGGGGACTCGCTGCTGGCCTCGCTGTTCGACGCGGACGCGCTGGCGGCGATGGACCTCTTCGACCGCCTCCAGCTCGGCGCCGTCCTGCGGGTGTGCGCCGGGGCGACGTCGCTGTCGGAGGCCGGGCGGCAGCTGTTCCAGGCGAGCCGACAGGCCCGCAGCGTCGTGAACGACGCCGACCGGCTGCGCAAGTACCTGCTGAGGTTCGGCTTGTCGTGGGACCGTGTCGCGGCCGCGCGATGAGCCGGGCGGCGGAGCGGGCGGCGCGCGTGCTCGGGGCCGCCACCGGCCTCACGCCCCCCGCCCCGCGTCTCGCGCGCCGGCATGGCCCGTCCGTCAGCAACAGTCACAATCGGCGATTCCGCCCATGACAGTCGACCGGTCCGCCCCCACCGCCTTCGCTGAGCGCGCGCTTGCCGCGCGTGCTGCGTCCATCACGCCTGCTGCGTTCTTGCGACGCGCGTTCGCGGCGATGGCCATGCTGTTGGCGGCCGCCGCGTTGGCCCCGGCGGGCGCGGCGCCACCCGCGGCGGCGCGAGGCGCGAGCCAGCCCGCCCCGTCCGCCCCGTCCCCCGCCCAGACGCAGGGCGCGATCACCCCGGGCGACCTGGCGGATCCGGTCCGCGAGGTGAGCCAGTACAAGGTCGACCTCTGGCAGACCGAGCAGGGCCTGCCGCTCAACACCGTCCAGGCGCTGCTGCAATCGCGCGACGGCGGCCTGTGGATCGGCACCGCCGGCGGCCTGGCCCGTTTCGACGGCCGGCGCTTCATCAGCTTCGACGCCGCGCAGGCGCCGGACGTCGCCTCGCAGCCCGTCTTCGCGCTGCTGGAGGACCGCCAGGGCCGGTTGTGGATCGGGCACCCCGGCGGCGTCGCGGTCTACGCGCAGGGGCGCTTCAGCGCGGCGATCTCGAAGGCGCAGGCCGGCGGCCGGCGGATCTGGTCGCTCGCCGAAGACAAGTCTGGCGCGATCTGGGCCGCCGGCGACGGCGCGCTGGTCCGCTGGAAGGACGGCGCGGTCAAGACCTTTGGCGCCGCCGACGGCCTGCCCGCCGCGCGGCTGCGCACCGTCGCCTTCGACACGGCGGGCACGCTCTGGATCGCGACCACCGGCGCCGGCCTGCTCGCGATGACGACGGACGGCAAGTTCCATGTCTTCGACGCGTCGACCGGCTTCCCGCATCCGCAGGTGCGCTTCGTGCTGCCGGATCCGGCCGGCGGCGTCTGGGCCGCGACCGCCGGCGGCGGGCTGGTGCGCCTGCACGCGGTCGATCGCCCGGACATGCGCGTCTACACCACCGCCGACGGCCTGCCCAGCGACCACCTCACCGCGCTCGCCCGCGACCTCCGCGGCGACCTGTGGATCGGCAGCTGGGGCGCGGGCGTCAGCCGCCTCCACGACGGACGCTTCAGCACGATCTCCGCCGGGCCGGGGCCGGCCGGCGGGCTCGCCGGGAGCCAGGTCTGGTCCCTGATGGCGGACCGCGAGGGCAGCATCTGGGTCGGCACCTGGGTCGACGGCCTGAACCGACTGCGCAACCGCGCCTTCACCGCGATCGGCACGCCGGAAGGCCTGAGCCACGACAACGTCCGCTCCGTCGTCGCCGCGCGCGACGGCGCGATCTGGGCCGCGACCGCCGGCGGCGGCATCAACCGCCTGCGGGACGGCCGCATCACCACGCTGCGCCAGGCCGACGGCCTGCCCACCGACGAGGTCTCGACCATGCACGAGGCGCGCGACGGGACGCTGTGGATCGGCACCTACACCGCCGGCGTCGCGCGGCGGCTGCCCGACGGCCGCATCGAGCGCTTCGGCCCGGACAGCGGCCTGCCCGGCGTCGAGGTGCGCGCCCTCTACGAGGACCGCGACGGCACCGTGTGGGTCGGCACGCGCTCGGCGCTGGCGCGCTTCAACGGCCGCGGCTTCGAGCAGGTCCGCGCGCCCGGACTGCCCGACGAGGGCGTCGCCGCGATCCTGCAGGACCGCGCCGGCACGCTCTGGTTCGGCACCACCGGCCAGGGCCTGGTGCGCTGGCGCGACGGCAAGGCGCGGCACTTCAGCACCGCCGACGGCCTGCTGTCCGACTGGGTCATCGCGCTCAAGGAGGACGCGCGCGGCGCGCTCTGGATCGGCACGAACGGCGAGGGCATCAACCGCCTCAAGGACGGGAAGATCGGCGCGGTGCGCCCGGCCGACGGCCTGTGGGACGGGCTGTCGCAGGTGCTCCTCGAGGACCGCGCCGGCAACTTCTGGATCACCTGCAACCGCGGTTTCTACCGCGTCGCCCGCGACGACCTGGACGGCCTGATCGACGGCCGGCTCAAGCAGGTCCGCTCGGTCGGCTTCGGCCCGGGCGACGCGCTGCGCGCCACCAGCTTCGCCGGCAACCTGCAGGCCGCCGGCGCGATCGACGCGGCCGGACGCGCCTGGCTGCCGTCGTCGTCGGGGCTGGTCGTCGTGGATCCGGCGCGCCTGCCCGGCGGCGGCGAGCCACCGGCCGTGCGCATCGAGCAGATCAAGGTCGACGGCGCGCCGGTGCCGCTGGACGGCCGCCCGCTGGACCTGCCGCCCGGCCCGGTGGCGCTGTCGGTCAGCCTGGCGGCCTCCACGCTGCGCGAGGCCGACCGGGTGCGCTTCCGCTTCTGGATGGAAGGCCTGTCGCGCGGCTGGACCGACGTGGGCCAGGACCGGGAACTGACCTTCCCGGCGCTCTCTCACGGCGAGTACCGGCTGCGGCTGGCCGCCTCGGCGGATGGCCAGCGCTGGCGCGAGGCGCAGGCGCCGCTGCCCGTCACCGTGCGGCCGCGCTTCCACGAGACCGGCTGGTTCCATCTTCTGGTCGGCCTGGCGGCGATCGGCGGCTTCGCCGGCGCCGTGATGCTGCGGATGCGCCAGCTGCGCCGTCGTCAGGTCGAGATGGAACGCCTGGTGGCCCAGCGCACCGAGGAACTGCGCCAGGCCAATGAGCATCTGAAGCAGCTGTCCTTCCTCGACGCCGTCACCGGCCTGCCCAACCGCCGCCGCTTCAACGAGGCGGCCGACGAGGAATGGCGCCGCGCGCGCCGCGCCGGCACCTCCCTGGCGCTGGTGCTGGCGGATGTCGACGCCTTCAAGCCCTACAACGACCAGCTGGGCCACCTCAAGGGCGACGAGTGCCTGGCGGCGGTCGGCGCGGTGCTGGGGGCCTCGATCGGGCGGGCGGGCGACCTCGCGGCGCGTTATGGCGGCGAGGAATTCGTCGTGCTGCTGCCCGGCGCCGACCGCGACGCGGCGCAGCGGGTGGCCGAGCACATCCGCGCCGCCATCGAGTCGCTGGCGATCGCGCACCCGGCCTCGCCGGTGGGGCCGGTGATCACCGTCAGCCTGGGCGTCGCCGCCTGCGTGCCGGACGACGAGCGTGGGCTGGAGAGCCTCATCGCCGAGGCCGACGACGCGCTCTACGCCGCCAAGCGCGACGGGCGCAACTGCGTGCGCTGAGGCGTCCGCGGGGGCGGCGCCGGGGCAACGACTGGCGCCCGGGCAGGCGCGTCGACAGCCGATGCGTCCTCTGCCAGGGGGATGCGGCCCTGTTCGGCCGCAAGGATTTCATTCCCGTGAAGCGAGCAAGGGTGTACAACCACGGACACCGCGTCACCCGTGTCCGTGCGCGCCTCCCCTCGCGCCCGTCGACCCGGCATCCCAGCGTCCGTCCGACCGTTGCCGACCATGACGACCACGCCTTCCGTCCGCCAGCACAGAGGCCGCACCTATGTTCTCGACGCGCTCGGGCAGGGCGCCGGGCCGTGGCGGGGACGCTTCGTCGTCAAGGGCGAAGAGGACGGCCGGCCGGGCGTCACCGCCTGGCATGAGCTGGAGGACGAATTTCCGTCCCCCGACGAGGCCGTCGCCCACGCCGACCGGGTGGCCTGCCAGTACATCGCCACCTTTGCGGAACAAGCGTGAGCAAACACGCGAGTCGCCCACTCCGCCAAGCCGCGTGCCCGGCCCCAATTCGGCGCGTGCGGCGCCTGTGGCGGGGGCATGCGCGCCGCGCCGGCCCTTCCTGACGAATCGAAGCGCGCAATGACGCGGGCTGCCGGCCCGTGGGCATCCTGCTTGCCCACGCCGCTCCGCCCATGGGTCCGGGGCCGGTTCATCCGGTCGCTTGCCGGCCCGCGCATTGCCCCGTCCAGGACTGACCGTGGGCTTTCAGGGAGAAAAGAACATGCCGACGTTGTCCAACTTCAAGATCGGAACGCGGCTGGCCGCCGCGTTCGCGATCGTGATCGCCTTGCTGCTGCTGGTGCTGGCCGTCGCCGTTTCGGTGCTCAATCGCACCAGCGGCACCATGGACCGGGTGGTCGATGACCGCTACGCCCAGATCGCCGTGAGCGACGACATCAAGAATGTCGGCGACCGCGGCGTGATCGTGATCGGCCGGCTGCTGATGGCCACCGATCCCGCGCAGGCCAAGCGCTACATGGACGAGTACGCCCTCGTCCGCGCCGCCAACACCGAGAACTTCGCGCGCTTCGAGAAGATGCTCAACACCGACGAGGCCAAGGCGATCTTCGCCGAGCAGTCGGAGGCCCGCAAAGCCTACGGGGCGGCGGTGCGCAAGCTCTTCGACCTGATCGCCGCGGGCCAGCGCGAGGAGGCCATGGCCGTCTACCAGGGCGACATGGCGCAGCTGCAGGTGCGCTATTACGCGCTGATCGACAAGATGGTCGAGTACCAGTCCAAGGCCATGGCCGACGACGTCGCCCGGGCCAAGGCGGACGCGCAGCGCTCCAAGCTCTGGATGAGCGTGGTGGCCGCGATCGCCGTGCTGCTGGGCGTGGTCACCGCCTACAGCATCACCCACTCGATCACGCAGCGCATCCACGGCGCCATCGCGCTGGCGGAGGACGTCGCCAAGGGCGATCTCACGCCCCGCGAGCTGCCGCAGAGCAGCGATGAGATCGGCCGCCTGATCGCCGCGCTGCAGCACATGGTGCGCAGCCTGCACCGGATCGTCTCCGAGGTGCGACAGGGCGCGGACACGATCTCGGCCGCCGCCCGCGAGGTGGCGCAGGGCAACGCCGACCTGTCGGCGCGCACCGAGGCCCAGGCCAGCGCGCTGCAGCAGACGGCGTCCGCGATGGAGCAGCTCACCGCCGCGGTGCGCATGAGCGCCGACAACGCCGACCAGGCCAATGCCAGCGCCGCGTCCGCGTCGCAGGTGGCGAGCGCGGGCGGCAAGGCGGTGGGCGAGGTGGTCGCGACGATGAGCTCGATCTCCGCGTCCTCGCAGCGCATCGGCGAGATCATCGGCACGATCGACGGCATCGCCTTCCAGACCAACATCCTGGCGCTGAACGCCGCGGTCGAGGCCGCCCGGGCCGGCGAGCACGGCCGCGGCTTCGCCGTCGTCGCCTCGGAGGTCCGGGCGCTGGCGCAGCGCTCGGCCGGTGCCGCGCGCGAGATCAAGGACCTGATCGTCGCGTCCACCGAGCAGGTCGGCGCCGGCAGCCGGCTGGTCGAGCAGGCCGGCGCCACCATGACCCAGGTCGTCACCGGCATCCAGCAGGTCAGCGGCGTCGTCGCCGAGATCAGCGCCTCCAGCCGCGAGCAGAGCATGGGCATCGAGCAGGTCAACATGGCCATCATGCAGATGGACGACACCACGCAGAAGAACGCGGCGATGGTCGAGCAGAGCACCGCCTCGGCCAAGGCGCTGGAGGACGAGGCCGCCCATCTGAACAACGCGGTCCGCGCCTTCGTGCTGTAGCGCCGACGCGCCCCGTGCCCGCGGCACTGTCATCGCCGCGCCGTCTTCGTCGACTCACCAGGGAGCGACCCGCATGAACGACAGGATCCAGGAGGGCGCGACGGCGCCCGCATCGCTTTCCCCCGCACCGTCCGCTTCGTCGCCGGTCTCGCCGCCCGCCGCGGCGCGCTGGCGTCCCGAGGTGCTGGCCTTCATCGAGGCGCACCGCCGCGACGGCCACCGCAGCGCGCGGCTCGACCCGCTGGGCGTGTCGCGGCCCGCCGATCCGGGGCTGCTCGATCCGCAGTGCTTCGGTCTGCAGCCCGGCGAATGGCTGTCGCCGGCCGGCGCGCCGCTGTGGAGCGCGCGCACCGTCGGTGACCTGGACCGCGCGCTCAAGGCCATCTACTGCGGCGGCCTGGCCCTGGACGCCAGCGCGGTGCGCGACGCGTCGCGGCGAGACTGGCTGCATCACGAGATGGAGGCCTCGCCGCCGGTGCCGGGCGGCGCGGCGGAGCGGCTCGCGCTGCTCGACCGGCTGATCCGCGCGCAGGGCTGGGAGGAGCATGTCGCCCAGGCCTTCCCGCATGCGAAGCGCTTCTCGCTGGAAGGCAACGAGACGCTGATCCCGCTGCTGGACGCGCTCTGCGCCGAGGCGGCCGGCCACGGCGTGCGGCGGATCTTCCTGGGCATGCCGCACCGCGGGCGGGTCAACGTGCTGGTCAACCTGATGGGTTTCCCGCCGGCGCAGGTGCTGGACCACTTCGATCCGAAGTCGCCGCATCCGGAGCGCCACACCGACCTGGTCTATCACCTGGGCGGCGAGCGCGAGCTGGACACGCCGCGCGGCCGCCTGACGCTGACGCTGGCGCACAACCCGTCCCACCTGCAGAGCGTGCATCCGGTGCTGACCGGCCTGGCGCGCGCCTGCCAGGACGCGCTCAGCCGCGAGCGCGCCGACCAGGACGGCCGGCGCCTGGTGTTGCCGCTGATGCTGCATGGCGACGCCGCCTTCGCGGGGCAGGGCGTGGTGATGGAGACGCTGATGCTGGGCGGCAAGCCGGGCTACACGGTCGGCGGCACGGTGCACATGATCATCAACAACCAGGTCGGCTTCACCGAGCCCAACCCGATGAGCGCCTGGCCCGCGCAGTACTGCACCGACGTCACCCGCATGATCGACGCGCCGGTCCTGCGCGTGAATGCGGACGAGCCCGAGCAGGCGCTGCGGGCCGCCGCGATCGCGATGGCCTGGCGCGCGCGCTTCGGCTCCGACATCGTCATCGACCTGATCGGCTACCGCCGGCTCGGCCATTCGGAAAGCGACGTGCCGGCGCTGACGCGACCGCGCATCCATGCGCTGACGCAGTCGCACCCGACCATCGTCGATCGCTACGCCGCGGCGCTGCGCGCTGACCGCGTGGTGCCGCCCGACACCGACCTGGCCTCGCACGTGACGCGTAGCCGGGTGCGGGCCCACCAGGCCTTCTCCGATCCCGCGCTGCCGGCCGAGGACGAGACGCCGTCGCCGCTGCGCCGGCCGGGCGCGGTGCCGGCCCTGGACGCGGCCGGCGTGCAGGCGCTGATCGACCCGATGACGACGCTGCCCGACGGCTTCGAGCCGCATGCGATGGTGCGCACGCTGGTCGACCACTGGCGCCGCATGGCCGGGCTGGCCGAGCCGCCGCTGCGGGCCGACTGGTGCTTCGCCGAGAACCTGGCCTACGCCACCATCCTGCGCGGCGGACTGAACGTGCGGGTCTCCGGCATGGATGTGCGCCGCGGCACCTTCCTGCACCGCCAGGCGGTCTGGACCTCGCAGGAGGCTGGCGGCGCGGGCGGCGCGCGCGACGGCACGGCCGCGGAGTTCGTGCCGCTGCGCCAGGTGGCGGCCGGCGACGGCCCCAGCGGCCGCTTCGACATCCACAACTCGCCGCTGTCCGAGGAGGCGGTGCTGGGCTTCGAGTACGGCTACAGCGTCGGCGCCGCACGCACGCTGACGGTGTGGGAAGCGCAGTTCGGCGACTTCGTCAACGGCGCGCAGGTCTTCGTCGACCAGTACATCAGCTCCGGCGAGGAGAAGTGGGGCGACACCTCCTCGCTGGCGGTGCTGCTGCCGCATGGCAACGAGGGCATCGGGCCGGACCACTCGAGCGGCTACCTGAGCCGCTTCCTGCAGCTGTGCGGCGAGGACAACCTGCGCGTGGCCTGCCCGTCGACGGCGGCGCAGTGGTTCCACCTGCTGCGCCGGCAGGCCTTCGACACGCTGCGCAAGCCGCTGATCGTGATGACGCCCAAGGGCACGCTCTATTGGGAGAAGGCGTCGCACGCCGGGATCGAGGAACTCACCGGGGGCAGCTTCCAGACGGTCATCGACGACACGACGGTCGAGGACCCGCGCCAGGTCGAACGCCTGCTGCTGTGCAGCGGCAAGGTCTATTACGACCTGGACCGCGGGCGGCGCTCGGTCGCGCGGGCGGACCTGGCGGTGGCGCGGATCGAGCAGTTCTATCCGTTCCCGGCGCAGGCGCTGGAGGCCTTGCTGGCGCGGTATCCGGCGCTGGTGGAAATCACCTGGGTGCAGGAGGAGCACCGGCAGCAGGGCGCCTGGTCCTTCATCCGCGAGCAGATGGATGAGCTGCTGCCGCCGCATGCGCGGCTGCGCTGCGTGGCGCGGCGGCCGAACGGCTCGGGCGCCACCTCCTCGCATGCCATCCATCAGCTGGAGCAGGTGGAACTGGTCGCCCGCGCGCTCGGCGAAGCCTAGGCGCGCCGCGCCCGCGACCGGCGCGCTTCAGCGCAGGCGCTTGATCAGGCTGGAGGTGTCGAGGCGGCCGCCGCCCTCGGCCTGCACGTCGGCATAGAACTGGTCCACCAGGGCGGTCAGCGGCAGGCGCGCACCGTTGCGGCGCGCCTCGTCGAGCACCAGCCCGAGGTCCTTGCGCATCCAGTCCACGGCGAAGCCGAAGTCGAACTTGTCCTCGACCATGGTCTTGCCGCGGTTGTCCATCTGCCAGCTCTGGGCGGCGCCCTTGCCGATGACCTCGAGCACCAGCGGCATCGGCAGGCCGCTCTTCTGGCCGAAGGCGATCGCCTCGGACAGGCCCTGGACGATGCCGGCGATGCAGATCTGGTTGACCATCTTCGCGAGCTGCCCGGCGCCGGCCTCGCCCACGCGGGTCACGGCCTTGGCGAAGTGCATCGCGACCGGCTGGATGCGTCCGAAGACGGCCTCGTCACCGCCGCACATGACGGTCAGCGCGCCGTTCACCGCGCCGGCCTGGCCGCCGGAGACGGGGGCGTCGATGAAGTGCAGGCCCTGTCGCGTCGCTTCGGCCGCGAGCTCGCGGGCGACTTCCGCCGAGGCGGTGGTGTGGTCGACGAGGACCGCGCCGGGCTTCATGCCGGCGAAGGCGCCGTCGGCGCCCAGCACGACGGAGCGCAGGTCGGCGTCGTTGCCGACGCAGCAGAAGACGATGTCGGCGCCCTGGGCCGCCTCACGCGGCGTCGCGGCCGACTGCCCGCCGAACTCGGCGACCCAGGCCTGTGCCTTGGCGGGCGTCCGGTTGTAGGCGACGACCCCATGCCCGGCCTTGGCGAGATGGCCCGCCATCGGGAAGCCCATGACGCCGAGGCCGAGGAAGGCGACGCGCAGGGGAGGGAGGGAGTCGTAGGAACGCTGGCCGATGCTGCTCATGGAGGAACCTGTCGGTGGGTGGATGAAGACCCGCCGATTGTGTCCCTCCCGCGCGCTCAGACGATGGTCAGGTGTTCGGTGCCCGACGCCAGGTCGCCGCTGCGCGCCCGCTCGCTGTTGAGCTTGATCTGCAGCCGCAGGTCGTTGACCGAGTCGGCATTGCGCAGCGCGTCCTCGTAGGTGACCTTGCCGAATTCATAGAGGTCGAACAGCGCCTGGTCGAAGGTCTGCATGCCGAGTTCGCGCGAGCGCTTCATGATTTCCTTGATCTCGCCCACCTCGCCCTTGAAGATCAGGTCGCTGATCAGCGGCGTGTTCAGCAGGATCTCGACCGCGGCGATCCGGCCCTTGCCCTCCTGGCGGGGCAGCAGCCGCTGCGAGACCAGCGCCTTCAGGTTGAGCGACAGGTCCATCAGCAGCTGGGCGCGGCGCTCTTCGGGGAAGAAGTTGATGATCCGGTCCAGCGCCTGGTTGGCGCTGTTGGCGTGCAGCGTGGCCATGCACAGGTGGCCGGTCTCGGCGAAGGCGACGGCGTGTTCCATCGTCTCGCGGTCGCGGATCTCGCCCATCAGGATCACGTCCGGCGCCTGGCGCAGCGTGTTCTTCAGCGCCTGCTCCCAGCCTTCGGTGTCCAGGCCGACCTCGCGCTGGCTGACGATGCAGTTCTTGTGCGGGTGGACGAACTCGACCGGGTCCTCGATCGTGATGATGTGGCCGTAGGTGGTCTCGTTGCGGTGGTCGACCATCGCCGCCAGCGTCGTGCTCTTGCCCGAGCCGGTGGCGCCCACCAGGATCACCAGGCCGCGCTTGGTCTGGGTGACGTCCTTCAGGACCACGGGCAGGTCCAGCGACTCGATCGTCGGCAGGGTCTGGGGGATGGTCCGCAGCACCAGCGCCACGTGGCCCTGCTGGATGTAGGCGTTGACGCGGAAGCGGCCGATGCCCTGCGGCGAGATCGCGAAGTTGCACTCCTTGGTGCGCTCGAAATCGGCCGCCTGCTTGTCGTTCATGATGGCCCGCGCCAGCTGCAGCGTGTGCTGGCCGGTCAGCGGCTGGGGCGACACCTTGGTCACCTTGCCGTCGACCTTGACCGCGGGCGGGAACTCCGCCGTCAGGAACAGGTCGGAGCCCTTGCGCGACACCATCAGGCGCAGCAGGTCGTTGATGAACTTGGTGGCCTGATCGCGTTCCA
>Ga0055524_1000167_pt1 | contig 75234 bp, 70 predicted proteins | sample AraplaCol_mCL_r2_2_FD_55011 | JGI IMG/M metagenome (GOLD analysis project Ga0055524, IMG submission 55011) | Arabidopsis root microbial communities from North Carolina, USA - plate scrape MF_Col_mCL_r2 | ecosystem: Host-associated > Plants > Roots > Endosphere | place: USA: North Carolina...
TCACCACCAGGCTTCGCCCTGGATGCCGATCGACGTGCCCGACTTCTTGTCGCCATACACCTCGGCGGTGCGCGACTTGTCGGCCACCATCGCCAGGCGGGCCGCTTCGTTCCACCAGCCTTGCGTGACGAACAGGCGGATCGTCGGGCGCGAGCCCGCCGTGTTGCCTGCCGACACCGCACCGGCCAGCGTCAGCTTCGTCAGGCGGCGGGTGTCACCCACGTCCGGCTTGATCTGGTCGTGGCCCAGCTCGGCCAGGAAGCGGAACGGACCCGAGATGTACGTGTCCGTGCGCGCACCGATCGAGAACCACTTGTCACCCAGGTTGTTGTCCGCGCTCTTGTTGCGGTACTCGGTGATGAAGTCGATCGCGGTCTTGCCGTACTGCGTCTGCTCCTGGGCGATCAGGCGCCAGATCTTCTGGTCGGCCTGCTTCTCGTACTTGCCGCCCACCCACAGGTTGCCGCCCAGCACGCCGTTCTGCGAGTGGTACACGCCGATCGTGCCGCGCTTGGCGACTTCGGCCGGGTCCACGCCGGTGATCTGGTTCTCGGTCTGGACGTTGTCCTGGCCGGTCATGTACACCGAGAGTTCACCGTTCGGGTTCGTCTTGATGTTCGTCAGACGCAGCGGGATCGTCAGGCGGTTGTCGTTCGAGGCGTTGCTCGGGTTCATCATGAGCGCGAAGCTCAGCTTGCCGAAGCCCAGGTTGATGTCTTCCAGACCCGCGCCGTCACCGTCGTTGTTCTCGACGAACTGGTCGTTGATGCCCAGTTGCAGGCGGTTGTAGAACCGGCGGCCGGCCCACAGCTTGCCGTTGCCCAGCACCGAGATGTTGTTGCCGTAGGTGTAGACCTGGCCGAAGCGGGTCACGAGTTCGTCGCCGCGCTTGCCGGCGGGCACGTTGAACTCGTTGTCGCCCCAGGCGCGGTACGCGCTGGGCATGAAGTGCACGTGCCAGTCCGAACCTTCGTACTCGGCGATCTTCGAGTTGAAGCTGGGTTCGATCACGTAGTCGCACTCGTTGCCGAGACGCCATTTCGTGTCGGCCCCGGGCAGGCCGAAGCAGACTTGCGTGCCGCCGCGGGCGTTCACGCCCACGCCAGCGCGCATGTAGCCGGAGAACTCGACCGGCGGGGCGGCCATCGCGGCGGTGCCGATGCCGGCCAGCCCCAGGGCAATGATCAGACGCTTCTTTTTCACGGGTAACTCCTCGTCGTGTGTGTAGTGACGTTTTCTTGTCGCCTCATCGGCGATGACGACCCGAACGGCCGGCCTGATGGGCCGATCTCGCCGGGCACGACGCCCTTCTCCCGCCATCCCCCCGGATGTCGGTGTCGAGCGCATGGAACCGATGGGCCGGGCATTGCCACCGAAAAACGATGGAAAACCTGGAACCGGTTCCAGATCCCGATATTAATCTTCTGTAATGATCTGAAAGATCCCGATAAACCCTCAAGCCGCCCGCAGCTTCGGCACGCACACAACGAGTGATCGATTCAGAGAGAAACCACGATGGACGACGGCCCCGCACGCAGTCCAACCGCGTGCGGGGCCGTTCAGGAGACCCGGAGGATCAGGCCTTGATGAAGGCGAGCAAGTCCTCGTTCAGGCGTTCCTTGTGGGTGTCGGTGATGCCGTGGGGGCCGCCCGCGTAGACGATCAGCTTGGCGCCCTTCACGAGCTTGGCCGACGAGCGGCCGGCCGCGTCGATGGGCACCACCTGGTCGTCGTCGCCATGGATCACGAGCGTGGGCACGTCGAACTTCTTCAGGTCTTCGGTGAAGTCCGTCTCCGAGAAGGCCTTGATGCAGTCGTACGTGTTCTTGTGGCCGCCCTGCATGCCCTGCATCCAGAACGAATCGACCATGCCCTGCGAGCGCTTCGCGCCCGGACGGTTGAAGCCGAAGAACGGGCCGCCGGCGATGTCGAGGTACAGCTGCGAGCGGTCGGCGATGGAGCCGGCGCGGATGCCGTCGAACACCTCGATCGGCAGGCCGCCCGGGTTCGCGGCGGTCTTGAGCATCAGCGGCGGCACCGAGCTCACGAGCACGGCCTTGGCCACGCGCTTCGTGCCGTGGCGGCCGATGTAGCGCGCCACTTCACCACCGCCCGTCGAGAAGCCCACGAGCACGGCATTCTTGACGTCGAGGTGGTTCAGCAGACCGGCGAGGTCGTCGGCGTACGTGTTCATCTCGTTGCCGTTCCACGGCTGGCTCGAACGGCCGTGGCCGCGGCGGTCGTGGGCGATCACGCGGTAGCCCTTCGACGCGAGGAACAGCATCTGCGATTCCCAGCTGTCGGAAGACAGCGGCCAGCCGTGACTGAACACGATGGGCTGGCCGGCACCCCAGTCCTTGAAGTAGAGCTGCGTGCCGTCGGGGGTGGTGAAGTAGTTGGACATGGTGGGGGCTCCGTGAGCGGGGTGGGTGGGCTTGGAGGGGGTCTTGGCCGCGGCGTCGGCCGCCACGGGAAGGACGAGCGAGGCGGCCGCGCCGGCACTGCCGATCAACAGATGGCGGCGCGCGAGGTCGGACGGGTCGGACATGAGAACTCCTTGGGGTCGGGGACACGGTGTGTTCCTGGAGGAGAAGTCTCGCGCCGGCCCGGCCATGGCACACCCCTTGGAGGAAGGCCCCACCGCTCGGGCTTCGGCCCTCCTGGAACCCCCGACCAATGGGAGGGGGTGGGTGCAGGAAAAGCGGAGTTAGGGATGGACATCCCACCGCCCGGATCCACACTCCACGAACCACCGAAAGGTTCAACCCATCGGAAGGTCATGCTCGAATTCCAGCTCAGCGCCCTCGCCGGCTTCACGATGCTCGGCAGTGTGGGAATCTGGTCCGGACTCGTGGCGCACCGCTTCGCGGCGCTGCTCCTGCTGCTCGGCGGGAGCGTACTCGGGTTCGCCGCATCGGAATGGCTGCTTGCCTGGGCCTGCGACACGCAGACCATGCGCCCCTTCGCCCCCCGCATGCGGCTCGCGCGCGCCGTGGCCCCCCTCGCCTGCGGCATGCTGCTCGGCATCGCGCTGGTCTGGCTCCACCAGACCCATGCGGGCCCGCCCCGTCATGACCGCCTCGAAGACGGTCCGGGCCGTCCACCGGCGCAGGAATGAAAAAAGCCCCTCGTCGCGTGACGAGGGGCTTTTCGTTTGGTGGGTGGTACAGGGTTTGAACCTGTGACCCCTGCCGTGTGAAGGCAGTGCTCTACCGCTGAGCTAACCACCCAAGAATCTGGGCTTCCACCGGTCTGCTGCGACTGCTGTCGTGTGCAGAGCCTCAGATTATGCCACAAGCAAATGCCACTTTGTCTTCCCGTTTGAACTTTTATCGAGATCTTTCAGCACACCCTCATGCGCCTCTGCCTCGGACTCGGTGGCGAGCACCACCGGCAGCGTGAACTGGGTGAGGTCGACGGCGGCGACGACCACCTCGCCCGGACCGGCCGCATCGCCCGCATCGATGACGAGCGAGTCCTGCCCGCGGGTCATGCGGATGTAGACCTCGGCCAGCAGCCCCGCGTCGAGCAACGCGCCGTGCAGCGTGCGGTTCGTGTTGTCGACCTCGAGGCGCTTGCACAGTGCATCGAGCGAGTTCGACTTGCCCGGGAACATCTCGCGCGCCATGGTCAGGCTGTCGGTGATGTTCGCCACGTGCTCGGGGAACTTGGGCAGGCCCAGGCGCGCGAGTTCGGCGTTCAGGAAGCCGACGTCGAACCCGGCGTTGTGGATGATGATCTCGGCGCCCGAGAGGTATGCCATGAGTTCGTCCGAGACGGCCGAGAACAGCGGCTTGTCGGCGAGGAACTCGTCGGTCAGGCCGTGGATCTTGACGGCGTCCTCGTGGTTCTTGCGCTCGGGGTTCAGGTAGAAGTGGAGGTTCTCGCCGGTGAGCCGGCGGTTCACCATCTCCACGCACCCGATTTCGATGATGCGGTCGCCCGACTCGGGGCTCAGGCCCGTGGTTTCGGTGTCGAGGAAGATCTGCCTCATGCCGCGGCTCCCTGCACTTGCGGACGGCTGGCCCAGGCCCACATCACGGCGCCGGCGAGGATCATCGGCACGCACAGCCACTGGCCCATGCTCAGGCCGAGCTGGAGCAGCCCGAGGAAGTCGTCCGGCTGACGGAAGTATTCGGCGACGAAGCGGCAGATGCCGTAACCCACGAGGAACGCGCCCGACACCTGGCCGCGCTGGCGCGGCTTGCTGGCGTACCACCACAGCAGCACGAACAGCAGCAGGCCTTCGAGCAGGAACTGGTAGATCTGGGACGGGTGGCGCGCGACGTTGTCGACGCGCGGGAACACCATCGCCCATGGCAGCGACTCGGGCGCGGGACGGCCCACCAGCTCGCCATTGATGAAGTTGCCGATGCGGCCCGACGCGAGGCCGGTGGGCACGCACGGCGCGATCAGGTCCCACACCTCGAGCACCGGGCGCTTGCGCGTGAGCGCGAAGACGGCCATCGCGGTGATCACGCCGATCAGGCCGCCGTGGAACGACATGCCGCCCTTCCACACCGCGAAGATCTCGGTGAAGTGGCTGGCGTAGTAGGTCGCCTTGTAGAAGAGCACGTAGCCGAGCCGCCCGCCGATCACGACCCCGAGCACGCCGTAGAACAGCAGGTCCTCCACGTCGCGGCGGGTCCAGCCCTTCGACGCGAACTGCGGCTGCTTCACGCGCAGGGACGCCAGCCAGAGGAACAGCCCGAAGGCCACGAGGTAGGTCAGCCCGTACCAGTGGATGGCCACGGGGCCGAGTTTCAAGGCGACAGGATCGATTTCGGGGTGAACGAGCATGGGCGGCAGGAGGTTGCAGCGGGTACGACGAGGGCGAACGATAGCTCAATTGGCAGAAGGCCCCTGCCCCGCCTTCTAGAATCCGTCCATGACATCGATCTTGCGGACCGCGCGGGTCCTTGCCGCCACCGTGCTGCTCGCGTTGCCCTGCCTGGCCGCACAGGCCGTGGAACCGCTGGCGCCGGCCGAGGAAGCGGCCGTGCTGAGCCTGGCCCGCGGCACGCCGACGTTCGGCCGCTACTGGCTGGACGAAGTCGTTCCGATGCAGACCGCCACCGAAACGCTGCGGCGTGCGGCGCTGCTGGCCCACTGCGCCCCGCTCTCCAGCGGCGCCTTCAGTCACCTGGACGCGACCCACCGGGCGGCCGCACAACGGGTGCTGGCGGGACAGGAGGCGCTTCGCCGCGAGTACCTCGGACCGAGCGACGGACCGGCGCGCCACCGCGTCTGGCTGGCCACCTTCGCGCTGTCGACGGACTCCGGCCGCGCCGCGGTGGAGGGCCTCGCGCGTGGTCCGCAAAGCGAGCTGCTGCTGCGTGCGGACTCGGAGGATCTCGTGATCGACGTGTTCTCCGAGTACAGCGTCGACGTGGTCACCGGCACGGGTGAACCGGCCGCCGTGATCTGGTTGAAGGGCTACTTCGAGCGCGCCGGGCGCGTGCCGGCCTTGCGCGACGCCGTCCGGGCCGCTGCCCCTGCCCAGCTCGCCGACTTCGACCGCGTGGACGGATTCGAACGGGTGGGACGCGCGGACGCGCCGTGGCTGGCCGCGCTCGGCGGGGAGCTCGCCCGGCGGCAGGAGGCGCTTCGCGCCGAGCTGCTGAAGGCGTACCCGCCGGCGGTCCTCGAGGCCCGGGAGCGGCTGATGGCGTTCCGGAGCGAGGTGCAGTACTTCGCCCCGCCGGGGTCGGCCGTCGCGATGCTGATGCCTGCTGCCGACCCGCTTCGGGACCGGGCCGTCGCCGAGGCTGCCCGCACGCTGCACCCGCTGCCGGAGGCTGCGTGGGAGCATGTCCTCCTCGAGGGGGCGGACATGCTGCCTGCGCGCGCGGAGGTGCAGCGGCTGTGCCCGCCGCGGGCGCCCGCTCGCTAGAATCCGGCACCCGGGCTCGCGCCGATGGCGCCCTGCCCGTCCCGCCCGCACCCCGCCAGGGCATCCGGCCTCGGCCGTTTCAGGAATTCGACACCATGGGCGCTCAGTGGAAAGCCAAGCACAAGGACGCCGCCGCGAACGCGCGCGGCCGGCTCTTCGGCAAACTCTCGAAGGACATCATGATCGCCGCGCGCGGCGGCCCGGATCCCGCCGCCAACGCGAAGCTGCGCCTCGTGGTGGAACAGGCCCGCAAGGTGTCGATGCCCAAGGACACGCTGGAGCGGGCCATCAAGAAGGGCGCGGGCCTCACCGGTGAAACCGTCCATTTCGAGTACGCGCTGTACGAAGGCTTCGCACCGCACCGCGTGCCGGTGATGGTCGAGTGCCTGACCGACAACCTGAACCGCGCCGCATCCGAGATGCGCGTGCTGTTCCGCAAGGGCCAGCTCGGCACGTCCGGCTCGGTCGCGTGGGACTTCGACCACCTCGGCATGATCGAGGCCGAACCCGCGGCCAAGGGCAACGACCCCGAACTCGCCGCCATCGAGGCCGGCGCGCAGGACTTCGAACCGGCCGACGAGGAAACCGGCACCACCGTGTTCCTGACCGACCCCACCGACCTCGACGTGGTCAGCCGCGCCCTGCCCGCCCAGGGCTTCACGGTGCTGTCCGCCAAGCTCGGCTACAAGGCGAAGAACCCCGTCTCCGCGTCCACCCTCACGGCGGAGCAGCTGGAGGAAGTGGAAACCTTCCTCGCGGCGCTCGACGAGAACGAGGACGTGCAGAACGTGTTCGCGGGGCTGCAGGGCTGATTCGACCAGGGTGCAGGACCCACTCGCTGCTCAATCGAGGTGACGAATGACGGTAGGGGTGTCCTGGCAATTCTGCAAGGTCGCGTAAGGCTTTCCCTCGCAGAAGCTCTTGCAGACGAGCGAGATCGGAAGCGAGGTCGCCCCGTCGTCGAACGAGATCCTGACCTCCAGGGTCTGATCCTCGAATGACCGGAGTTCCTCGATCAGGCCGGCAATCGTTTTACCCTTGTTCGTCCAAGCCGGATCGGACATGAATTCCCTCGTTGAGTGTTCGACGGTTGGGGGGGCGACTGCGTTTCAGCGATTGGCCACCGCGAGTGCCCCGCCAGCCACCACGAATGCGCCCCCGGTGACTCGGTTGAACGCCTTGCTCAGCCGGCTGCCCTTCAGGCGTTTCGCCAGGGTGGCGCCGCCCTTGGCGTAGGCCATCATCACCGTGCCATCCACCACGAGCCAGGTCGCCGCCAGGACCAGCAGCTGGGCCACGAAGGGGCGGCCCGGGTCGATGAACTGGGGGAACAGCGAACCGAAGAACAGCAGGTCTTTCGGGTTGCCGATGCCGACCAGGAAGCCCTTGCGGAACAGCGCCCGGTCCGTGGCCGAGGCATCGCTGCGCACGACGTCGTCCGCGGGGAGATCGAAGGCCTGCGCCGGTGCGCGCCACGTCGACACCCCCAGGTACACGAGGTAGGCGGCCCCGAGGTACTTGATGACCTGGAACAGCGTGTCAGAGGCCGCGATCACGGCACCGAGGCCCAGGGCCGACAGCATCATCAGCGTCAGGGAGGCGCTCATGCCCCCCACGATGGTCGAGACGGTGCGCTTCGCCCCGTGCGCCACGCCGTGGCTCACGCACAGGATGGCCGACGGGCCCGGCGCCACGATGACGGCGAGCACGACCGACAGGTAGATCAACCCGTGGTGCAGGGACATCAGCGGGCCTTCGCGTTGGCGTTCAGGGAAGGATCACGATGGCGCCGGCCTGCGAGCGGGCCTCGGCCGCGCGGTGGGCGTCGGCCACCTGGTCCAGCCGGAAGCGCGCGCCGATGGCGGCACGCACGGCGCCGGAGGCCATCGCGTCGAACACGTCCTTCGCGTTCGCCCGGAAGGTGGCGGTGTCGGCGTTGTGCGGGAACACCGACGGGCGCGTGAGGAACAGGCAGCCCTTCTTGTTCAGGATCTCGGGCTCGATCATCGGGGCCGGGCCCGACGCCGCGCCGAACAGCACCACCAGACCGAACGGCGCGGTGCAGTCGAGCGACCCCAGGAAGGTGTCCTTCGCCACCGAGTCGTAGACCACGCGGGCCTTGCGGCCGCCGGTGGCGGCGATCACCTGCTCGACCCAGTCGGCCTTCGTGTAGTCGACGGCCACGTCGCAGCCGGCCGCCCGCGCGGCCTCGCACTTCGCGGCCGAGCCGGCCGTGCCGATCACCGTCGCGCCGAGGGCCTTGGCCCAGCGGCTGAGGATCTGCCCCACCCCGCCCGCCGCGGCGTGCACCACCACGATGTCGCCGGACTGAACGGCGCAGGTCTTGCGCACCAGGAACTGCGCGGTCATCGCCTTGAAGAACACCGCGGCAGCGTCCTCGTCGGAGATGCCCGCGGGAATCACGACCACCTTGTCGGCCGGCACGTTGCGGCGGTCGGCATAGGCCCCCACACCGCCGGCGTTCATGTAGACCACGCGGTCACCCGCCTTCAGGTCGGTCACGCCCGCGCCCACCGCCTCCACCACGCCGGCCGCCTCGAAGCCGAGGCCCGTGGGCGACGGCAGCGGGTACCGCCCCATGCGCTGGTACACGTCGATGTAGTTGAAGCCCATCGCGGTCTGGCGCAGCTGGACCTCGCCGGCCGCAGGCGGCGGCACGTCGATGGTCTCCAGGCGCATGACGTCGGGGTTGCCGAATTCGGTGAGGCGGATGGCGCGGGCGGTGGTCATGGCAGCGGGTGATTCAGGGAACGCGAGGTCCGGTACGGACGACTGTACAGCGGCGGCGGCACGCGTGCAGGCCACCGCCTACTCGCAAGCGGCCCCCATCGCCCACGGGTCAGCCCGCCCGTGCGCACCGCACGAGCAACGACACCACCGCGAGCGCGAGCAGCCACGCCACCGGCCGCGGCAACGACACCGGCTGCCCGAGGCAGGTCACCAGCAGGTCGAGCAAGGCGTGCCGCAGGCGCAGCACCGCCACCCGGTCCTCGACGGCCTGGAGTCCGGCCTGCAGCGTGGCTTCGTCGATGCGCCCCACGGCGAACCATCGCAGCAGCCGTCGCGACCAAACGAAATGCCGGGCGACCTCCACCGCATCGCGCCACAGCGTGGTGTCCAGCGTCATGAGGCCCCCGCCTTCGGACGGTTGACGGGCCGTGTGCCCGGCTTGGGCCGGAACGGCTGGTGAGGCGGCTTGGCGGAGCCCGGGGCCCCGCCCGCAGGTCCGTTGGACGTGCCACCCGTGGCGGGCGACGCCGGATACGGCTTGGGTGAGCCACCCTGCATCGCACGGGCTGCGGCACCTGCGGCCATTCCAGCGCCTCGCCCGAGCGCGGCGGCCATGCCTGGCGTGTGCCGGGAGGTGGCGGGTGACGCACCGCCGCCCGAGGCGGCCGAGCCACCCCGGCCCGGTCCCGACGTGAGGCCGTTGGCCGCGCCGCCAGCGGCACTTCCCGCCAGCCCCCCGGCCGCCCCACCCGCCCTCCGGCCCAGGCGCCCGAAGCCCTCCACCGCGCCTCGCCCGAACTTGTAGGCCTCCTTCATGACGGTGCCGGCCCCGGCGCCCACGGTGGCCAGGCCATTGCCGGTGGCATGGCCCACGGCCGACCAGCGATCCAAATTCAGCGACGTGCCGCCGACGAGGCCGCTCGCCAGTGCGGGCACCTTCATGAAGAGGAACCCGACCGTCACCGCCATCAGCAGCAGCACACAGCACGTCACGAAGGACATGCCGTCGGACGGCCCCATGGCACGCGCCACGACAACCACCTTGTCGATCGCCTGGATCGACATGGAGGCCACCGCCGCCGCCATGACCCCCTGCATGGCGCCTGTCACGAGAAACCCGAGCCAGGCGTTGAACACGAAGGCCGAGGGGGCCCACATGGCCCAGGGGATCATCACCGGAGCGAACAGGATGGCGAGCGAGGTCTGCACCTTCGCCATCAGCATCACGCCTGCGGCGAGCGCGCCGGACACCAGCAGCACGGCAGCCGCCAGCAGCCGGAACAGCCGACCGAGCGTCTGGTTCGCCACGGCATTGATGACGTTCCCCCATTCGCTGCCGGGCCCCGACGGCGCCGCCGTGGCGACGTCGAACGCCGCGACCGCCATGCGGTCGATGACGTCCAGCTCGGTGGGCGCCCCAGTGAGGTTCAACGTGGCCGCGAACACCTGGGCCAGCCCGGCGACGGAGTCCTTGACCACCGGCCCCAGGTGGTCGACGGCCCAGAGCGCCAGGCCGAAGATCACGAGCGGCTGCAGGAACTCGGGCAGCAGCTGGGCCATGCCCTTGCCGAGAATCCACGACTTGACGATGCCCCACACCAGCAGCACGCCGAACAGGGTCACGGCCGTGCGCCGGCCCACGGCGACCAGCGACGCGTTGCCTGCGCCGAACGCCTCGATCGACTGGGTGATCTCGGCGAACAGTGCGCGCAGCTGTCCCACGGCCACCATCGGGTCACCGGGCGGGACCGGCGAGGCCTCCGACTGGGCCAGGGCCAGGCCGGACCCCAGGCACAGGGTCAGGCACAGCGACATGCCGAGCGCGAGCCGCACGATGCGGAGGTTCATGGCTTGCGTCCCCGGGTCCAGGCCTCGATGGCCTGGCGGTCGGCCCGGCGCGCCGCCTCGACGGCCGCGCGCCAGGCGTCTTCCTGGGCCTTCGCGCGTGCCGCATCCTCGGCCTCCTGCATCTCGCGTTCGGCGGTGGCCCGGCCCATCGCGGTGGAGAACTGCCGCAGCAGTTCCGCGTTCTGCTGGATCACGCGGTTCATCTGCACGTTCATCTGCTGCACCGCCTCGTGGGTGCCCGAACTCTGCGGGATCCTCTGCGCCTGCTCCCGGGCGAAGTCGTAGTCGGCCTCGATGCGCTTCATCGCATGGGCCTCGGCCTGCACCCGCGCCAAGGCCGACTCCTCCTTGCGGGCGATGCGGTTGCGCTCCCACGCCACGTACTCGTGCCACGTGAGCTTCATCAGCCGGGCGGTGTCGAGCCGCTCGTCGAAACCCCGGCGGATGGTGTTCAGCGAACCGATCAGGTCGCGGTTCGCAGCCAGCGCCCGTTCCAGTTGCAGCAGTTCCTCGCGGCCGGTGATGTCGCCGAGGACCCCGGCGATCTGGGACGGGTCCATCGACTTCAGCTGACGCGCCATCGCCTGGGCCTGCTGCCACTGGACTTGCAACTGCTGGTAGGTCGCATCCACCTGTTTCATCGCCTCCAGCACGCTGAGGATGTTCTGGATCAAGTTCAGCGGATCGACGAACGTGACGGCGCGCGAGGGCGCCGGGCCCAACCCCAGCACCGCCACGAGCGCCGCGACCAACACACGTTTCAGTTCAACCATGGATCACCTCCTGCATGTACCGCGCGAGCCAGTGCTCCCCGCCCCGGGCAAGCTCGCGTTGGAAGATGGCCTTCGCGCGGGCGTCGGACCGCGTGAGGGCCAGGATCTCGGGCGGGAGCTGCACGTCGACGAGGCGCCGGCGCGTGTCTTGCACGACGTAGTAGTCGCGCTTCTGGCGCGCGCTGCGGATCACCTCGATCTCGGCGTCGCGCAGGCCCAGCATGTCGCGGTAGACGTCGCGGCTGTCGAAGGCCTGCAGGTTCGGCAGAAAGATGCGCGTCTTGATGTTGTCGTTCAGCGTGGCGCTGATGGGGCTGTCGCGCACGTCCTTCAGGGACTGCGTGGCGATGCCCACGCTGGCGTTGCGCTTGCGCATGGTCTTGATCCAGTCCTCGAACATGTGCCGGAACGCCGGGTTCTGCAGCAGGTACCAGGCCTCCTCGAGGTAGATGAGCGTCGGGCGCGAGGCGTCGTCGACCTTCTCCTCCACCACCTCGAACAGGTAGGCGAGCATGGCCGGTGCGAGGTGGGTGTCTGCCAGCAGCCCGCCCACCTCGATGCCGGTGATGTCGGACAGCACGAAGCTGTCTTCCGGGTTGTCGAAGTACACGCCGTAGCGGTCCGAGGCACGGGTCCACGCATGCAGCCGGCTCGCGAGGGCCTTGTCCTGCCCCGAGATCAGCATGTAGAGCTTCGACAGCGTGTGCGCCCCGCCCTGCCCGGCCGCCAGCTGGATGGCCTTGTCGAGCACCTGCACGTTCTCGGGGGTGAGGGGCTGCGGATCGAAGGCACGCAGCGCCAGGTCCACCCAGCGGCGGAACTTCGGCACCGTGTCGGGGCGGGCGATCCAGCGGGTCGGGTTCATCGCGGCGTCCACCTGCCCGTCGCCCAGGCTGATGTACTCGCCGCCCAGGGCCTTGAGCGTGATGTAGTTCGAGAAGCCCTTGTCGACCACGATCACGCGGCACGGCGCGTACCGCTGCCAGTGCGTGATCAGGAAGTTCATCAGCGTGGTCTTGCCGGCACCCGCGGGCCCCACCACCATGAAGTGGCCCACGTCGCCCACGTGCAGCGAGAACCGCTCGGGCACGTCCGTGCGCGTGGGCAGCAGCACCAGCGGTTCGGTGGGCACGCCGCGCTGTTCGGTGAGGTGGGGGTTGTCGAGCGGGCCGCTGTCGACCGTGCGCACGATGGTGAGGTCGGAGAGGTTGCGGCTGCTGACGAGGCTGGTGCGCAGCACGGCGTCGGCCGCCCCCGGCACGGTGGCGGCGAAGGCCGACAGCACGTTCACGTTCTCCTTCACGAGCCCGTAGCCGGCGTTGGCCAGGATCGCGTGGATGTGCTGGCACGACTGCTGGTTCTCCTCGCGCGTGTCGGCGATCACCTGGACCGCCAGCGTGTGGTACCCGTACCCGACGACATCGCGGGTGAGCTCCACCAGCGCGGCCTGCGCGTCGTCGGCCAGCGCGGCCATGCCCAGGTCGACCCGTTCGGAGACGATGCCCGTGAGCTTCTCGATGGCCTGCACCAGCGGGCCCTTCACGTTGGACCGGTAGTGCTGCTCCTGGTCCTGGATCAGCTTGCGGGCCCGGGCGGTGTCGACGAAGCGGAACATGCTGACGAGCGTGAAGTCGCTCGCCACACCCAGCAGCTGTTCGATGGGTGCGTTGTCGGCCTCGCCGGGATAGGCCTTGACGCTGTGCATCGACACGTGGCGCGACCCCGCGGGCGACTCGAAGCGCAGCCCGCCACCCGACTCGCGGTACAGGGTGTCGGTGGGCAGCAGCGTGTTCAGGAAGTAGAGGTCGTCGGGCGGCACCCCGACCGTCGGCCGGGGCGACGCGATGTTCACCCGGTTCGACAGTTCGGCCCGCAGCTCGTCGCGCAGCAGCCGCTTGAGGGACAGGTGGGCCGACAAGGTATTGAAGAACTGCGTGAGCTGCGCCTCGAAGGCCTCGACGGTGGCCACCAGGCGCCCTTCGAGGCGTTCGACCTGGGTCTTGCGCGAGAGGCGCTGGCGGGCGATGCCGGCCACGGCGGCGGCGAAGGACTGGCGGCGCGACACCACCCGGTCGCCCACCTCGTCGAAGAACCCGCCGGCCCCCGCGAACGGCTGGTAGGCGATGCACAGCACGTGCCGCACCGCGCCCAGCTGGCCGTTGTCGATGCGGGCTCGCCACGTGTCGTCGACGAAGCGGGCCACGGGGTTCGCGATGCTGCTGGTGCCGCCGTACTGCTTGCGGCGCTTGTCCAGGAAGGTCCACACGGTGTTGTGCTCGTCGAACGCGCGCCACGCGATGTCGACGGCATCGAGGCACACGCCACGTTCGTCGTCGTTCGAGCTTTCGACGTCGTGCCCCTGGTACTCGAACACGGCCAGCAGGCTGCCGTCGAGGTTCAGCACGAGGCCGGGGGTGACGTCCTTGAACCACGGCAGCAGTTCGGCATAACTGCGCGTGCGGTCGTTGTAGGCGGACGCGAGGTGGCGCAGGTTCAGCAAAACAGCCCCCTTCCGAAGCCTTCGGGCCGCTTCGCCAGCACCGGCAGGCGCACCCACGGGTCGTAGAGGTCGGCCTGCTTCAGGTAGGCCAGGAAGGCCTTCAGCAGCACCGGGTCCTTGCGGTACACCCAGCGCAGGAACAGGAACAGCGGCGGCACCGCCAGCGCGATGGGCACGCTGCGCAGGTTCAGCGCGAGCACCCCCAGCACGACCAGCAGCCCGAAGGCTTCGGAGCCGATGCCGGCCACCAGCCGCGGCCGGTTGAGGCTCATGTGGAACGTGGACCCGCCGCGGATCATGATGCGATGCAGCTGGCGGCCACGCCGGTGTACGACGCGAGGGCCGAGCCGGCCCCGAGGACGATGCCCAGGCCCAGCCCGACGTAGAGCATGGTGCTCCACATCTTGCCGCTGCCGAGCCAGTGGCCCACCACCGAGAACACGAGCACGATGCCGGCGATCATCGGGGCGAGCTTGGTGCGGCTGTACGCGAAGAAGCCGCACAGCACATCGTCGACGAGCGGGAAGCCGTTGAAGACGGAGGCCGCATGGGCCTGCACGGGCCAGGCGAGGAGCAGCAGGAAGGCGGCGGCCACGAGCCATGGCAGCGCGCCGCCCGGCAGGCGCAGCGGGATCGGCGGGACGGGATGGGATTTCGGCGAAACGGTCATGCGGGCTCCTGGGTGAAGACGGATCGGGTGCGGTAGCGCTGGGCAGCGAGGTCGTAGGACTGCAGTTCGAGCACCTCGCCCAGGCCGCGGACCCAGCGGCCACCGACGCGCCGGCGCTGCATGTGGACGATGAGGTGGAAGGTCTGGGCGATGCGGGACTTGATGGCCGCGAGCGGCATCGCGGGCCGGCCCTCGAGCACGAGGTTCTCGAGCCGGTCGATGGCTTCGAGGGCCGAGTTGGCGTGCACGGTGCCCATGGCACCCGGGTGGCCGGTGTTGGCCGCATCCATGAAGTCGAAGGCCTCGCCACCGCGCACCTCGCCGACGAGGATGCGGTCGGGCCGGCTGCGCAACGCCGACTTCAAGAGCCGGTGCACCGGGTAGCCCTGCTCGTCGTCGGCCTCGAGGCGCACGACGTTGCGGTGCGGCACCACGAGCTCGGGGATGGTTTCGATCAGCACGAGGCGCTCGTCGCGGTCGATCTCGTGGATGAGCGCGTTCAGGAAGGTGGTCTTGCCGGTGCTGGTGCCCCCCGCCACCAGCAGCGTGCGGTGCGCGCGCACGGCGTCGCGGAGGAACAGCGCGTGGGAGGCCGCGAGGTGGCCGGCCTCGACGTGCTGGTCGAGGGTGAACGCGTGGGCGTTGTGCCGGCGGATCGAGACGTAGGGGCCGTCGACCGCGACCGGCGACAGCTGGGCCTCGATGCGATAGCCGGGCAGCCGCGCGGACACGATGGCGAGCTTGCCGCCGTCGTGCAGGTCGACCTCGCGGCGCGAGATGTTCGCGAGGTTGACGATCATGCCGGCGAGCTGGTTCGGTTCGAGCCGGAGACCGGTGAGTTCGGGGGAGCGGCCCAGGCGTTCGACCCACACCTCGCCGGCGTTGATGGAGATCTCGATCACGTCGGGGTCCTGCATCAGAGGACGCAGGGGTTCGACGGACATCAGCGCGAAGGACAGGCCGGGGTGTTCCATGCGAAGAATTCTTGGGGCGGACCGCGGGGAGACCCCCTGCGGTCGGGCCCCCTTTCGCCGCCGACCCGAGGTGGTCGGGCGAGCGACACCCGCGGCTTCAGCGCGTGAAGACGGGCTGCAAGTGGGCGAGCGTGGCCCGCAGCGGGAGCAGCACCGCGAGCAGCCAAGCGGGGGTGAGCCACGGCGGCGGGCTCACCGGGGCGACCAGCGCCAGCAGCGGGAGCATCGCGCAGGCGATCAGCGCGTGGCCCGCCAGCGAGAAGGCCGCGGGGTTCTGGTAGCCGAAGGTGTCGGACTTGATGGCGCGTTCGGCCAGCCCGTCGAACGCGGCGGCCAGCGCCAGCGGCATCAGCAGCACCCACCACGCGACCAGCGTGGCGGCCCGCAGCACCGTGCCGTGCACCTGCAGGCTCAGGGCCTCCAGGTACCGGTCGGCCTGGTCCACGGCCCGGTCCGCCAGCGTCGAGCGGCCGCGAAGGGACCGATCGCCACGGGAAGGAACGCCCTCGGGCCCCGTCCGCCCGACGGCCTGCCGGGACTCGTCCGCCAGGCGGGCCAGGGGCACGGCGATGCGAGGCCCGAGCGTTCGGTTCAGCGTCGCCACGTCATCGTGCGCCCGCTGCGCCAGGCGCTCCGGGCCACACCACGCGGGCCAGGCGAGCAGGCCCAGGAGCCACAGCAGCAGCCAGGCCGCGAGGTGCGAGCGCCGGGTCATGGGGCCGGGGACGGCACGGCCAGGTCCAGCACCGGGATGCGTCCCTTGAAGACCTGCGCCCGGTTGACGATGGCCACGTAGTGCAGGTCGGGCAGGCCCGCCAGCACCTGCGGGGGCACCAGCGCCAGCGCCTGTTCCGTGACACTCGCCTGCCGCGTGGCCGCGTATTCGAGGCCCGCGTCCTCGGTCTTCTGTCCGGCCCCCTGCGACACCGTGACCCGCCGCACCACCGTCTCGCCGAGCTTGCGCGTGACGAAGTCGAGGGTGTCGCTGTCGGACGTGGCGCCCACGATCACGTTGTTCATGTTGCCCAGCACACGCCGGGCCCGGGCCTCGTCGCCGAGCTTGACGACGAGGTCGGAGACGGTCTGCCCGAACAGGTACAGCACGATGCCCGCGCCCCGCCCCTTGTTCGCGAGCTGCACCACGGGCTCGCAGACCAGGTCGCCCCATTCGTCGCACAGCACGTGGACGCGCCTGGGCGCCACGCCGTCCGCCGGGCCGTGGTTGTAGAGGTCCCCGGCGGTGGCGGCGAGGTCGGACAGGAACAGGGCCGCAAGGCCCTCGGCCACGGACGTGTCGGACAAGGCATCGAGCCCGAAGTACACCACCCGCCGTCCCTCGATCAGCTGGCGCGTGGTGTGGACCGGACGCGGGTCGGCCAGGTCCGTGTGGTCGGGCGACAGCAGCGGGCCGAGGTCCCCGGCCGTCAGGCGCATGAGGACCGGCGTGAGCCCCACCACCATCTTCGCGAACCAGCCCCGGTCCGCCTCGAGGGCCGCGAGGAGGCTGACGATGTCGGGCGGCCGCTCGTGCGGCGCCACCTCGGTGCGGAACCGGTGCGCCCAGTGCGCGAGCCTCGGGTTGGTGAAGGGGCCGCCGCGTGGTGAAGGCGGCTTGCGCGCCGGGGACGCCGCCGCGGCCACATCGGCTTGCCCGAACCAGGCCTGCAGCACCTCCTCGGCGAGCGCCTCCGCAGCATCCTGCGAACGGACCGTGTCCAGCAGCGACTGCAGCGTCACCCGGCGCCCGAGCCGTTTCATCGCCCGCACGATGTCGGTGACCGTGGCCCAGACGAACGCGTTGAACGGGTCGTCCGGCTGGCCGCCCATCAGCAGGCGGATGCGCGAGGCCACCTGGGTTTCGCGGTCCCAGTTGGCCAGTGCGTCGAAGCGGAAACTCCGCGAGGGGAACGCCGCATGGAACCGCGCGAAGCGTGACGGATCGCCGAGGCGCGCCGCCACGTCGCGGCAGACCTGCTCCAGGCCCTTGTCGCCCTTCGGGTCCAGCACGAACACCGCATCGCCGCGGCTGGCCAGCTGGTACACGAGCAGGCGCGCCAGCACCGTCTTGAGCGCACCGGTCACGGCCAGCACCGCGGTGTGGCCTTCCAGCGCCGCCATCGGCACGACGACGTCGCGTTCGGGGGCCAGTCCCTGCACCCAGCCGAGGCCTTTGGCTTCGAGGGGATCGTCGTGCCGACCGTGCAGCCGCAGCACCCAGCGCGGCGGGTACACCTCGTGCAGCGAACGCTTCAGCAGGTCGTGGCACAGCTGGGTGTGTTCGGGCTGCCAGCGAAAGCCCCAACCCAGCCACAGCCGGCCGTCGAGCGAACCTCGCACGTGATCGAAGCGCTCGCACGGCAACCGGACCAGGCGGCTGCCCGCGAGCCCCAGCTTGAACCGCCAGAGCGCGCGGGCCTGGGTGCCGCGCCAGAGCGCCATCGCCGCAGCGCCCGAAGCGATCGCCACGCACACGCGCCCGTCGACCCCCACCAGCAGCAAGAGTGCCACGGCATGGCACGTCGCGAGGCCCCACACGGCGGCGGCCCGTGCCTCGTGCACCGGCCGGAACGCGTTGAAGATGCGCGCGGGGGTCACGCGGCTCGGGGCGCCAGGCCCAGCTGGAGCACACCTGCATCGTTGAGCACCAGGGCCGGCTTGACCGCGCCGTCGAACACCAGCAGGCCCGCCCGCGCCGAGGGTGACGGCCAGTCGCCCCGCCCGAGCCAGCGGCGGCGTTCGAGGACGGCCGCGGCCGCCGCCACGTCGTGGCCCGAGAGGGACAGCAGGTCCTGCGACAGCGCGAGCCGCCGGCCGGGCAGCCACGCGATGAGGTCGGTGCGGCCGCCTTCGAGGCAGCGGCGCCAGGTGTCGGCCATGGTGGCCTCGTCCGTCGCCAGATCGGTGGACACGGGACGAGGGGCGACCGGGCGTCGCCCGGGCACCGCAGCGGCCGCATCGTCGTCGACCCCCATGGGCCGGGTGAGGTGGCGTTCGAGCCGGGCTGCCTCGGCATGGCCCAGGAGCGCACGAGGCTCGGTCACCTTGACCGCGGTCCGCTCCTCCGCGGCGCCTGTGTGGATGCGCCAGAGCCACTGGCCCGGTGCCGACGGCGCCAGAAAGCCGGCCTGCCCCAGCAGTTCGGCCAGCGTGAACGCACTCAGCGGCACACCCCGGACGCCGTTGCGGATCACGTCGTGCCGCACGGTGTCGGCCGCGGCCGGCCATTCGATGAACAGGCCGTCGAGGCCGAACCACAATGGCCCCTGCCCGCACACCCACTGTCCTGTGGCCACGCGGTGGCGCAGCGCGTCGACCAGGTGCAGCTCGAGGTGGTGGCCGATGCGCAGGTGCCCGTAGCGCGAGCGCCGCGTGACCGCCTCGACCGCGAGCACCCGGGCCCGCGTGGCCAGCAGCAGCCGGGCCAGTTCGTCGCCCTCGGGCGCCGCCTGGCCCAGCGCGGCACGGAACATCGAAGGCACCACCGACGGTGCACCCTCGTTCAACCAGGCGAGCGTGGCCTTCGGGACGAGGTCACCCAGGACCCCGGCGGCCTCGGCCCCACCCGGCCCCGCCCCGTCTCGCCACACGACATGGCAGCGGTCCGCCTGCACCCGTTCGAGCCAGGCATCCAGCCCGCCCAGGCAGGCGGGCCACTCGCGGCCGGCCTCGTCGGTGACGGTCAGGGACGACAGCGTGCGGGGCAGCTCGCTGAGCAGCCCCGCCAGCAGGCAGGCGTGCCGCCAGCGGGGCTCGGCCGCGCGCCGCGCCTCGGCCGGCGCCATGGGTTCGACCACGCGGGATTGCGCGGCCAGCCGGCAGAACAAGGCCATCTCCAGGCACAGCCGGAACAGCCCGCCCGGACCGGCGAAGTGCTCGTGCGAGGAAGCGGGCAGCAGCAGGATGCAACGTGCGACCGCCTCGACCGGGGCGAGGACGTGGGCGCGGAAGCCCGTGTCGTCGAAGCCGCAGGATTCGCGCAGCCGTTCGATGAGTTCGCGCTGGGACGCCATGACCGCGGCGGAGGACACCACCGGCAGGCCGGGATCGAGCGGCGGGTAGCGAGGCGTGTCGACCTGGGCGGGCGCGGCAGAGAGAAACGCATCGAGGCGGGTGGGGGCCGGGCCGGGGGTGCCGCGAGCGCGTGGAACGAGGGTCCGTTTGAGGAAGTTCAGCATGAAGTCATCTTCCTGCCGTCCCGCCGCCGGACCACCCGCACGCCTCACGCCATAAGGGCCTCACCCGACCGGGCCCGGGGCGCGCTGCCCCAGCTGCCGGTGCGAAACGACGACGGCCGCCCCAGCTTGTTGAACTTCGCCAGCGCACACACGGGGCATTCGATGCCGTTGTGGTGGCCGTCGTGGGACAGGTGCATGGTGTTGCACTCGCTGCAATGCCCGAGGTGGACCAGCCCGTCCTGCAGCGGCGTGAAGACGGCACTGATCAGGCGCGACAGCGACAGCGGGTTGGCCGGGTCGCGGTGGTGGGTCGCGTAGAACTCGTAGGCCTCGACGAACGCGGCATGGGGCGGCAGCCCCAGCGACACGAGCACCCGCTGGTGCGCGAAGATGGACGTGACGAGCAGGCGCCGCACCGCGCTGCCCCACACCGCCGCATTGCTGTCGTGGGTGCGCGGCAGCGAAGGATCGACCACGTCGTCGTCCGCCGGTTCGGGCCGCTGGTCGTCGCTCGCCTTGCGCAGCCGGCGCACCTGGGCCGAGTTGACCTCCGACCGCGTGAACTGGAGGATGGCCTTCGTGCTGACGCCGTGGGCGATCAGCTGCCGGATGGTGTCGGCCTCGCCCGGCGGCAGGAACACGGCGGTGGGGCGGCCGATCTTCGTGACCCGCACCGGCCGCGGCGCGGCGAGCTCGCGGTCGAGTGCCTCGCTGATCTCCACGCAGTCCTCCCAGCTGCACAGCGTGCGGGCCACCAGCGAGCGCAGCGTGGGATCGACTGGCAACCCACTCAGCGTGGAGAACACCCGGTCGAGGTACACCTCGTTGAGCGTGAGCGACACGAGCGGATGCGCGAGGTGGCCGGCCGACTGGACCAGCGTGCTGCACCCGGCCGACGACATGGCCTCCATGACCTCGCGGCTGCCCAGGCCGCTCATCAGGGCCGCGAGCTTCGGCTGCGTGGCGTACCGCAGCAGCATCAGCACCACCTGCTCGTTCAGGCCCTTGAGCAGCGGCCGGTAGCGCTCGAGGTGCGGCGGCATGGGGGCGGCGCGGCCTCGCTGCATCTGGGTGACGTCGTCGAGGGTCATGTGCACGCGCCACAGCGCGGTGGGTGTGGTGGCCAGGTCCGCGAGCGGGTCGACTTCGCTGCGGCGGTCCTCGCCCTGCAGGGCCATCGAGGCGAAGCGCTGCGCGAGGCGCACCGTGATGCCGAAGAGTTCGGCACAGTCGTGGAGGCTCTGGCGGGCGACCGCCGCGACGGCACCGACGACGGTTTCGTTGAGGTCCTTCTGGTCGACGACACAGGCGGCGTGGAGGCTGTTCTGAAGGGATTCCATGGGTTCTCCGGGATGACGACGGTGGAACGACAAGGGACAAATCAGAACTGCAATTCGCCCGTTCGATGCGATTCTGATGCACGCGCAATCGTTTCGCAATCAAATCGCTGCGGCAGATACAAAACGCAACCAATTGGCGAGCGACGGACGTTTTTTGCATTTCTTTCGCAATCATTCCTATAATCCCGCCGTCCCGTTGCCCCTGCCCGCCATGAACGACGACCACGACCTCGCCGGCTCGAGCCCCGATGCCACCTCTTTCGACGACGGCCCCTACCCCGCGCTGAAGGCCTTCCTGCTGTCACGCGGCGTGCCGCGGCACAAGCAGACGGCCGAGGTCGCCGGCCTGCTCGGGCTCGCGAAGACCAGCGTGTTCCGCAAGTTCAAGGGCGAGTCGTCGTTCTCTCTGCCGGAGCTGAAGGTGATCGCCGATCACTTCGCCACGGACGTCGACACGCTGCGGGGGCTGGCGCCGGGTCACGCCGACCGCGGCCCGGGTGGCGCCAGCACCGAAGCGGCACGGCTTCACCTGCCCGGCCTGCCGCCACAGGGGCAACTGCAGCCCGGCCCGGCCCTGGCCGACGACGACGTGTGCGACCTGGTGGCGGTGCGCATCGGCGAGCAGTGGCATGTGCACGCGGGTTCGTCGCCCGAGGTGCGCGGACAGGTGCGCCACAGCATCGTGTCGCTGCGCCTCGCGAGCGCGCCACGTCCCCGCGTGGCCTTGCTGGAGGACGACGACAACGCTGCGGCCGTGGTCGCGATGGCGCTGGAAGGCGAAGGCATGGTGGTGCAGACGCACAAGACGTCCGCGGACCTGTCGGCCTCGCTCGCACGCCGTCCCTTCCAGGGCTACGTGATCGACTGGCTGCTGGGCGCCGGCACCGCCGAGGCGGCCATCCGCCAGATCCGCGCCGGGCAGCCCTCCGCCCCCATCGCCATCACCACCGGGGCCCTGCACACCGGCGCCGAGACCGAAGGGTCGCTGATCCCGTTCGCGGAGCAGTTCTCCGTGGGCATCTTCGAGAAGCCGTTCCGCCAGGCCGTGCTGGCGAGCTACCTGCGGCGCGGGATGACGGAGCCCTCGCCGCGGTGATCGGCTCGAGGGTCAGGGCTTCAGGGCCCCGGACGGGATCTCCACCACGTACGCATCCACGTCCGTCTCGCTCTTCACGCCCCAGTTCGAGTTGAACACCACGCGCGTGAAGTCGCGGTTCACGCTGGCGACCGGCGAGGTCCAGTAGCTCTCGCGGGAGGCGCGGTGGTGGGCCAGCGTGTAGACGACGGGATCCGCCTTCAACTGCACGGCCATCACCTTGCCGTGCAGCCACGCGAGCGTGCCGCTTTCGGCGTACGTGCTGACCACCACCCAGCCCGGCCGGTCGAAGGCCTTGCCGGAGACGTGCAGCGCGGTGGTGGAGCCCGAGACGTACGTGGGGAACAGCACCGTGCGCACGCCGGTGCGCAGGTTGACCATGAAGACGTCGCCGCCGTTGGTGCCGTAGTCGACCGCCACATAGGCATCGTCGCCGACGGCGTCGAGGGCGATGTCGGAATGGTTGGAGTTCTTCTGCAGCTGGCGGCTGCTGCCGAAGTCGCGTGTGAACGCAGTGACGCCCATCGGGCCGTCGCTCGACACCACGCAGTGGCTCCCGCTGGGCGACATGCCGACGTGGTCGGGCTGCTCCGAGCCCAGGTCGCGCGTGCCGGTGATGGTGTCGGTGTCGCGGTCCCAGGTGAACACGCCGAGCGAGGCGCCGCCGGCGGCCGCCGCGAGGAAACACCAGTAGCGGCCGTCCTTCGAGGGCGAGCCCTCGGAGCGGGTCCACGCCGCCGCCGACGTGGGCCAGCGGGCCTTGAGGCGGGCGCCGAAGTCGCCCACCACGCGCGTGGTGTTCGTGGCGACGTTCAGTTCGTGCAGGGTCATGCCGATGCCCTGCATCGGCAGCCGGTACAGCAGGTTCGGGTTCGTGGGATGCCAGTGGGGCTCGGCATCGCCCGCCAGGCCCGGCAGCACGCCGAGGCGCTGGTGCGTGTTGGCGTCGTACAGGTGCCAGAAGCCGTCCTCGGCGGCGACGACCTGCCGGGTGCTGTCGGCGTTGAACGCCTGCCGGCGCGAGTAGTCGTTGCGGGCGAAGCCGGCCGTGCCGTCGGCCGCATGGTCGGTGGTGCGCACGAGGCAGGTCTTGAACGCGGGGTCGGTGACGGCCACGCCCTTCGCGGGCTTCGCGAGCGCCGCCGGGGCCGCGGCGGTGCGGCTGCTGACGAGCGCGAAGCTGCTGCCGTAGAACGTGCTGCACGCCGGGCTCAGGCCCGCCACGGGCGGCGACGGCACCGGAGCCGGAGCCGGAGCCGGAGCCGGAGCCGGCGGCGATGGTGTCACCGGCACGGATGCCGCGGGTGCGGCCGGCGTGGGCGTGGATGCAGCAGGCGCGGTGGCGAGCGGCGCTTCCGTGCCGCTGCTGCCGCCACCACCGCCACAGGCGGCCATCACGAGGCAGGTCAGCGCCTGCAGTGCAGCCAGCGCGCGGCGCTTGCGAAGGGGGGTCATGCCAAGGTTCTCCGACGATGTTCCGACCATGACCCGCTCGCACGGTGTCATCCGGGGCGACAGGTCTCGCGCCACCGGCCTCCCAGCCCGAATGCGCGCCCCGGCCGGGAGCGTACCAGCGTCCGGTCCCGCCCGCGTCACAGGACGCAACCGGCCCGCGGCAGCACCCCGTCATCGCCCGGCGCGCCGGCGATCGAGGGCCCGCAACACACCGGAGACACGCGCGCCTTCATAGATGGCCACGACCTCGTGGCACACGGTGCCCACCACGCGGGCCGAGCACGCGAGGTCGAGGCGACCGTGGGCCACCACCGCATCGCGGCCCCGGTGCGCCTGGACGAGCCCTGCGATCACCACCGGCCCGTGCCCCTCGACACCGCCGCGCACCCGCGCGCCCGGCGCCACCAGCAGCAGCCCCCGCGTGGCCCGCACGCGCCCGAGCACCTCGCCGTGGACGTGGACGCTCTCGGCCACGCAGTCGCCCCGGACGCGGGCGCCGGCGGGCACCACCAGCGTGGTCGCCCCGGTGGCCTCCACCGCGAACCAGCCGGGCAACGGCGTGCCGGCGGCGGCCGCGACCGCCTGCTGCAGCACGGGCAGGACCGCCGGCTCGCGGTGCCGGCCTGGCCGAGGGGCCGGGGCGAGGCGGACGTCGCCGCCCCCGGGCGACGGATCGACCGGGGTGTCCGCGTGGGCCTGGGCGTGCCGCCCATCGAGGTCGAGGTGGAACTTCACGGGCTCACTCCAGGCGGATCACGCCGCGATCGGTCTGGGCCTCGCCCGCCCGCGTGTCGACCCGCAGCAGCCTCGCCCCGGACGGCAACAGCTCGCCCACGCGGAACGGCACCGGCAGCCCGCGGGGTCCGGGTGCCACGATGGTCTGGCCGTCCTGGATGGCGACGAGCACGTCCCGCGGACGGGGCGCGGGCTCGGCGGGCGGAGGGTCGCTGAACACCACCGGCGCCGCCGGCGCGGAGGCGGACCGCCGGGGCGCGGACGCTGCCGGACGTGCCGGCCGGCGCGAGGGCATCGCGACCGGGGCCGGCAGCGCGGCGGCGGCGAGTTCGACGGCGGGCGCCGGCAACGGCGGCAGCGACGCGGAAGGCGCGACCGCCGCAAGCTCCGCCGCGGCCTGACCCGGCGGCACCGGGGCCGGCGGAGGCACCACCCCCACCCCGGCATGGCGCGGCACCATCAGCCCGAAGAGCACCCCGAGCGGCAACAGGCAGGTCACCCACAGCGGCAACCAGCGGATGCGCCACGGCCGCTCGGCCGCGGGCACCCAGCCCCGCACGGGGTGGTGCACCAGCCGGCGCCCCGGCACGCCCACGTCGGCACGCGAGAGTTCGCCGAGCTTCACCAGCAGCTGTGCAGGAGTCGGGATGGACACGTGTCACCTCGTGGACCGATGGCATGAGCACCATCATCCCGCGGGGCATCCCCCCCACCCCCTCCGCCCCCCCGGCCGAAACGCCCGTCACGGACAGGCGATGCAGCAATGCCTCAGTAGATCTCCGGCACGATGATGTCCTGGGGCACCGGCTGACGCTGGTAGTCCTCGTGGCGCTCGCGCTTGGGCAGTTCGATGGCCGGGTGTTCGGTGGCCTCGTACGGCATCTGGCCCAGCAGGTGGTGGATGCAGTTGAGGCGGGCCTTCTTCTTGTCGACGGCCTGCACCACCCACCACGGGGCCTCGGGGATGTGCGTGCGTTCGAGCATCACTTCCTTGGCCTTCGTGTAGTCCTCCCAGCGGCGGCGCGACTCCAGGTCCATCGGGCTCAGCTTCCACTGCTTGAGCGGGTCCTGGATGCGGCCGAGGAAGCGCGAGTGCTGCTCCTCGTCGGAGATCGAGAACCAGTACTTGATCACCTGGATGCCCGAACGCACCAGCATGCGCTCGAACTCGGGCACCGAGCGGAAGAACTCCTCGTACTGCTGGTCGGTGCAGAAGCCCATCACGCGCTCGACGCCGGCGCGGTTGTACCAGCTGCGGTCGAACAGCACCATCTCGCCGGCGGCGGGCAGGTGCGACACGTAGCGCTGGAAGTACCACTGCGTGCGTTCGCGGTCGTTCGGCGCGGGCAGCGCGGCCACGCGGCACACGCGCGGGTTCAGGCGCTGCGTGATGCGCTTGATGACCCCGCCCTTGCCCGCGGCATCACGGCCTTCGAAGAGGATCACGACCTTGTGGCGGCTCGACACCACCCAGTCCTGCAGCTTGACCAGTTCGCCCTGCAGGCGGAACAGCTCGCGGAAGTACAGGCGGCGGGCCGCCTTGTGTTCGGCGTCGAAGACGCCGCCGCCCTCGCCGGCATACGCCTCGAGCGCGCGGTCGTCCAGCTCCAGTTCCAGTTCCTCGTCGAAGCTGTCGATCAGGTCGTGGTGCATGCGCTGCAGCAGCGCGTCATCGGTCTTTTCCATGGGCGCCACCCTAGCGGACGCCCATGGCAGTTTGATGAAGGCGATCGGGTCGCCTCAGGGGACCAGGGTCCGGCGCACCTTCGGAACGACGGCCACCTTGCGCAGCTTGTTCGGCGCCGTGACCACCTTGGCGGCCAGGAAACCCTGGGCCGCGTCGGCCTCGAGGGCCGCGACCACGAGGTTGCCCCAGGGCTGGCTCAGCGGCACGTAGTAGCTGCCGGCCGGCGCGGCGAACTCGATGAACTCGCGTTCGCCGGCCACGGGCGTGCCCGAATTGGCATCGGCCTGCATGTCGAACGCCTCGCTGAGCTGCTCCACGCGCAGGCCCAGCGCGCGCAGGCGGCCCACCGCGTCGGACTGGTCGGCCGCCAGCCAGTACCCACAGGGGCGGCTGCGCTGCTTGCCGTCGCGCAGCACCAGCGACGAATCCCAGTTCACGGTGACGGACTTGTCGGCACCGGTGGCGGGGTCCAGCAGCGCCAGCGAGTGCTCGGTGGCCGACGGGCGGGCGTCGATCAGCATCTGGCTGTTGCACAGGTCGGCGCGCACCGAGGCGTCGACGTACTTGCGCAGCTTGACGAGGTCGTCGGCCCGCTGGGCGCTCGTGCGCAGCACGTCGGAGATGACGGCCACCTGGCTCGCCACGCGGCGCTTGAGGTGCGCCCGGCCGAGGTTGCCGCCGCGGGACTCGACGACGAAGCTGACGGCGTTGCGCAGGCCGTTCACGTTGCGCGCGCTGTCGGGGCGCGGCGAGCCCATCGCGAGCCGCTGGCCCTCGCCGGGGCGGTGCACCCATTCGCTGGTGTAGCCCCCCTCCTTCAGTGCCGCGAGCATCGGCTGGCGGAACCACTCCTCGGAGGCCTTCGAGATGAACTCGGGCAGGCGCGCCGTGGCGGCGTACTGCAGTTGCAGGTCGGCCCGCTGGGCGCCGCCGAACCGGGTGGCGAACGAGGCGTCGACGGGGTACTCGTGCGCGTCCACCACCACCAGCGGGCGGTAGTCGCGGGCCAGCTTCGCGAGGGCCTTCGCCTCCGGCGTGGTGAGCAGCAGGTGGTCGGTGTCGAGGTCGGTGCCGAGGGTGGTGACGGCCTGGTTGCGGCCGGCGCCGTCCGGGTTGGCGCGGGGCAGGATCACCACGTTGATGCGGTCGAGCAGGCCCTGCAGGCTGCCCGTGGCGAGTTCGTCGGCCACGGCCAGCAGCGCCTCGGCGCCCGCGGGTTCGTCGCCGTGCTGCTGGCCCACCAGCAGCACCGTGGGCCGGCCGCCCCGCACGATCACCGCGGCGGACGGAGACGGGTGGCGCGTGAACAGCAGCGCCTGCAGCGGCGTGCTGTCCTGCGAGTTGCCGAGCGGCACCAGCGTGATGCTGGTCGGGTTCTCGGACGGGGCCACCGGCTGGGTGGCGGCCAGCGCGCGCAGCTTGGCGTCGAGTTCGGCGGCGGTGGTGAACTCGGTGCGGCCGTCCTGCAGCGAGGGCAGCGAGAACGTGACGGCGGGATCCGGGAAACGGGCCGCGACAGCCGGGGTCTCCAGCGGGCTCACCGCCGCGGGCGCCGCCACCGGCGCGGACGCCACGGGGGCGACCGCCGGTGCGCTGGCCGTAACGGCAGCCTGCGCCGGGCGCGAGGGCACCAGCGGCGGCATCTTGGGCATCGGGCTCGACCCGCAGGCGGACAACAGCACCGCGGCGGCACACCCGAGCGCCACCGGCGCCAACGGAAGGGTGAAGGATCGGGCGGTGGAACAACGGCGAAACATGCAGGGACTCTCCGGGTTGGCCGCCGACTATAGACGCCCCCTCCCCTCCCTGCCATTCCCTCCTTCGGAGGTTGGGCGGACATCGTTCACACCCGCCAGACGGCGTTTCGCGCCGTGCCCATGCAGCCCGTCGCGTTCCCGTCGCGCGCCAGCCGGCCGCGGCGGAACATGCGTCCATCGCGTCACCGTTGCAAGGAGCCCACATCATGCACGCCACCTCCACCCAGATCGTCACGCAGGCCCCCACCTGGGTCTGGTTCCTGCTGACCGGGCTGCTCGCCTTCGGCCTGATGCAGGCCCGGGACCGCCTCGTGAGCCTGCGGCTCGCCACCGTGCTGCCGCTCGTCATGCTCGTGCTGTCGTTCCGCGCCGTGGTGAGCACCTTCGTGCCCTCGGCCGACAACGTGATGGCCTGGTTCATGGGGGTCGTGGTGGCCGTCGCGGTGACGCACCTGTCCGGCTGGCCCCGCGGCATCGAATGGGATGCCCGCCACCAGCGGATCGCCGTGTCCGGCAGCTGGGTGCCGCTGATGCTGTTCCTGGCGATCTTCGCGCTCAAGTTCGCGGTGGGCGCGGCGATGGCCACCCACGCGGCGATCACCGGCGACCCGGCCTTCGCCCCGGCCGTGGCCCTGGCCTACGGCGCCTTCAGCGGCATCTTCCTGCGCCGCGGCATCGCGATGTGGCGGGCGGTGCCCTCGCGCATCGGTAGACTGCAGCCGACCGCCTGAGGTCCCCACCCGGCACCACCCGAGTCCCATGAGCACCGACGCCTCGCCCCGCCACATCCTGCGCCACTTCCTGATCGTGTTGTGCATCAACACGCTCATCGCGGCGTGCCTCGCGGTGTCGGACGTCGGCAAGACCTTCCTCAGCCAGTTCATCTATGCCCAGTCCATCGGCATCGTCAGCTGGGCCCTGATCGACCTCGGCCGCTTCGCGATCAAGCGCGACCCCGACAGCGGCTGGCCGAAGGGCTGGCGGGCCATCGCCCTGCCCGCCTTCGGCGTGACGGTGGGCAACATCGTCGGCAGCGTGATCGGGGATCTCCTCACCGGACTGAACCGAATGAGCGTGCTGCACCACCACAGCACCCGCGAGATGCTGGGCCACCTGCTCTACTTCGGCACCATCGGCGGGGTCGTGGCGTACTTCTTCTGGGCCACCGGCCGCGCGAAACACTTCGCCGAGGTCATCGCCACCACCCGGCGGGAGGCCGCCGAGACCCAGCTGATGCTGCTGCAGTCGCAGCTCGAGCCGCACATGCTGTTCAACACGCTCGCGAACCTGCGGGCGCTCATCTCGGCCGACCCGAACCGCGCGCAGGAGATGCTCGACCACCTGATCGCGTTCCTGCGCTCGACGCTGTCGGCCTCGCGCACGGTGCAGCACCCGCTGTCCACCGAGTTCGAGCGCACGGCCGACTACCTCGCGCTGATGAAGATCCGCATGGGCGAGCGCCTGGCCACCGACCTCGACCTGCCCGGCGACCTCGCCGGCGCGGTGGTGCCCACGCTGCTGCTGCAGCCGCTGGTGGAAAACGCGATCAAGCACGGCCTCGAGCCGCACATCGCGGGCGGGCGCATCTCGGTGCGGGCGCGGCGCGACGGGCGGCACCTCGTGATCGACGTGCGCGACACCGGCGTGGGCCTCGACGCCGCCGCGTCCGCCCAGGGCACGCAGTTCGGGCTCGAACAGGTGCGCAAGCGCCTGAGCACCCGGCACGGCGACCAGGCCGCGCTGACCCTCTCGGCCGCCACCGACTCCGACGGCGGCACCCTCGCCTCCGTCCGCCTTCCGCTGGAGACCCCGTGAAGAACGCCACCGCCCTGATCGCCGAGGACGAACCCCTGCTCGCCGCCAGCCTGCAGGCCGAGCTGCGGGGGCAATGGCCCGAGCTGACCGTGGCGGGCATCGCGCCCAACGGCCCCGCCGCCGTGACGATGGCCCTGGCGCACCGGCCCGACGTGCTGTTCCTCGACGTGCGCATGCCGGGCCAGACCGGCATCGAGGCCGCCCAGGAGCTCGCGGAGGAATGGCCGGACGGCGCGCCGCTGCCGCTCATCGTGTTCGTGACGGCGTACGACGAATACGCGCTGCGGGCCTTCGACCTCGCGGCGGTGGACTACGTGCTCAAGCCCGTGCGGGCGGACCGCCTCGCGCTGACCTGCACGCGGCTGAAGGAAGGCCTCGCGAAACGCCGGGGCGGTGCGTCGGACACGCTCGACCAGCTGCGCCAGCTGCTGGGCGGCGCGGTGCCGGCCGCGTCGACGCGCCTCACCGTGATCCAGGCGAGCGCGGGCAACGCGATCCACATGGTGCGCGTGGACGACGTGATCTATTTCGAAGCGGCGGACAAGTACGTGCGGCTCGTCACCGCCGAACGCGAGCACCTGATCCGCACGTCACTGCGCGAGCTGCTCCCGCAGCTCGACACGCAGCGTTTCTGGCAGGTCCACCGGGGCACGGTGGTGCGGGCGGACGCCATCGCCACGGCCACGCGCGACGAGAGCGGCAAGCTCACGCTGAGCCTGCGCGGCCACACCGACAAGCTGCCGGTGAGCCGCCTCTACAGCCACCTCTTCAAGGGGATGTGATTCACCAGCCGCCGCCGCGGCCGCCTTGCCCGTAGTGGCCGCCGCGGTCGTGGCGGTCACCGCCACGCCAATGGTCGTGCCCGTGGCCATGGCGGTGGCGTTCCCACGAACCGCCCACGATCGCCGCACCCGGGCGGTACACCACGGCCGGCGGATAGACCACCACCGGACGCGGACGGTAGTACACCGGCGGCGGGGGCGCGTAGTACACCGGCGGAGGCGGTGCGTAATAGACGGGCGGCGGGGGGGCGTAGTACACCGGCTCGGCGTACACCGGACCCGGGACGTTGATGTTGACGGACCAGTTCACGCGGCCGGCATGGGCCGTACCGGCGAACAGGCCGCCGGCCAGGGCCAGCGCGACGATCACGGGGGACTTGCGTTCGAACATCTTCTGCTCCTTCACGGCAACGCGTTTCAGCGGCCATGGAAGGTGAACGACCGGCCGCCCCGGTTGGTGGACAGAAGCAGGCGATGGATTCCGCCTGTTACATCCGGCGTCAGTGCGCCTTGGGGTTCTGGGCCTGCGACTGCAGGTCGAACAGTTCGGTGAGCACGTCGAACGAGAAACCTTGCCGGTCTTCGCGGCCACTCAGCAGCAGGTCGGCAAAATATGCCGACAGCGCCTCGGGCTGACCCCAGAGTTCCGCCATGCGGTTCACGATGTGCGGATGGCGGCGCGCGGTGGCGAAGGGCTGAAAACGCGGCGGGAGCCGCGCGAGCCACACATGGGCCTCATCCGTGAGCGAGCGGCGCTGCGGTGCACGCGCGGGACGCTGCGGGCCCGGCGGGTACGACGGCACCGGCACACCGGCTCCCGCGACATCCGGGGTGGTGGGCTGCCAGCCCGGCACGCTGCTGTGCTGGAACCGTGAATCTTCGAAGGTCGAGCGGGTCATGGCGCCATTGTTCCCGCGCGGGACCGCACCGCCCAGGGGGCCGCCCCCTCCAGGCGCGGGATAGGCAAGTGACTTCGGCCACACGGGTTCGGCCCTCCCGTGAGAAGTGTCACGGGCGCCATCCACGCCCCCGCGGCGGCGCTTGGCGACGCCGGTGCGCCGCCCGTCGCAAACGCGGTGCCTTCGGGGAGGCGGGTCCCTAGCCTGACGGTGTTGTCCCCCTCCATCCACCCGTCCCAGGAGTCCGACATGATCCTCCGCACGATCTCCCTCGCCGCCATCGGCCTGTGCCTGGTGCACGGCGCCGCGCACGCCCTCACCGACGCCGAGTTCCAGCCCGCGAGCCAGGCCTTCCGCGCCGCGTCCGCCGGTGACAACGGCGCGCTCGACCAGGCCGCCGCCACGTTCGCCGCACTCCGGAAGGCCGAGCCGGCGAACCCGGTGCCCGTCGCCTACGGCGGCGCGCTGGAGGCGATGCGCGCCCGCACCACGATGCTGCCGTGGCGCAAGGTCGCCCACGCCGAGGACGGCATGGCTGCGCTCGACAAGGCGCTGTCGATGCTGACCCCGGCCCACGACACCGAACGCCTCAACGGCACGCCGCCCGCGCTGCTCGTGAAGTTCACCGCGGCCAACACCTTCCTCGCCGTGCCCGCCCTGATGAACCGAGGCAGCCGCGGCCGCAAGCTGCTGGAGGAGGTGCAGGCCCACCCGGCGTTCGCGACCGCACCGGCCGGCTTCCGCGACGCCGTGGCCCGCGTGGCCGAGAAACAGGCCGAGCAGGCGAACCGGAGCGCCCCGTGAACGGCGCCGTCGTCGAACTCCGCGGCGTGACCAAGACGTACCGCCTCGACCGCCACGTGGTGCCCGCGCTGCGCGGCGTCGACCTCGCCGTGCGCGCCGGCGAGCTGCTCGCGCTGACCGGCCCGTCCGGGAGCGGCAAGAGCACCATCCTCAACCTGTGCGGCCTGATCGACACGCCCGACGAAGGTGCCGTGCACCTCGGCGGGGTCGAGGTGCCGCCGGGCGACGAGGCCGAGCGCACGCGGCTGCGCCGCGACGCGCTGGGCTTCGTGTTCCAGAGCTTCAACCTCGTGCCGGTGATGACGGTCGCCGAGAACGTCGACTACCCGCTGTTCCTCGCGGGGGTCGGCGCCAAGGAGCGGCGCGCCCGCGTGGCCGCGCAGCTGGAGGCCGTGGGCCTGCAGGACCACGCCGGCCACCGGCCCGACGCGCTGTCGGGCGGCCAGCGGCAGCGTGCCGCCATCGCGCGGGCGCTCGTCAAGCGCCCTCGCCTCGTGATCGCCGACGAACCCACCGCGAGCCTCGACTCGGTCACCGCCACGCAGGTGCTCGACCTGATGCGCGAACGCGGCCACGCCGAAGGCGCGGCCTTCGTGATCGCCACGCACGACAGCCGCCTCACCGACCGCTGCGACCGCGTGCTGGCCCTGCGCGACGGGAGGCTGCAATGAGCCTCGGCACCACCTGGCGCTGGTTCGACTTCGCGGTGCGCAACACCTTGCGCAACCGGCGGCGTTCGCTCGTCACCGTGTCCGTCGCCGCGCTCGGCACCGCGGCCATCCTGGTCGCGGGCGGCTTCGCGCTGTCGACCTACGAATCGCTCGCGCAGATGTCCGCGCGCCTGTCGGGCCACCTGATCCTCGGCCAGCCCGCGCAGTTCGAGCAGGACGAGGACACGCCGCTGCAGCACGGCCTCGACGATCCCGTCGCACTCGGCAAGCAACTGCGCGCCGACCCCGACGTGCGTTTCGTGCTGCCGCGCATCACGTTCAGCGGCCTGATCAGCAACGGCGACAAGTCGACCGTGATGCTCGCCTCCGGCATCGACCCCGACAGCGAGTTCGCCGTCAAGGGCCCGTTCCTGAAGGTGGTGGCCGGCGACGTGCTGTCGTCGGGTTCGAAGGACGCCGAGGTGATGCTGGGCGAGGCGCTGGCGAAGAGCCTGAAGGCCGGGCCGGGCACGAGCCTCACGATGCTCGCGAGCACCACCGAGGGTGCGCTCAACGCGATCGACGTGCGGGTGAAGGGCATCTTCGCCACCGGCACGCCCGAGATCGACAAGCGCGCGGTGATGACCGACATCGCCACCGCGCAGCGCCTGCTGGTCACCGAACGGGTCTCGACGCTGGGCGTGTACCTGAACCGCATGACGGACACCCCCGGCACGCAGGCCCGCCTGGCCACGGCGTTCCCGACGCTCACGGTGCAGACCTGGCTGGACCAGGCCGCGATGTACAAGTCCGTGCGCGCCCTCTACAACATCATCTTCGGCGCCCTCGGGGCCATCATCGGCATGATCGTGGTGTTCGTCGTCGCGAACGCGATGGCCGCCTCCATCGTCGAACGCACGCGGGAGATCGGCACGCTGCGCACGCTCGGCACGCTGCCGTCGCAGCTGCTGCGTTCGCTCTCGCTCGAGGGCCTCGTGCTCGGCGGCTGCGGCGCACTGATCGGCGCGGCCGTCGCCGCGGGCATCTCGGTCTTCCTGTACCTCGTGCCCGTGCAGATGCCCCCGCCCCCGGGACGTTCCACCGGCTACCCGCTCGTCGTGTCCATCGACGCGGGCCTGTATGCCGCCGTGGCCCTCGCGATGGTGGTGCTGGCGATGCTCGCCTCCGCCTGGATCGCCCGCCGCACCGTGAACCGGCCGCTCGTGGCCGCCCTCGCCCACACCTGACCCGGAGACCGCCATGACATTCCTCCTCCGCGCCCTCGCGGCCGCGGGCCTCGCGCTGTGCGCCTGGCACGCGCAGGCCGCCGACGCCACCACCCTGCTCAAGGCCGCCGACCGCTACCGCGTCGCGAGCGACGACGTTCAGGTCGAGGTGCAGATCGACACGACGAAGTCCGACGGTTCGCCGGACAAGCAGCGGCGCTACACCACGTTCTCGCAATCGGGCCATCGTTCCCTCGTGCTGATGCGCAGCCCCGCCGAACGCGGCCAGAAGGTGTTGATGTTGAGCGATGACTTCTGGCTGCTGATGCCGTCGAGCCAGCGGCCGCTGCGCATCACGCCCACGCAGAAGCTGCTGGGCGATGCATCGACCGGCGACGTCGCGACGATGCGCTGGTCCGACGACTACACGGCCGAGGTCGTGGGCGAGGAACGGTGTGGCGAAGTGGCCTGCCTCCACCTCGCGCTCACCGCGGCGCGCAAGGGGGTGACGTACCAGCGCATCGGCCTGTGGATCGGCGCGGCGCGGCACGAGCCGCTGCGCGCGGACCTCTACGTGCAGTCCGAGAAGCTCGCCAAGCAGGCGCGGTTCGTGATGGACCGGCCCGAGGCGCCCACGACGATGACCGGCATGGTGCTGACGGACCAGCTCGCCAACGGCCGCGAGACACGCGTGCAGTACCTGTCGCGCAAGACGCGGTCGGTGCCCGAGGCGTGGCTGAACCCGATGTACCTCGCCCGCAACCCGGACCTCGAATGAACCGCGCGACGACGCTGATCGCCGCCGGCCTGCTCGCGGCCTCGGCCGCGCACGCGGAAGCCGACTTCGGTGGCCAGCTGCGGCTGCGGGTCGACGACCAGACCACCGGCCGCAACGCCACCGCCGAGGCCGAGCTGCGCGGGCGCTGGCGGGCCGTCACCGCGTCCGGCACCCTCGCCCACGCCTGGACCGGACAGGCGGGCGACACCGACCTGTCGCGCGTCAACGAGCTCTATGCCGCGGGCGAGGCGGCGGGCTGGTCGTTCGCCGCGGGTCGCCGCATCGTCTCGTGGGACGTGGGCTACGGCTTCCGCCCGAACGACGTGGTGCAGCAGGAGCGGCGGCGCACGCTGCTGCCCGTGCTGCTGGAGGGAAAGGCGGTGGTTCAGGCCGAGCGGTTCGGCACCGACGAGGCCTGGTCGCTGGTGGCCGTGGACCCCACGTCGTCGTGGAAGGAACACGCCTTCGCCGCGCGCGCCTGGCGGCGCGTGGGGTCCGCCGACTGGCACGCGTTCGCGCGCCAGGGCGAGGACACGGGCCCGAGCCTGGGCACGGCGGTGTCGTGGGTCGCCACCGACGCCACGGAGATCCACGCCTCGGTGCGGTACGCCCACGAGGTCAACGGACGCTTCCACGTGCCGCAGGCCCTCGCGGGCTTCACGTGGACCGGCGAGAACAAGGTCGGCGTGATCGGCGAGGTCTGGTACGACGGCAGCGCGCCGTCGGACGCCGAATGGGCCGACCCGCGGTCGGTGCGCGGACTCTTCACCCAGGCGTCGGCGCTGCAGAACCTGCGCCGGCGCAGCGTCTTCGTGCGGGTGTCGTGGACCCACGAGGGATGGGAACCCTCCCTCGACCACCTGTGGCTGCCGGCCGACCGCAGCCACACGACCACGGCCGCCCTCGGGTGGCAGGGCGACCGGGTGCGCGTGGACCTGGGCGTGCGGCGCCTGGGAGGCCCCGCGGGGTCGGTGATGGCGGCCAGCCCCGTCAACCACATCGGCTACGCGGCGGCCACCTGGTCGTTCTGACGCCGGGCGGGGGGGCGCGTCTACAATGGTTTTTCATGGGTCCCAGACGGCCCCTCCCCCTTGGAAATCACCAGCGCACTTCATGAGCGACGACAAGAGCAGCCCAGCCTCCGGCGCGGACCACAAGCCCAGCAACTTCCTGCGGCAGATCATCGAACGCGACCTGGCCCAGGGAACCTACGCCTCGCGCCGCTTCGGAGGCAGCCCTGGCGACGCCGCCCACCATGCCGCCGGCCAGCCCGACCCGGCCCGCATCCGCACGCGGTTCCCGCCCGAGCCGAACGGCTACCTGCACATCGGCCACGCCAAGAGCATCTGCCTGAACTTCGGCCTCGCCCGCGAGTACGGCGGCGCCTGCCACCTCCGCTTCGACGACACGAACCCGGAGAAGGAAGAGCAGGAGTACGTCGACTCCATCCGCGACTCGGTGCAGTGGCTCGGCTTCGACTGGCACAGCTTCGGTGACGACAACCTGTACCACGCCAGCAACTACTTCGACTTCATGTACCGCGGCGCCGAGGCGCTGATCGGTGCGGGCCTCGCCTACGTGGACGAGCAGACCGCCGAGGAGATGCGCGCGAACCGGGGCGACTTCGGCCACGCCGGTGTCGACAGCCCGTTCCGCGGCCGTTCGCCCGACGAGAACCTCGCCCGCTTCCGCGAGATGCGCGACGGCAAGCACCCCGACGGGTCGATGGTGCTGCGCGCCAAGATCGACATGGCGAGCCCGAACATCAACCTGCGCGACCCGGCCATCTACCGCATCCGCCGCGCCACGCACCACAACACGGGCGACACGTGGTGCATCTACCCGATGTACACGTACGCGCACCCCATCGAGGACGCGCTCGAGAACATCACACACAGCATCTGCACGCTCGAGTTCGAGGACCAGCGCCCGTTCTACGACTGGGTGCTGGACCACCTGTGCACGCTCGGCCTGCTGTCGCAGCCGCGCCCGCACCAGTACGAGTTCGCGCGGCTCAACCTCACGTACATCGTCACCAGCAAGCGCAAGCTGCGCCAGCTGGTGGCCGACGGCCACGTGGAGGGCTGGGACGACCCGCGCCTGCCCACCATCGTGGGCCTGCGCCGCCGCGGCTACACGCCCGAGAGCCTGCAGCTGCTGGCCGAACGCAGCGGCGTCAGCAAGGCCGGCGGCTGGCTCGACTACAGCTCGCTCGAGATCGCGCTGCGCGACGACCTGGACGCCAAGGCCCCGCGCGCCAGCGCCGTGCTCGACCCCGTCAAGCTCAAGCTGACGAACTTCGCCGAGGTGTTCGGCAGCGAATCGCACCAGGAGCCGGCGCACGCGCCCGTGCACCCGGCGCACCCGGAGCGCGGCCACCGCGACTTCGTGCTGACGAACGAGGTGTGGATCGAGCGCGAGGACTTCCTCGAGGTGCCCGTGAAGGGCTACCACCGCCTGTACCCGGGCAACAAGGCGCGCCTGAAATACGGCTACGTGATCGAGTGCACCGGCTGCGAGAAGGACGCCGACGGCCGCATCACCGCGGTGCTGGCCACCGTCGTGCCCGACACCAAGAGCGGCACGCCGGGCGCCGACGCGGTCAAGGTCAAGGGCGTGATCACGTGGGTCAGCGTGGCCACCGGTGTGCCCGCCGAGGTGCGCCTGTTCGACCGCCTGTTCACCGTGCCGCAGCCGGACGCCGGCGGCACCGACTTCCTGACGGTGCTGAACCCGGACAGCAAGAAGGTGGTGCAGGCCGTCGTGGAGTCACCCCTCGCGCAGGCGTTGGGCGACGACAAATTCCAGTTCGAGCGCCACGGCTACTTCGTGGCCGACCGGCACGACAGCCAGCCGGGCAAGCTGGTGTTCAACCGCACCACGACGCTCAAGGACACCTGGGCGGCGAAGTGAGGTCAACGGTCGTCCCGGCGAAAGCCGGGATGACCGTTCATTCAATCCTCGAACCGCACCGGCTCCACGCCGCGGTGCTTCGAGCGCACGACCACCGTGCCGGCGATCTTGTCGTGCCAGCCCTGCTTGCGCGCGTCGATGCCCACCCAGATCAGGCCGAGGGCGCACGGGATCGTCGACACGAAGTACCCGAGGTAGCGCAACACCGACTGGTTGAACGACGGCGGCTGCCCCGTGCGGGCGTCCACCACGCGTGCGCCGATGGCCATCTTGCCCGGCGTGGCTGCGCGGAACAGCCAGAAGAGCACCGTCGCGATGGCCGGGAACACCCAGCTCACGAGCAGGTCGGCGGGGCCGGCGATCCAGCCCGTGCGGGCGGGGTCCCAGTAGGCCCAGCCATAGATCCCGTGGAGCACCGGGATCACGATCACCAGCAGCAGCAGGGTGTCGATCAGCACCGCGCCCAGGCGAGCCCAGAACCCGACGTATTCGAGCTCGTCGTCGGCCTTCATGAGCGGCGGCTGCGCGGCTTGGTCTTGTCGATCTCGGCGAACTGCTGCTTGAGCAGCGCCATCAGCACGCGCGCGTTCTCCTCGGTCATGCTGAGCCAGCTGGTGGGGGTGCGGTCCTCGGTGGGCTTCAGGGGCATCACGAGGGCGTCGACCTGCGCGTTGATCAGGCCGTTGCTGTGCGAGATGGCCTTGAACCGCTGGATTTCGATGTTATGGGTCTTCATGGGGAACTCTCCGGGGAACCCCCAAGGGTACCGCAGGCCGGGCACGTCGTTTATTTGCACAGTCGTGCACAAATGAGGTCCTTTGGGGTAGATTTCCCGGGTCGGACGCCCTCGACGGCATCCGGAGATCTGCACATAAAAACCCCGGGGACCTCCTTTCCATGAGCCACACCTTGAACCGGCGCGGCCTGCTGGCCGGCGCCGCCGCGCTCGCCAGCGCGCGTTTCGCCTTCGCCACGCCCGCCGCCGCCCAGACCGCACCCATCCTGATCGGGCAGAGCCTGCCGCTGTCGGGGCCCGTCGCGCCCGCCCTCGCCCCCATCGTGCAGGGCCAGAACCTCGCGCTGGAGCAGCTCAACCGCAAGGGTGGCATCAACGGCCGGGCGGTGCAGCTCGTGCAGCTGGACGACGCGTACGACCCGCGCCGCACCGTGGAGAACGTGCACACGCTGATCGAGCGGGACAAGGTGGTGGCCCTCACCGGCCTGGCCAGCACGCCGGGCGTGGCCGCGGTGCTGCCGCTGGTGGCCGAGCGCAAGGTGCCGCTGTTCGGCGTCTACACGGGCTCGCACCTGCTGCGCCTCGCCCCGAACCCGTATTTCTACACCACCACCGCCACCTACGTGGACGAGGTGAACGAATGCGTGCGGCACCTGCTGACGCTCAAACGGGAACGCATCGCCGTCGTGTGGCAGAACAACGAGTTCGGCAAGCTCATGCTGCCGCTCGCCGAAAAGGCCATCAAGGACCACGGTGGCTCGCTGGTGGCCTCGGTGCCCGTGGCTGTGGACGCGTCCGACGCGCTGGCCGCCGCCGCGGCCGTCAACGCGAAGCAGCCGCAGGCCGTGCTGATGCTGTCCATCGCCGGCCCCACGGTGGTGGGCTACGTGAAGGCCCAGCGGGCCATGGGCGCCTCGCCCATCTACACGATCAGCACCGCCCTCGGCGCCCTGCCCGCGCTGGGCGACGAGGCGCGCGGCGTGGCCGTCACGCAGATCGTGCCGTACTGGCGGCAGACCGACCCGCTGGCGCGCGACTACATGGCCGAGACCGAACGCGCGAAGCAGACGCCCAGCTACGGCCACTACGGCGCCTACCTGATGTTCCGCATGCTGTTCGAGGGCCTGCGCCGTGCGGGGCCCGTGGTCACGCCGCAGACGGTCAACCGCGGCATCGAGGGCATCCGCCAGATGAAGGTCGCGACCGGCGACATCTCGTTCAGCCCCACGAACCACCACCCGGGCCGGTTCGTCGAGATGACCATCGTGGGTCCGCGCGGCGTGTTCATCCGCTAGGCGGGAACCAGGGCCTCGCCGAAGAAGGCCTCGGCGAGTTGCACCGGGTCGTTGATGGTGCGCACCCGCAGGTAGGCCTCGCCCGCCTCGGGATAGTGCCGGCGCAGGTAGTTCAGCCACTGCTTGAGCCGGCCCGCGCGGGCGCGCGGCTCGATCTTGTGGCTCACGAGGTCCCAGAACTCACCCATCAGCGGCATCAGCGCGTCCCACTCGAGCGGCGGGCGCGAGGGGTCGAGGATCGCGAGCGCGAGACCGGGGTACGACACCATGCCGCGCCCCACCATGAGGTCGTCGCAGCCCGACTCGCGGCGGCACGCGGCGGCGTCCGCCGCGTTCCAGATCTCGCCGTTGGCCACCACCGGCACCTTCACCGCCTCGCGGATGCCGGCGATGCACTCCCAGCGCGCAGGCGGCTTGTAGCCGTCGGCCTTCGTGCGGGCGTGCACCACCAGCTCGTCAGCGCCCGCATCGGCGATGGCCTGGGCGCATTCGACGGCGCGGGCCGTGTCGGCGATGCCCAGCCGCATCTTGGCGGACACGGGCATCTCGGGCGGCACCGCGCGGCGCACGGCCGACACGATGCGCGCCAGCAAGTCCGGGTCGGCCAGCAGCGCCGCGCCGCCACCGTGCCGGTTCACCACCTTGGCCGGGCAGCCGAAGTTGAGGTCGACGCCGGCCGGGCCCAGCGAGGCCAGGCGCGCGGCGTTTTCGGCGAGGCAGACCGCGTCGGATCCCATCAGCTGCGCCCGCACCGGCACGCCGGCGGACGTGCGCCCGCCGTGTTCGAGTTCGGGCACCACGCGCGTGAACACCCGCTCGGGCAGCAGCGTGCCCGTGACCCGGATGAACTCGGAGACACAGCGGTCGATGCCGCCGACCCGGGTGAGGATGTCGCGCAGCGTGAAGTCGAGCAGCCCTTCCATGGGCGCGAGCAGGATGGTCATGGGACAACGGAGCGAAGCCCGCCATTGTCCCCGATCCGGTGCCGGGCCTCCATTTGCACGAAGGGCCGCGAACGGAGATCATGGCGGCCCCTTTGGAACGGAGACATCCCGATGAAGAAACTGCTCTGCCTCGCCGCCCTCGCCTGCACCCTGCCGTTCGCGTCCGCGCAGACGGCCAACGGCACGCCGGCCGCCGTCGCGAAGGACAAGGGCGCCGTCACCACGGCCAGCGGCCTCGTGTATGCCTCGATCAAGGAAGGCAAGGGCCCGAGCCCGGCCGCCACCGACACGGTCAAGGTGCACTACCGCGGCACCTTCCTCGACGGCAAGGAATTCGACAGCTCGTACAAGCGCAACGAACCCACCAGCTTCCCGCTGAACCGCGTGATCCCCTGCTGGACCGAAGGCGTGCAGCGCATGAAGGTGGGCGGCAAGGCGAAGCTCACCTGCCCGCCGTCCATCGCCTACGGCGAACGCGGCGCCGGCGGCGTGATCCCGCCGAACGCCACGCTGCAGTTCGAGATCGAGCTGCTCGAGATCGCCGGCAAGTAAGCCGTGTGACACCGGGAGGCGGGGAAACCCCTGCCTCCACCCGGTGGCGTCTCTTCGCGGGATGGGGAACAATCAATTCTGCACAGCTGTGCAGTTTGAGGCTCGTGCTTCCCCATGCCAACGAAAGAGACACATGACCTTCAAACGAATCCTCACGGCCTCGGTCGTGCTGGCGACGCCTGCGTTCGCCCTGGCGGCCGGCGTCAGCCCCCGCTTCGACCTCGCGTCGCCCGCCGGCAGCCCCTTCCCCAGCGACCGCTTCACCGTCGCCGACTTCGGCCAGAAGACCCTGCGCCGCGTGAAGCTGCCGCTGCCCGACTGCACGCAGCTGCCGTCCGACTGCGCCGACGTCAGCGTGATCAACACGCTCGACGGTTTCAACGTGCAGCCGCGCCTCACGATGCCGTTCACCGGCGCCATCGACCCCGCCACCGTCACCAGCCAGACCGTGTGGCTGCTCAACCTCGGTGACACGCTGACCGGCCACGGCTTCGGCCAGAAGGTGGGCATCAACCAGGTGGTGTGGGACGTGCCCACGCAGGTGCTGTCGTTCGAGTCCGACGAGCAGTTGCAGGAGCACACGCGCTACGTGCTCGTGGTGACGAACGGCGTGCGTGACACGTCGGGCGCGCCCATCGAATCCGGTGCCTTCGGCAAGTTCGAGGCGGCGCTGGACGCCACGCAGGCCCGCAACGCCGACCTCGCCGCGTACCGCAAGCTGCTGGTCGAGGCGCTGCGCTCGTGCGGCTCGGGCCCGCGCGTCGTCGCGGCGAGCCTGTTCACCACGCAGAGCACCACGTCCGACCTCGAGAAGATCCGCCGCCAGATCCAGCGCACGAAACCCGCGCCCATCGACTTCCAGGTCGGCCAGTCGGCCGCGGGCCCGGTGCGCGCGAACTTCGCGGTGGCCGACGTCGCCGCCATCCAGTGGGTGCGCCAGACCGGCACCGCGCCCGCCTTCACCACGTCCTTCGTGCCCACGCCCGCGCTGGCCGTGGTGCCCGGGGTCGTCGGGCAGGTCGCCTACGGCACGTTCCGCAGCCCGAACTACCTGAACGCCGACATCGTGCTGCCGGCCACGCCCACGCTCACCGGCGAACCCCAGCCGCTCGGCGCGAACACGCTCACCGCGCAGGTCTTCCTGCCCGCCGGCCCGCGTCCTGCAGCGGGCTGGCCCGTCGCCATCTTCGGGCACGGGTTCAGCGACAGCGTGTACGGCGGCCCGTGGGCCCTCGCCGCGGTGCTCGCCTCGAAGGGCATCGCTTCCATCGGCATCAACGCGGTGGGCCATGGCGGCGGGCCGCTCGGCACGCTCAACGTCGTGCGCAACAGCGCGGGCCCGGTGTCCGTGCCCGCGGGCGGCCGCGGCATCGACCAGGACCACAACGGCACCATCGACGCCACCGAGGGCCTGAGCGCCGTCGGGGTGAACAGCATCGTCAGCAACCGCGACGGCCTGCGCCAGACGGTCGTGGACCTGCTGCAGCTCGTGCGCCAGGTGCAGGTGGGTGTGGACGTGGACGGCGACGGCGCGCCCGACCTCGATGCCAATCGCATCTACTACACCGGCCAGTCGCTCGGCGGCATCTACGGCACGGCGCTGCTGGCCATCGAACCCGCGCTGAAGGCGGGCGTGCCCAACGTCGCGGGCGGCTCGCTCACGGAGATCTCGCGCCTGGGCCTCTTCCGCCCGCTCGCCGGCGCCTACCTCGCCGGCCGCAAGCCCTCGCTGATCAACATTCCGGACCCGAGCGGCATCGTGTTCTTCGAGAACATCCCGCTGCGCAACCAGCCGCCGGTGGTGAACCAGGTGCCGGGCGCCATCGCGATCCAGCAGGTGTTCGACCGCAACGAATGGGTGCAGCAGTCGGGCAACCCGGTGGCGTACGCGCCGGCGCTGCGCAAGCGGCCGCTGGCGGGCAACACCGCGAAGCCCGTGATCGTGCAGTTCGCACTGGGCGACGTCGTGGTGCCGAACCCGGCCAACACCGCCCTCGTGCGCGCCGGCGGCCTCGCCGACCGCACCACGATGTTCCGCAACGACCTGGCCCACGGGGCCAACCCGGCCGTCGGGAAGGCGGGCCACACGTTCCTCACGAACCTCGCGGTGCCCGCCGCTGCGCCGTTCGCGCTGGCGGCACAGGCGCAGATCGCCACGTTCTTCGCGTCGAACGGGGCCACGTTCATCGACCCGGACGGCGCGGGGCCGTTCTTCGAGACGCCGGCGTCCACGCTGCCCGAGGGGCTGAACTTCATTCCCTGACACCCCACTCCCGGAACGTCACCCCGATGCACATCGGGGCCCACCGCCCGCCGCCGCGCGACGGCTGCCGTGGGTCCCGGCGTTCGCCGGGACGACCGCGTCATGCGGCCGTCTTCGTTTCGTTACACGGGGATCGCGATAATCGGCGGGTGAGATTGTCTTTTTCCCCTTCCCGACGGCGCCAGCGGGGTGTCGCCGTCCGCAGTGTCCTGCTGGCCCTCGTGGCCTTGTGCGTGGCGGTCGTGATGACCGCCGTGGTGGGCGCCACCCTGCTGTACCAGCGGCAGCCCGACCTGACGGCCCTGACCGACTACCGGCCGAAGCAGCCCCTGCGCATCTACACGGAGGACGGCGCCGAGATCGGCCAGTTCGGCTCCGAGCGGCGCTACCTCGTGCCCATCTCGCAGATCCCGAAGCAGATGCAGGACGCCGTGCTCGCCATCGAGGACGTGCGGTTCCGCGAGCACATCGGCGTGGACGCCCGCGGCGTGGTGCGCGCGGTGCTGACGAACCTGTGGCGATCACGCCGCAGCCAGGGTGCATCCACCATCACCCAGCAGGTGGCCCGCACGTTCTACCTCTCGTCGCGCAAGACCTACATGCGCAAGATCAACGAGATGCTGCTCGCGGTGAAGATCGAGCGCCAGCTGGGCAAGGACCAGGTGCTCGGGCTCTACATGAACCAGATCTTCCTCGGGCACCGTGCGTACGGGTTCGAGGCCGCGGCCCAGGCGTACTTCGGCAAGACGATGTCGGCGCTGTCGCTCGCGGAATGCGCGATGCTGGCCGGCCTGCCGCAGAACCCGATCTACGCGAACCCGGTCGCCAACTTCGAGCGGGCGCGCCAGCGGCAGCGCCAGGTGCTCGACCGCATGCGCCAGGCCGGCATGATCACCGCCGAGGAGGAGCAGGCCGCGCGCGACGAGGTGCTGCACATCCGCACCGAGCGCGACACGCAGCTGCACGCCGAACACGTCGCCGAGATGGCCCGCCAGATCGTCTTCTCCCGCTACGGCGAGGCGGCCTACACGCTGGGCCTGAAGGTCACCACCACGCTGCGGTCCGACCACCAGCAGGCCGCCTACCGTGCGCTGCGCAAGGGCATGCTCGACTTCGAGCGCCGCCAGCCGTACCGCGGCCCGGAGGACCAGGAAGACATCCCCGCCGGCCTCGGCGCGACGGACGCCGCGGTGGTCCAGCTGCTCGGCGACTACCGCGACGACGACGACCTGCGCGTGGCCATCGTCACCGAGGCGAGCCCGCAGCAGGTGGTGGCCACGCTCGCCACCGGCGAGGTGATCCAGGTGCGCGGCGAAGGGTTGCGGGCCGTGCAGGCGGCCCTGTCGTCGCGGGCGCGCGCATCCGAGTCGATCCGCCGCGGGTCGGTGATCCGCGTGGCGCAGGACCTCGGCGCGAGCGGCGCCTGGGCCGTGCGCCAGTGGCCCGACGTGGAAGGCGCCTTCGTCGCCGTGGCACCCGGCACGGGCCGCGTGCGGGCGCTGGTGGGCGGCTTCGACTTCAACCGCAACCAGTTCAACCACGCGAGCCAGGCCTGGCGCCAGCCTGGGTCCACGTTCAAACCGTTCCTGTACTCGGCCGCGCTGGAACACGGCGTGATGCCCGCGACACTGATCAACGACGCGCCGCTGTCGCTGCCGGGCGACGTGGCCTCGTCGGGCTGGGACCCGAAGAACTCCGATGGCGCCTACGAGGGCCCGATGACGATGCGCCAGGCGCTCGCGAAGTCGAAGAACCTCGTGACGATCCGCCTCGTGAAGCTGATGGGCCCCGAAGCGGCACGCAACTGGACCGGCCGCTTCGGCTTCGACCCGGCCCAGCAGCCCGACAACCTCACGCTGGCCCTCGGCGCCGGGCAGACCACGCCGCTGCAGCTGGCCGCGGCCTACGGCACGCTCGCCAACGGCGGCTACCGCGTGGAGCCGATGTTGATCCAGCGCATCACCGACGCCCAGGGCAACGTGCTGTTCGAAGCGCCGCCGGTCGAGATCGACGAGAGCCAGCGGTCGGTGCCAGCACGCAACGTGTTCATCACGAACAGCCTGCTCAACGAGGTGACCCGCACCGGCAGCGCGGCCCGCACCCAGGCCCAGCTCAAGCGGCCGGACCTGTACGGCAAGACCGGCACCACCAACGACGCGGTGGACACCTGGTTCGCCGGCTTCCAGCCGAGCCTGGTGGCCGTCGTGTGGATGGGCCACGACAACCCGCGCAGCCTCGGCGCGCGCGAGTACGGCGCGACGCTGTCGATGCCCATCTGGATCGACTTCATGTCGCAGGCCCTGAAGGGCGTGCCGGTGGAGGCCCCCACCGCGCCCGAGGACGTCATCAAGATCGCGGGCGACTGGACCTACATCGAGTGGGCGTTCGGCGGCGCGAAGACACACGTGGGCTTCGACGACGCGACCGAGTCGCTCGATGCGCCGCCGTCGTCACCGGCACCGGCCTCGGCGCCCCTGCCGGCCCCGGCCCCGCCGCCGCAGCCGGTCCATCCCACGCGTGCGCCGTTCCAGACGGATCCCACGTGATCGCACGACTGCGTTATGCTGTGTCCGTGAACGCACAGTCCCTTCCCCAACTTCGGGTGACCACCCGACGACCCGCTCGACGTCGACGTTGAGCGGTTTCGTCCTGCCCGAACGCCCCCCGCGTTCACACGCCAAGGCCACGAGACCCCTCGTGGCCTTTGTTGTTTCTGGGAGCCGCCCGTCCGGGCCTCCCGGGCCCGAGGGGTTCTCCGTGACCTTGTTTCCACCCCCACCTCACCAGGAACCAAGGCATGAAAGACCACCCTCCCCCCGCCGCCGCACCGTCCCCGTTCGCCGCGCTGATGACCGTCACGAACCGCCCCGACACCGTCTTCACCCGCGGTGAAGGCAGCTGGCTCTGGGACAACACCGGACGCCGGCACCTCGACGTCGTGCAGGGCTGGGCCGTGAACACGCTGGGCCACGCGCCCCCCGTGATCGCCGAGGCGCTGCGCGCGCAGGCGGACCGGGTGCTGCACATCGGCCCCGGCTTCCACAACGACCAGGCCGTCGCGCTCGCGAACCGGCTCGTGGCCCTGTCGGGCCTCGACCGCTGCTTCTTCACGAACAGCGGGGCCGAGGCCAACGAGGGGGCCATCAAGCTCGCGCGCAAGTACGGGCGGATCCACCGGGACGGTGCCTACGAGATCATCACGTTCACGAACAGCTTCCACGGCCGCACGCTCGCGACGATGAGCGCGAGCGGCAAACCGGGCTTCGACACGCTGTTCGCGCCGCAGGTGCCCGGGTTCCCGAAGGCGCGGCTGAACGACCTCGAGAGCGTCGAGGCGCTCGTGGGCCCCGGCACGGTGGCCGTGATGCTCGAGCCCATCCAGGGCGAAGCCGGCGTCGTCGAGGCCGCGCCGGCGTTCCTTCAGGGGCTGCGCGCGCTGTGCGACCGCCACGGACTGCTGCTCATGTTCGACGAGGTGCAGACGGGCGTGGGCCGCACCGGCGACTGGTGGGGGCACACCGCGGCCGGCGTGCGGCCGGACGTCATGACCCTCGGCAAGGGGCTCGGCGGTGGCGTGCCGATCGGGGCGCTGCTCGCGCGCGAGGCCGTCTGCTGCTTCGCGCCCGGCGACCAGGGCGGCACCTACAACGGCAACGCGCTCGTGTGTGCGGTGGCGTCCGCGGTGCTCGCGGCCGTCGCGGCCCCCGGCTTCCTCGAGAACGTGCACGCGCGCGGCCAGCAGCTGCGCGAGGGCCTCGAACGGATCGGCGCGCGGCTGGGCAGCGGCCCGGTGCGCGGGCGCGGCCTGCTGCTCGCGCTGGACCTGCCCGGTGCCGGCCAGGCTTCGCACGTCGCGGAGGTGCTGCGCACGCGGCCCGGGGACGGGGTGCTCGTCAACGCGGTGCAGCCGCAGCGGTTGCGCTTCGTGCCGGCGCTCAACGTGAGCGGGGACGAGGTGGCGCTGCTGCTGGACGCGCTGGACGAGGTGCTGCCGGGCGCCTGACGGCGGCCGCGGGATTCAGGCCGCGGCGGGCGACAGGTGCAGCACCTGTCGCACCTCCCGCAACTGGACCCCGCCCACGTTGACGACCTTGCGCGGACCGGCATCGGCCTCGAAGCCCGCGCGGCGGTAGAACTTCAGCGCGCGTTCGTTGTGCTCGATGACCCACAGCGTGACGGACCGCGCGCCGTCGTCGGCCATGCGCTCGAGGGCCTCGTTCCACAAGGCGAGGCCCACGCCGCGCGACCAGTAGGCCGGCTCCACGTAGAACGCCCAGACCTCGGCGGCGCCGTCGTCGGCGTCGCCGTCGCGGGACGGGCCGAAGGCCACGAAACCGACGAGGTCGGGCCCCTCGTGGGCCACCACGAGTTCGGGGCGGCGCTGGGTCATGGACGCGAGCCACATGGCCTCGCGGCGCTCGACCGACAGCAGCGACAGGTAGTTGGACGGCAGCATGTTCCGGTAGGCCTGCTGCCACGAGCGCACGTGCACCTCCGCGATGGCGCGGGCGTCGCCCAGGCAGGCGGGACCGATGTGGAGGGGCAGGCTGGTGTCGGGCATGGTTCCCGCAATGCTGACGAAACAATGAAAAAAGCGCCCCCCTATGGTGTGGGGGGCGCATCGGGGACCGGCAGCCCCGGGGGGCTGCCGGCACGCCGCTTGCCGCGGTCAGTTCACCGATTCGAGCAGCACCACGCCGGCACTGCCCACGTCGACGGTCGCCTTGCCACCCGAGACGGTGGCGAGGGCACCCGTGTACGCGTCGCGCACCTGCTGGCCGTCGGCGAACACGCCGCTGACCGTGATGGCCGCGCGGCCACCGGCACCGATCGCCACGACCACCTTGTCGCTGTCCTTCACGCGCGAGAACGTGAACGGCGCGTCGGCGAGCTTGGTGTGCGAGCCCGCGCCCACGGCGACGTGGTTGTTGCGGAACTGGCCGACCTTCTTCGCATGCGCGAGCAGCGTGGTGTTCAGGCTGTTCCAGTTCATGTCGCCGCGCCAGGCGTGGTCGCCGGTCCAGTTGCCCATCAGCGGGCGGGCGCTCTCGTCGCCGTAGAAGAGCTGCACGCCGCCCGGGGCCAGCAGCAGGCTCGTGAGGCCGGTCTGCAGGTTGTTGCGGTCGAACAGGCCCTTATCGTGGCTCGAGATGTACGACAGCACGTTGAACGGGGTGCTGTTGTTCGCGTTCACCGTCGCGAGTTCGGTGTACGTGGCGTTCAGGCCGCTCACGTTGCCGGCGGCGCCCTGGAAGTTGAAGTTGATGATCGAGTCGAAGCCGTTGTCGAAGTAGGCGGAGCGGCCCACGCCGTGGCCCCACACCTCGCCCGTCATCCAGAACGCCTTGTCGCCGGACAGCACCGCGGCCTTGGCCGGGTTCGCCGCGAGCCACGCCGCACGGGCCTTCACCGCTTCGGCCTTCAGGTCCTTCAGCACGTTCATGTCCACGTGCTTGGCGGTGTCGACGCGGAAGCCGTCGATGCCGAACTCGCTCACGTAGTCGGTCAGCCACTTGATGAGGTGGTTGGCCGGCGTGCGGGCCTTGCCGGTGGACGAGAACCACGCGTCGAGCTTCTGCTGCTCGGCGGCCAGGCGCCCTTCACGGCCCCACTTCACCTGCAGGATGGACGGGATGCCCACGCCGTTCGTGACCTCGGTCTTGATGTCCGGCAGGAAGCCCACGCAGCCCTTGAGCCCGTCGGTGCCTTCGCACTGGTCGTAGCCCGCGACGTTGTTCAGGCGCACCCAGTCGCGCGTCCAGAACGTGTTCGCCCAGTTGCTGCTCGTGTAGTCGATGTAGCGGCCGATGTCGTTGTTCCAGTCGGTCAGCACGTCGGCCGACTTGTACGCCGTGGACTCCCAGCCGCTGTTGAGCTTGCCGTAGCCGTACTCGGCCATGTCCTTGATGGTCTCGTAACCGGTGTGGTTGATGACGATGTCCATCACGATGCGGATGCCCTGGGCGTGTGCGGTGTCGACCAGTTCCTGCAGGTCGGCGCGCGAGCCCATGTTCTTGTCGATCGCGGTCCAGTCGAGCGTGTAGTAGCCGTGGTAGCCGTAGTGCTTGGCCCCGTTGCCGCCGAACACGAACCCGTGGATCTGCTCGTACGGCGCGGTGATCCACAGCGCGTTGACGCCCAGGTCCTTGAAGTAGTTCGCCTTCAGCTTCGCGGTGATGCCCTTCAGGTCGCCGCCGTGGAAGCCGCTCGGCATCTGCGTGAGGTCGTTGCCGAAGGACACGCACGCCTGGTTCGACTCGCGGCAGTAGCTGCGGTCGTTCGACGTGTCGCCGTTGGCGAAGCGGTCGTTCAGCAGGAAGTAGATCGTGGCGTTGTCCCAGGAGAACACGGTCGACGAGACGGTCACCTCACCGGTCTTGATCGGCGGGCTGGTGGCCGCGCCCGAGGTCAGCGGCACCGTGTTGCGGGCCACCACCGAGTAGTTGTAGATGGTGTTGGGCGCGCCGGTGGTGTCGATGTAGCTGTTCGTGGCCGACGTGAAGGTCACCGTGCCGCTGGTGCCGCCGGTGCGGGTGATGACGTACGAGAACGGGCTCTCGACGTCGACCGACGCCGTCCAGGTCAGGCTGACGGTCGTGCCGTTGACCGTCCCCGCGAGGTTCGCGGGATCGGTCGGTGGCGTGGTGTCGGGCACGCCGCACGGGCTCGCCGCGTTGCCGGTCACGACGCCGTTGACCACCGTGGTGGTCCCGGTGCCCAGCGCGTAGTTGCGGCCGCTGTTGTTGTCCCAGGTGGAGCCGTTGTTGAACGTGACGGCGAGGCCCGTGGCCTGGCCGAGCGACACCGTCTTCTTGCGCCAGCCGGTGCAGGCCGCGTCCATCGCGATGCCCGGCGGCGTGGTCCACGCGGCGCCGTTCGGGGCGTAGTGGATGTTGACGGTGGTCCACGACGTGTTCGGCTTGTAGAAGATCGTGGCGGTCTGTTCCGGCAGCACGACGCACGGGTCACCGGCATTCGCGGTGAGCACGCCGTTCTTCACGCGGTGCACGCCCGCCGGCACGGTGTAGTTGCCGCCGCCGTTCGGGTTGTCCCAGGCCGAGCCGTTGCCGTTGTTGAAGACGGTCTGGAAGCTCGAGCCGCCGAAGTCGAGCGTCTTCTTCGTCCAGTCCTTGCAGGCGGCGTCCATCGGCACGCCGGGCACGGCGGTCCAGGTGCCGCTCGCGTTGTGGTGGATGTTCGGGCTCGTCCAGCCCTTGTACGGGGTGTAGTAGTACACGGTCGCGGTGGCCGCGAGGACCCCCGGTGCGGCGCCGGCGATCAGCAGGCCGGCCAGCGCGTGAATGCGCCACTGTTTCATCGAAGAACTCCCTTGCAGGCGCAGCCCGTCCTCGCGGTATGCACCTCTGTGGTTGGCGAGCGCGAGCGAGTGCCTGTCCTGGCGCCTGGACGTCGCGGATCCTCGAGCGCCACGCCGTGAAGAACTGCACGGCCGGGGGCTCGACGGAGCGCATTCTGAATTGATTCAGAATCAATGGATGCCTGGGAGTTTCCCGGGGGCCCGCGTGTGACGTATCGTCACGTGATTCCGATCCACGAGGCCCGCATGTCCGAACACTTCACCTGGCTCAACGAACCCGCCCACTGGGCGTTCGAGGACGGCCGACTCACCGTCACCACCGACCGCGACACCGATTTCTGGCAGGACACCTGGTACGGCTTCCAGCACGCCAACGGGCACTTCTTCGGCACGCCGGTGTCCGGCGACTTCACGTTCCAGGTGAAGGTGGAAGGTTCGTTCGACACGCTCTACGACCAGGCCGGCGTGATGTTCCACGCGGACGACCGTCATTGGCTGAAGGCGGGCATCGAGTTCAACGACGACCAGCCGGCCATCGGCAGCGTGCTGACCGCGGGCCGCTCCGACTGGGCCACCGGCGCCTTCCCGGGCGACCCGCGCCGCTTCTGGATGCGCCTCACGCGCCGCGGCGACGCGCTGCGCCTGCAGTACTCGGCCGACGGGCGCACGTGGCCGCTGCTGCGGCTCGCGGCCATCGACCCCGCCCTGCCCTGGCACGTGGGCGTGATGTGCTGTTCACCGACCCGCGCGGGGCTGGCGGTGACGTTCAGCGAGATGACGCTGTCCCCGCCGAACGGCAAGGACCTGCACGACCTGACCTGATCAGGCCGCGGCCGGCGTGCCCTTGCGCAGCTTCGACACGACCGTGACCACGGCCACGACGATGCCGCCCGCCACCACGCCGACCGCCGCGTTCGCGAGCGCCTCGACGAGCCAGCCCACCGAACCACCCGCCGCCTCCACGACGTGCTGGACCGCATGGTGCAGCGCCGGCACGCCGTGCACGAGGATGCCGCCGCCCACGAGGAACATCGCGGCGGTGCCGGCCACGGACAGGAACTTCATCAGCCACGGCGCGGCCGCGAGGATCGCGCGGCCGACGGCCTGCGTGGCCGCGCCCGCGCGCTTCGTCATGTAGAGGCCCAGGTCGTCGAGCTTCACGATGCCGCCCACGAGGCCGTACACACCGATGGTCATGACGGCCGCGATGCCGGACACCACCACCACCTGCGTCATGAAGGGCTGCGTGGACACGGTGCCGAGCGTGATGGCGACGATCTCGGCGGAGAGGATGAAGTCGGTGCGCACGGCGCCCTTGATCTTCTCCTTCTCGAACGCGACGAGGTCGACCGACGGATCGCTGAGCGCGGTGGTGAGTTCGTCGTGGTGCGCGTCGTCCTCGTCCTTCGAATGCAGGAACTTGTGCGCGAGCTTCTCGAAGCCCTCGAAGCACAGGAACGCGCCGCCCACCATCAGCAGCGGCACCACGGCCCACGGGATGAAGGCGCTGATGGCCAGCGCCGCGGGCACGAGGATGACCTTGTTGAGCACGGAGCCCTTGAACACGGCCCACACGACCGGCAGTTCGCGGTCGGCCGTGACGCCGGTGACCTGCTGCGCGTTGAGCGCGAGGTCATCGCCCAGCACGCCCGCGGTTTTTTTCGCCGCCACCTTGCTCAGCACCGCGACGTCGTCGAGGACGGTGGTGATGTCGTCGAGAAGGGCTAGCAGGTTGGCTCCGGCCATGGCGAAAGATCCTCCGTGATGTGTGTTGTGGCCCGCATCGTAGCGGAAGCCGGACACACCTCCGGTCAGGCGACGGAGAGGAACTCCACCCAGTTGCCGTCGGGGTCGGCCACGATGCCGATCTGGACGCCGGGGCGCAGCTCGCGCGCCTTGACCACGATCTTGTGGCCCGCGGCCTCCACCTTCGCCAGCACGTCGGCGAGGTTGTCGATGGTGATGGTCCAGTAGCGGTAGCCCGTGGCGCCCTGGATGCCGCCCTTCGGGGCCACGTCGGGCGTGCTGTCGGCCACCACCAGCTTGACCATGCTGTCGCCGCACATCAGCTGGTGCATCACGCCGGCGCCGCCGGGCATGGGCATCTCGCGCAGGTAGGCGAGGCCGATCACGTCGCGGTAGAAGGCCAGCATCGCCGGGCCGTTGGTGGTGACGATGCCGAGGTCGATGGCCTGTTTCTTCAGTTGCACGCCCATGTCGGTTCCAGGTGGGAAAGTGGGAAGGTGCCCACCCTAGCAGAGCCCCGGATCAGGCGCTGTCGCCAAAGCGCACCGTGGCGCGCAGGCCGCCGAGCGGCGACTCGGCGAGGTCCACCACCGCCCCGTGCCGCCGCGCCACGGTCGCGACGATGGCCAGGCCCAGGCCGCTGCCGCCCTCGTCGCCGCCGCCGTTCTGGCGGCGGTAGAAGCGGTCGAACACGCGGCTGCGTTCCTCGGGCGGGATGCCCGGGCCGTTGTCGTCGACCTGCAGCACGGGGACACCGCCTTCGCTGGCGACCCGCGCCACCACGTGCGCTCCCGGCGGTGCGTACCGCAGCGCGTTGTCGACGAGGTTGCGCGCGAGCACGCCCAGGGCCGTGCGGTCGCCCGTCATCGGCACCGGGTCGTCGGCGAGGAGCTCCAGTTCCGAGCCGCGGGCGAGCGCGAACGGCACGGTGTCGACCAGCGCCTCGCGCACCACCTCGGCGAGGTCCAGGCGCACCAGCGGCGCCGCGGCAGCGCCCGGTTCGCTGCGGGCCAGCGTGAGCAGCTGCCCCACGAGTCGCGTGGACCGTTCGATGCCCTCGCCCAGCGCGGCGATGGCCGCGGCGCGGCTCGCCTCGTCGGGCGCACGCTGCAGCAGGCGCAGCTGCAGCGTCAGCGCCGTGAGCGGCGAGCGCAGTTCGTGCGCGGCGTCGGCCACGAACGCCCGCTGCGTGTCGAAGGATTCGCCCAGGCGCACGAGCAGCCCGTTCATCGCGGAGACGAGCGGTTCCACCTCCACCGGCAGGCCTTCGGTGGGCAGCGGCGACAGGCCGTGCGCGTCGCGCTCGCGCACGCCGGCCACCACGCGGTTCAGCGGCAGGAGCGAACGCGACACCACCCACGCACCGAACAGCGCGAGCACCGGCGCCACGAACAGCAGCGGCAGCACGCTGCGCAGCGCCGCGCCCGCGGCGAGGCGCTTGCGGATCACGACCGGCTGCGCCACCTGGATGACCCGGTCGCGCGTGGCCGTGCTGAAGGTGCGCCAGACCTGGTTGCCCACCTTCACCTCGGCGAGGCCGATCAGCGCGCGCGACGGCAGCTCGGGGTGGTCGCGGGTCGCATAGATGGTGCGGCCGTCGACGCTCCAGATCTGCACGACGAAGTCGAGCTGGCCGTCGGCCAGGGCCTCCGCCTGGCTGGGCGCGATCTCGCCCTGGTCGCGCAGGGACAGCGCCATCTGGCGCAGCTGGTAGTCGAACAGGGCCTCGGTCTCCACCAGCACGTTGCGGTAGGTGAACCCGCCCAGCACGGCCGCCGCCGCCACGAGGATGGTGACGAGGGCGAGCACGAGCCGCCAGCGCAGCGAGTTCATGCCTTCGGCCCCGGCGCCGGGCCCACGAAGTAGCCCACGCCGCGCATGTTCCCGATGAAGTCGGCGCCGAGCTTGCGGCGCAGCTGGTGCACGTAGACGGACACCGCGTTGCTCTCGATCTCCTCGCCCCAGCCGTACAGCCGGTCTTCCAGCTGCGCGCGCGACAGCAGCGCGCCGGGGCGCAGCATCAGCGCCTCCAGCACCGCGAACTCGCGCGCGGACAGCAGCACCGGCACGCCGTCGCGGGTCACCTGGCGCGTGGCCGGGTCCAGCGTCACGCCGCCGTGGGACAGCACCGGCTGGGCGCGTCCGCCATGGCGGCGCAGCACGGCCCGCAGCCGCGCACACAGTTCGTCGAGTTCGAAAGGCTTGACGAGGTAGTCGTCGGCACCGGCGTCGAGGCCCTTCACGCGGTCGCCCAGCGCGTCGCGGGCGGTCAGCACGATGACGGGCGTAGGGTCTTCGCGCGAGCGCAGCTCCCGCAGCACGGCCAGGCCGCCCTCCTCCGCCGTGCCGCCGGCGCCCGTGCCCGGCGGCAGGCCGAGGTCGAGCAGCACGCCGTCGAACCGTTCGGTGGCCAGCGTGGCGCGCGCCGAGGCCACGTCGCGCACCCAGTCGACGGCATAGCCCTCGAGGCGCAGCGCGCCACGCAGGCTCTCGCCGATCATCCGGTCGTCTTCCACCAGCAGCAGGCGCATCGGAGGGCAGTCGGGGGTTGTTTCAGTCTGAAAAGCATACCGCGTCGGGCCCGGCCCGTTGTATCGTCACAGGCCTGCCGCCGTGCGCCTCAACGCCATGACCCTGATGCCCCAAGCCCTGCGCAACACCCTGCTGTCGTTCCGGGATGTCCTGGCCACCGCCGGCCCGTTCATCCTGATCACCGTGGTGCTGCTGGTCATCGCCTACTGGGTGCTCGACCCCACGCCGCCCCGCAAGGTGGTGCTCGCCACGGGCGTCGAGCAAGGCGCCTACGCCGAGTTCGGCCGCCGCTACGCCGAGATCCTCAAGACCCACGGCATCACGGTGGAGCTGCGCAACACCCAGGGCGCCGCCGAAAACCTGCAGCTGCTGCGCGACCCCGACTCGGGCGTCGACCTCGCGTTCGTGCAGGGCGGCGCCGATGCCGAGCGCCCCGGCGAGGCGCCCGAGGAAGACCTGGTGTCCCTCGGCAGCCTGTTCTACGAGCCGCTGTGGGTGTTCTACCGGGAAGACTCCGCGCAGCGCCTCATCAAGGCGCCGCTGGTCAACGGCCTGTCGCAGCTCCACGGCTGGAAGATCAACTTCGGCGCCCCGGGCAGCGGCGTGCCGAACCTGATGGCGCGGCTGATCGATGCCAACCGCATCGACCCGGCGGCGCTGACGCAGATGAAGATGACGCAGACCCCGGCCGTGGTCGCACTGCTGGAAGGCCAGATCGACGCTGTCGCACTCGCCTCGGCCCCCGAGTCCGTGATGGTGCAGATGCTGCTGCAGACCCCCGGCATCAAGCTGCTCGACGTGGCCCAGGCCGACGCCTACTCCCGCCGCTTCTCGTTCCTCACGCCCGTGATGCTGCCGCGCGGCGTGGTCGACCTCGCGTCCGACCTGCCGTCCACCGACGTGCACCTGATCGCGCCCACCGCGTCGCTGGTGGCCCGCGAAAGCACCCACCCGGCGCTGATCCAGCTGTTCCTGCAGGCCGCGCAGAAGGTGCACGGCGGCGCGGGCTGGTTCCAGCGCAAGGGCGACTTCCCCAACGCCCGCGGCGACGAACGGCCGCTGGCCGCCGAGGCCCAGCGCTACTACCGCAACGGGCCGCCGTACCTGCAGCGCTACCTGCCGTTCTGGCTCGGCAACCTGATCGACCGCATGTGGGTCGCGCTGGCGTCCATCATCGTGATCCTGATCCCCCTGTCGCGCGTGATCCCGCCGCTCTACGAGTTCCGCATCCGCTCGCGCGTGTTCCGGTGGTACGGCCAGCTGCGCGCGGTCGAGAACGCGATGGGGCGCCGCCCGGGCGACGAATTGAACCGCGAGCTCGACGACATCGAGCACAAGGTCGAGCGCGTGAGCGTGCCGCTCAGCTACGCCGACGAGCTGTATGCGTTGCGCAGCCACATCGACATGGTCAGGCGCAAGCTCTCCGGAGCACCCGCCCCCACGGAGGGGTGAACCTCCAAGCCTAGAATTTGCCCATGGACCAACGCACCTCCCCCATCCGGCTCCGCCTCCAGCGCGTGCGCGACACCCTCGACTCGCTCGAGGTGGCCGCGGTGCTGGTGCCGTCGAGCGACCCGCACCTGTCCGAGTACCTGCCGGAGCGCTGGCAGGGCCGGCAATGGCTGTCCGGCTTCACGGGGTCGATGGCCACGCTCGTGGTCACCACCGACCGCGCCGCGCTGTTCGCCGACAGCCGCTACTGGGTCCAGGCCGAGGCCGAACTCGCGGGCACCGGCATCGACCTCGTGCGCATCCCCACCGGCGCGGCCGTGCACCACATCGACTGGATCGTCGCCAACGTGCCGCGGGGTGCCTCGCTCGCGGTGGACGGCAACGTGCTGGGCCTCGCGGCGGCGCAGGCGCTGCATGCCGGCGTCGACAAGGCGGGCATCTCGCTGCGCACCGACATCGACGTGTTCGACACCGCCTGGCCGGACCGCCCCGCCCTGCCCGACGCGCCGGTCTACCAGCACGTCGCTCCCCACGCCCCGCTCGCCCGCGCCGAGAAGCTGCGCCTCGTGCGCGAGGCCATGGCGGCCCACGGCGCGGCGCACCACTTCGTCTCGACGGTGGACGACATCGCCTGGCTGCTCAACCTGCGCGGCTCGGACGTTTCGTACAACCCGGTGTTCCTCGCCCACCTGCTGGTGCACCCCGAACTCGCGACGCTGTTCGTCGCCGACGGCAAGGTGCCGGCCGACGTGGTCGCGGCCCTCGAAGCCGACGGCGTCGCGGTCAAGCCGTACGACGCGGCCGGCCCGGCGCTGGCCTCGCTGCCCGCCGGCGCCACGCTGCTGGTCGACCCGAGGCGCGTGACCCTCGGCCTGCGCGAACACGTGGGCGGGTCCACCGCGGTCATCGAGGCCATCAACCCGAGCACCCTCTTCAAGAGCCGCAAGAGCGCCGACGAGGCCGCGCACGTGCGCGAGGCCATGGCGCAGGACGGCGCCGCGATGTGCGAGTTCTACGCGTGGTTCGAGAAGGCGCTGGCCGACACGAAGCGCACCGAACCCCTCACCGAACTCACCGTCGACGAACACCTGACGGCCGCGCGCGCGCGCCGGCCCGGCTTCGTGGGCCTGAGCTTCCCCACCATCGCCGGCTTCAACTCGAACGGCGCGATGCCGCACTACCGCGCCACGGCCGCGGCGCACGCCACCATCACGGGCAACGGCCTGCTGCTGATCGACTCCGGCGGCCAGTACGTGGGCGGCACCACCGACATCACGCGCGTGTGGCCCATCGGCACCGTGTCGGCCGAACAGAAGCGCGACTACACCCTGGTGCTCAAGGGCACGATGGCGCTCAGCCGCACGCGTTTCCCGCGCGGCACGCTGTCGCCCATGCTCGACGCCATCGCGCGCGCGCCGCTGTGGGAACAGGGCCTCGACTACGGCCACGGCACCGGCCACGGCGTGGGCTACTTCCTCAACGTGCACGAAGGGCCGCAGAGCATCTCGAAGGCCGTGCCCGAGCCGCACATGGCGATGGTGCCCGGCATGATCACCAGCATCGAGCCGGGGCTGTACCGGCCGGGCCAGTGGGGCATCCGCATCGAGAACCTGGTGCTGAACGTGGCCGCGCCCGGCCTGCCCACGGAGTTCGCGGAGTTCCTCGAGTTCGAGACGCTCACGCTGTGCCCCATCGACACCCGCTGCATCGACCGTTCGCTGCTGCGCGCCGACGAGGTGGACTGGCTGAACCGCTACCACGTCACCGTGCGCGAGCGGCTGTCGCCGCTGGTGACCGGCGAGGCGCTCGCCTGGCTCGTCGAGCGCACCCAGCCGATCTGACTAGGATTTCAGGCTGTACCACGTGCCACCGACGTTGATGCCGGTGCCCGAATGGAAGAACAGCTTGCGGGTGGTCTTGCCGTTGTCGACCTGGAACTCGATGGTCCAGCCGTCCAGCCGATAGTTGCCCGCATAGTCCGATCCGTCGTTGCGCGTCTGCGTGGACCCGCTGGACACCGTACCGCCGGGGCCCGTCTGGGACCCCGAGCCGGAACTCCAGCTGCCGTCCTTGCCGCTGCCCCGGCTGCTGCCGCCGGTGTAGCCGTTGCCGGCCTGCACGGCACCCGTGCCCTGGATGCCGTAGCTCGACTCCTCGTAGCGGCCGTCGCCGCGGAAGAAGATCGTCCACTGGTTGGCCGACCCGCCCAGCCCGCCCCGGTTGGCGAACTTCGAGTGCACGTAGGCCTTCGAGAGCCGCTCGTCGCGCCGGGCCGGCGTGCCGAGCGTCGCCTGCGACAGGCGGCGCCAAGAGTCCTTCTCGCTGCCGCGTAGCTCGTAGGCGCCGTTCCGGTACCGCCATTGCTGCCAGCGACCGGGCTGCAGCTTGCGTGACGCGGCCACGTCGAAGTCCTCCGGCGGCAGCCACACGTCCGAGTAGGCGGTGCCATCCTTCAGCAGCAGGTACAGCGTCTCGTAGTACTGCAGGCCGCTGATCTCGTAGACCTGGCGCCAGTCGTTCAGCACCCCTTCCACCTCGTCGGACCGCAGGCCCTTGCCGGGCGCGGTGCGGATGGCTTCCGCGATGGCGTTGCGCGCCTCGGCGCGGGCCTTCGCCTCCAGGTCCTTCTTCGAGGGCTCGGGCGGCGCGGGCTTGCCACCCGCCGAGGCCTTCCAGGCCTGGGTCTGCGCCTGCATCACCGCCGAGAAGCCGTCCTTGTGCGGCCGCAGCGCCGCCTCGTCGCCCTGCAGCGCCATGCGCATCAGGTGGGCCTGTCCGCCGCGCACCGGCAGTTGCACGAACGTCACGTCGAGGGCGCCGTTCGACCCGCTGCAACGCTGGGTCACGGCGCCGCTCTCCTGCTGCGGGTCCCGGCACTGCAGCGCCTCGGGCGGCATCGCGCGGGCCTTCGCCTGCTCGAACGCGGCGGACGTGGTGGCGTTGCCCACCCCCACCGTCACGGCGAACAGGCTGAACTGCATGCCCGTCGGCAGCCGCGCCGGGCTGTAAAGAATGCCGCCGTCCACCTCGCGCGAGGTCCAGCCCTCCGGCAAGGATTGCGCGACGGCGAGTGAGGCACCGCAGGCCAGGACCACGCAGGCGGCCCGCATCGGGAACAAGGTCATCTCGAACGCTCCATCGAAGGCCGTCGAGGCTACACAAGGCCTCTGTCCGGTTCCACCCTCCGCGGGCTTGCAAGTTAGGGATGGCGCCTTGAAGGGCGGCCCGCCAACACCTAGGCTGCTGGCGATGAAACACCACCTCTTCGCACTCGCCCTGCTGCTGCCGCTGCCGGCGGCCGCCCTCACGTTCAGCGGCACCTTCAACGGGGTGATGGCGAACGCGCAGTGGATCCCGACCAACCCGGCCACGCCCTACAGCCCCGACGACTTCCTCGGCGCCCCGGTGACCGGCGGCTTCGACGTCGACATCCCCGATGCCTGGCTCGCGATCCACCGCTTCGACACCTACCTGCCCATCGCCGAGGGCCACGCTTCGTTCAGTGCCACCGTGCGCGGCCTCGACTTCTCGTACACCGCGGGCCTGCTGATGCCCGGGTCCACCGGCACGCAACTGGCCTTCTGGACCGACTACCGGCCCCGCTTCGAAGGCGGCATCCTGGAGTTCCGGTCGGACGACGGATCACTGGTGACCGGCACGACGCCCGCATCGCTCCGCGTCGACGGCACCACGGTCACCGGCATGAGCCTGGGCTTCGCGGACCAGCACGTGTCACTCGCCTTCCACGTGGACATCACCTCGTTCCGCTTCGATGCGGTGGCCGCGCCCGTGCCGGAACCGCCGCTGGCGGTGCTGATGGCCCTGGGTGTTCTGGGCCTCGGCCTTCACCACAGGCGGTGGCTGCGCACTGCCTCGCGCAGGGTGCCGATCTGCACCGCCACCGTGTCGTCGATCACCCGGCCGTAGCCCCCGCCCATCGTCAGCACCGTGGGGATCCGCCGTTCGCGGGTCGCCGCGAACACGCGGCGGTCGCGTTCGGCCATGCCCGCGGTGGTGAGCTTCAGGCGCCCGAGGCGATCGCCCTCGTGGGCATCGGCCCCGGCGAGGTAGATCACGAGGCCCGGAGGCGCGCTCTCGTGGTGGTGCCACAGCTGCGCGAGCGCGGCGTCGAGGGCCTCGAGGTACGGGCCGTCGGTGCAGCCGTCGGGCAGCGGCACGTCGAGATCGCCCGGTTCCTTGCGGAACGGGAAGTTGTGTTCGCCGTGCAACGACAGCGTGAACACCGTGGGGTCGTCGCGGAAGATGGCGGCAGTGCCGTTGCCCTGGTGCACGTCGAGGTCGATCACCGCGACCCGGAGCAGCTGGCGGTGGTGCCGGTGCCATTCGGCCTGCATCAGGCGAGATGCCACCGCGATGTCGTTGAAGACGCAGAAGCCCCCGCCTTTCGATGCGCTCGCGTGGTGGGTGCCGCCCGCGAGGTTGGCCGCCACGCCCTGCGTCAGCGCCACGCGGGCCGCCGCGATGGTGGCCCCCACGGAGCGGCGCGAGCGCTCCACCATCTCGGGCGACCACGGGAAGCCGATCTCGCGCTGGCGGGCGTCGTCGAGCCGGCCTTCGGCCACGTCGGTCACGTAGTCGGGCGTGTGGGCCAGCGCCAGCTCGCCGTCGGTGGCCGCGGGGGCCACCTCCAGTTCGATGCCGGGCACCTCGGCCACCACCCGTTCGCGCAGGCGGCGGTACTTCTCCTGGGGAAAGCGGTGGCCCGGGGGCAGCGGGAGGCGGAACTGATCGGTGTGGAAAGCGAGCATCGGCTCCATTCTCCCGCCAACGCGCGACAATGGAGGCACCATGAAACGCCAACTGGACGCCCTCGCGAAACACGGGCTGGCCGCGGGCGATGCCGTCCGCCCGCAGCGGGCCGACTGGACCATCGACCAGGGGTGGGCCGACTACACCGCGGCCGACCACACCACCTGGCGCACGCTCTTCGAGCGCCAGCGCCGCCTGCTGCCGGGCCGCGCCTGCGACGAGTTCGTGCAGGGCATGCGCGACCTGCCCATCTCGGCCGACCGCATCCCCGACTTCCTCGAATTGAGCGACGTGCTCAAGGGCCGCACCGGCTGGCAGGTGGTGGCGGTGCCGGGCCTCGTGCCCGACGAGGTGTTCTTCGACCACCTCGCGAACCGGCGTTTCCCCGCCGGCAACTTCATCCGCCGCCCCGACCAGCTCGACTACCTGGAGGAGCCCGACGTCTTCCACGACGTGTTCGGCCACGTGCCGATGCTGGTGAACCCGGTCATCGCCGACTACCTGCAGGCCTACGGCGAAGGCGGCCTGCGCGCGCAGCGCCTGGGAACCCTCGCTCAACTGGCGCGCGTGTACTGGTACACCATCGAGTTCGGCCTGCTGCGCCAGGCCGACGGGCTGCGGCTGTACGGCGCGGGCATCGCCTCGTCGTTCAGCGAAACCACCTTCTCGCTCGACGACCCGTCCCCGAACCGCGTGCGCTTCGACCTCGAACGCGTGATGCGCACGCAGTACCGCATCGACGACTTCCAGGAAACCTACTTCGTGATCGACGAGTTCGATCAGCTGCTCGAACTCGCCCGCATCGATTTCGGCCCGCTGTACGACCGCGTGCGCGGCCAACCCGAGTTCGCGCCCGGCGACGTGCTGCCGGACGACACCGTGCTCCACCGCGGCACCGGCCGCCACCACCATCCCCGCTGAACCATGGACCTCGCCACCCTCGGATTTTTCATCCCCGCCTGCTTCGCGCTCAACATGGCACCGGGCCCGAACAACCTGCTGTCGCTCGGCAACGCCACCCGGCACGGGTTCGGCACCGCGTGCCTCGCAGGCGCCGGCCGCCTGCTCGCGTTCGGCGGGATGATCGCGCTGGCCTCGGCCGGCCTGGCCGCCGTGCTGCACACGTCGGAGTTGCTGTTCCACGCCATCAAGATCGCCGGGGCGCTGTACCTCTTCTGGATCGCATGGCAGCTGTGGCGCGCGCCCGTCGACACGGCCGAAGCGGCCGAACGTCCGCCGGCGAGCCTCACGGCCCTCGCCCGCCAGGAGTTCCTCGTCGCCGCCGGCAACCCCAAGGCGATCCTGATCTTCACGGCCTTCCTGCCCCAGTTCGTGGACCCGGCGGGCGACGTCGCGGCGCAGTTCACGGTGCTGGGCGCCTCGTTCCTGCTGCTCGAAGTCGTGGCCATCGCGATCTACGCGTGGATGGGGCGTCACCTGCGCCGCTGGTTCGCCTCGCCGCGCGGCAAGCGTGTGTTCAATCGCACGAGTGCGGCGCTGCTGGGTGGCGCGGGCGTCGGGCTCTTGCTCGCCAGGCGCTGAGGGGCCCTCAATTCCGGGCGATTCCGGCCGAAAACGGGGGTGACGCTCCGTCCGCTCCACCCCCGAAGCCCGTGATCGACCCCTCCAACTCCCTGTCCATCCTCGTGGTGGACGACCAGCCCGACGTGCGCGTCGCCATGGCCGCCCAGCTCGACGCGATGGGCCACCGCGTGTTCGAAGCCGGCGACGCCCACTGGGGCCTGGAGCTCTTCCACCGCCACAAGCCCGACCTCGTCCTGCTCGACGTGATGATGCCGGGCCACGATGGCTACTGGCTCGCCCGCGAGATCCGTGCGGCCGAGGTGGGCCACTGGACGCCCATCATCTTCCTGTCCGCGATGGACCAGGCGCAGGACCTCTCGCGCGGCATCGAGGCCGGCGGCGACGACTACCTCGTCAAGCCCGTCTCGGTGGTCGTGCTGGCCGCGAAGCTGCGCGCGATGATCCGGCTCAAGGGCATGCAGGCGCGCCTGATGTCGATGTCGTCGGACCTGCGCGAAGCCAACGAACGCCTGCAGCACCTGACCGAACACGACGACCTCACCGGCCTCGTCAACCGCCGCGGCTTCGACCGCCTGCTGCACGACGAGATCGGTTCGGCCCGCCGCGAGCAGGAGCCGCTGACGCTCGTGTTCTGCGACCTCGACCACTTCAAGCGCTACAACGACACGCTGGGCCACGTCGAGGGCGACCAGTGCCTGCGCCGCGTGGGCAAGCTGCTCAACGACGCGTGCCACCGCCCGCGCGACCGCGCCGCCCGCTACGGCGGCGAGGAGTTCGCGCTGATCCTGCCGAACACGCCCAAGTCGGGCGCGATGACCTTCGCACGCGCCTTGCGCCGCATGCTGTCGACCCTGGCCCTGCCCCACCCCGCCTCGCTGGTGGCGCCGTTCGTGACCCTCACGGGCGGCATCACCACCTGCGTGCCCGACGCCACCACCACCGCCGAAGGCATGGTGACCCGCGCCGACGAGGCGCTCTACGCCGCGAAGGCCCGGGGGCGGGACCGCTTCTTCAGCTTCGAGATGCAGCTGGACACGGTCGAGCAGCGCGCGCTTTAAGCATCGTCACCCTTGAACTTGCGCAGCCCCTTGAACACGATCGGGGCGATCAGCGCGATGGCGGCCAGCGCCAGCAGCAGCGCCGAACTCGGGTGCTTGAAGAACACGAGGCCGTCGCCCAGGCTGATCTGCAGCGCGCGGCGGAACTGGTTCTCCGCCATGGGCCCGAGGATCAGGCCCACGATCATCGGGGCCACCGGGTAGTCCCAGCACCGCATCAGGTAGCCCATCGCGCCGAACACCACCAGCATGATGAGCTCGACCGGCGACGGGTTCGCCGCCAGCGTGCCCATCGCGGCGAACAGCAGGATGCCCGCGTAGAGCCATGGCTGCGGCACCTTCAGCAGCTGCACCCACAGGCCCACGAGCGGCAGGTTCAGCACCAGCAGCATCAGGTTGCCGATGAAGAAGCTGGCGATCAGGCCCCACACGAGGTCGGCGTTGGTCACGAACAGCAGCGGCCCCGGCACGAGGCCGTACTGCTGGAAGCCTGCGAGCAGCATGGCCGCGGTGGCCGACGTGGGCAGGCCCAGCGCCAGCAGCGGCACCAGCGTGCCGGTGGCCGCCGCGTTGTTCGCGGCCTCCGGTCCGGCCACACCTTCGATCGCGCCGTGGCCGAACTGGTCGGGCTTTTTCGCGAGCTTGCGTTCGAGCGTGTACGACAGCAGCGTGGGCACCTCGGCCCCGCCCGCCGGCAGCGCGCCGATGGGGAAGCCGAGGCCGAAGCCGCGCAGCCACGGCTTCCACGAGCGTTTCCAGTCGTCGAGGGTCATCCACAGCGACCCGCGCACCGCCTCGATGGTCTCGCGCACGCCGGTGAAACGCGACGCCGTGTGCAGCGTTTCGCCCATCGCGAAGAGGCCCACGGCGAGGGTCGTGATGGACACGCCGTCCAGCAGCGAGGGCACGCCGAAGGCGAGGCGCGACTGGCCCGTGAGCTTGTCGATGCCGACGAGGCCCAGCACCAGCCCGAGCACCAGGCTCGTCATGCCGCGCAGCACCGACGTGCCGAACGTGGCCGACACGGTGACGAAGGCCAGCACCATCAGCGCGAAGTAGTCCCACGGGCCGAACTGCACCGCCAGGTCGACGAGCCACGGCGCGAGCGCCGCGAGGCCGATGGTGGCGAGCGTGCCCGCCGCGAACGAACCGATGGCGGCCGTGGCCAGCGCCGGCCCGCCGCGCCCGGCGCGGGCCATCTTGTGGCCCTCGATGGCGGTGGCGATGGACGCGGCCTCGCCCGGCGTGTTGAGCAGGATGGCCGTGGTGGAACTGCCATACATGCCGCCGAAGTAGATGCCGGCGAACATGATGATCGACCCGGTGGGGTCGAGCTTGAAGGTCAGCGGCAGCAGCAGCGCCACCGTGAGCGACGGGCTGATGCCCGGCAGGATGCCCACGAGCGTGCCGAGGATGACGCCGATGCCGGCGAACAGCAGGTTGCCCGGCTGCAGCGCGACACCGAGGCCCTGGAGGAGCAGCGAGAAGATTTCCATCGAAGCGCTCCCGGGATCAGCCGCCGAACAGCACGCGCTCGAGCGGGCCGGCGGGCAGGGACAGCGTCAGCACCTGCGTGAAGAACGCGTACACGAGCAGCGCGAGCACGAGCCCGATCAGCGGGGCCTTGATGCGCAGCGGCTGGCCGAACGCGGCGGCGGTGGCCGCGAACAGCCACGTGGCCCCGAGGATGAAGCCCCCGCCGACCTGCAGCCACACGATCAGGCCCACGAGCCCGCCGAACACCCACGCGAGCGCGACGCGGTTGGCCTTTTCGCCCGGCGTGAACGGCACGCCCCGCGCCTTCCACGCGGCCACGAAGTGCCCCGCCGACAGGACGATCAGCAGCACCGACACCACGCGCATCGCCGCGGTGGGGCCCACGCCGACGGCCTGGGGCGGCGGCAGGTTCGTCGCGTCGACCAACAGCGCCACCGCGAGCGCGAGCAGGAAGGCCCCGACGCCGGCCAGCGCGCGCCAGCCGGGGCCGGAGGACACCTCGGCGTTCACTTGACGAGCCCGATCGTGGTCAGCACTTCCTTGACCCGCGCCTGGTCGGCCTTCAGGAAGGTGGCGAACTGGTCGGCGTTCAGGTAGGCATCGTCCCAACCGCGGGCCGTGAGCACCTTGGCCCACTCGGGCGACTTGATCGCCTTCTCGACGGCGGCCGCGAACGCGGTCTTCTGGGCCGGCGTGATGCCGGGGCCGGCGACGATGCCGCGCCAGTTCACCAGTTCCACGTCCAGGCCCTGCTCCTTCAGCGTGGGCACGTCCTTGCCCTGCATGCGGGCGCCGGTGGACACGCCCAGCGCGCGCAGCTTGCCCGCCTTGATCTGGCTCTCGAACTCGTTGTAGCCCGAGACACCCGCGGTGACACGGCCACCCAGCATCTCGGCGAGCGCCTCGCCGCCGCCCGAGAACGGCACGTAGTTCAGCTTCGTGGCGTCGCCGCCCGCGGCCTTCGAGACGAGGCCCGCGAGGATGTGGTCGGCGCCGCCCGCCGAGCCGCCCGCCCACACCACCTTCGAGGTGTCGGCCTTCAGCGCGGCGGCGAGGTCCTTCAGCGTCTTGTACGGCGAGCTGGCCGGCACCACCACCACGAGCGGGTCGCCGGTCAGGCGGGCGATGGGGGTCACGGCATCGAGCCCCACCGGCGCCTTGTTGGTGAGCACCGCGCCCACCATCGTGATGCCCATCACCATCAGCGTGTGGCCGTCGCCCTTGGCCGTGTTGACGAACTGGGCCAGGCCGACGGTGCCACCGGCCCCGGGCACGTTGACCACCTGCACGTTCTTCACGGAGCCCGTGGCGGTGAGGGTCTGCTGGAGCATGCGCGAGGCGCTGTCCCAGCCGCCGCCCGGTGCGGCGGGCGCGATGATCTTCAGGTCGGTGAGCCCCTGCGCGGCGGCGGGGGTGCCCCAGGCGGCCGCGAGGGCCAGCGCGGCAGCGGTGAACGAACGTCGGGCGAGGCGGAAGTCGGTGCTGGACATGTCGATCTCTTTCGAAGGTTGTGCCGTTCGTGGCGGTGGGCCATTCTGTCGGACACCGTGAATTTCTCTCATTGCGGGAACTACGGTCCAGTGGTGAGATGCCCTGATTGCATTTTTCGCATTAAAAGTGCAAAATCAAGGCGATGAACACCACCCTGGACACCGGCGGCCGGTCTTTCCGTTTCGTGGACCTGCCGAGCCTGTTCGGCGAACGCCTGGCGGAACTCCCGGTGGTGCTGCGCCTCCTGCTCGAGAACGCGGTGCGCCACCTCGACGGCCCGGCCCGCGACGAGGCCGTCGCCGCCGTGTTCGGCTGGCTCGCCCACGGCACCAGCGAGGCCGAGATCCCGTTCCAGCCCGGCCGCGTGCTGATGCACGACACCACGAGCACCCCTGCCCTCGTCGACATCGCGGCCATGCGCGACACGCTCGCCGAGGCCGGCGCCGACCCGGAACGCCTGAACCCGCGGCTGCCCGTCGACGTGTCGGTGGACCACTCGCTCGCGGTCGAGGTGTCGGCGCGTCCGGATGCGGCCGTGGTCAACATGCAGCACGAGATCCGCCGCAACGCCGAGCGCTACCGTTTCCTGCGCTGGGCCTCCAAGGCGCTGGAGGGCGTGCGCATCCATCCGCCGGGCACGGGGATCATGCACACGCTCAACCTGGAGCAGCTCGCCACCGTCTTCACCACGCAGGAGCGCGGGGGGGAAACGTGGGCCGTGCCCGACACGATGATCGGCACCGACAGCCACACGCCCATGGTCAACGGGCTCGGCGTGCTCGGCTGGGGCGTGGGCGGGCTCGAGGCGCAGATGGTGATGTTCGGGCTGCCCACGCCGCTGCGCGTGCCCGACGTGATCGGCGTGCGCCTCTCCGGCTCGCTGCCTCCCGGTGTGCTCGCCACCGACCTCGCGCTCGTCGTGACGCAGCGGCTGCGCGCCATCGGTGTCTCGGGCGAGTTCGTCGAGTTCTTCGGCCCCGGCGTCAGCACCCTCACCGCGGGCGAACGCGCGGTGGTGGCCAACATGGCGCCCGAGTACGGTGCCACCACCGGCTTCTTCCCGGTGGACCGCCACACCCTGCGGTACCTCGTCGACACCGGCCGCACGCGCGAGCACGCCGACTTCGTCGAGGCGTGCGCGCGGCGCATGGGCCTGTGGTTCGACGCCCTCGCCGAGCCGCGCTACACCCGCCGCATCGACATCCACCTCGACACGCTCGGCATGCAGGTGGCCGGCCCGCGCCGCCCGCAGGACCTGCTGGACCACCGCCAGACCCGCGAGGCGCTGGCCGCATTGAAGTTCACGCCGCGCGTGCCCTCGGACATGCCGCGCCACCCGGTCGCCATCGCCGCCATCACGAGCTGCACCAACACCACCGACCCGCGCCTGCTGGTGGCCGCCGGCCTGCTCGCCCGCCGCGCCCGTGCGCTCGGGCTGTCGGTGCCGGCCTGGGTCAAGACATCGCTCGCACCGGGTTCGCCCGCGGCCGCGTCGTACCTGCGCCGCGCGGGCCTGCTCGACGACCTCGCCGCGGTGGGCTTCGACATCGTGGGCCAGGGCTGCACCACCTGCATCGGCAACTCCGGGCCGCTGCCGGCGCCCATCCGCGACGGCCTCGCCACCGGCAGCATCCAGCCGGTGGCGGTGCTCTCGGGCAACCGCAACTTCCCCGGCCGCGTGCACCCCGACCTGGAACTGGGTTTCCTGATGTCGCCGCCGCTGGTGGTCGCCTTCGCGCTGGCGGGCGATGCCGAACGAGACCTCGGCGTGGAGCCCGTGGCGGGCGACGTGCGCCTGCGCGACCTGTGGCCCACCCGCGAGGAGATCGACACCCACCTCGCGAAAGCCCTCGACCGCGACGACTTCCAGCGCGACTTCGCCGAGGCCGGCCGCAACCCCTTGTGGCACGCGCTCGACACGCCCGACGGCCCGCTGTTCCCGTGGAACCCGACCTCGACCGCGCTTCGCCGCCCGCCGTTCGCCGTGGCCGACGAACCCTCGCTGCTGGGCCACTACACCGCCGACCCGCTGCTCGTGGTCGGCGACGACGTCACCACCGACCACATCTCGCCCGCGAGTGCGATCCCGCCGGACAGCCGGGTCGCCGACTTCCTCGTCGAGCGGGGCGACGACCGCCACGACCTCAACGTGTTCGCGTCCCGCCGCGGCAACTGGGAGGTGATGCTGCGCGCCGCGTTCCACAGCAAGACGCTGCGCAACGCCCTCGCGCCGCACGCGCCGGTGGCCCACACGGTGCACGTGCCGAGCGGCGACGTGATGCCGCTGTGGGAAGCCGCCGCGCGCTACCGCGCCGAGGGCCGGTCCGTCGTGCTGGTGGCGGGCGAACGCTACGGCACGGGCTCGTCGCGCGACTGGGCCGCGAAAGGCCAGCGCCTGCTGGGCATCCGGGCGGTGCTGGCGCGCAGCTTCGAGCGCATCCACCGGTCGAACCTGGTCGGCATGGGCATCCTGCCGCTGCGGCTGGACGAGGCCGTGGCCGTCGAGGCGGGCGACCGCATCGAGGTGGACGCCCTGCCGCAGAATTTGACCCCACGGGCCCGCATTCCCGTGCGCATCGTGCGCGCGAGCGGCGACACTGTGCACCTCGACGCCATCGCCGCCGTCGAGACCCGCCTCGACGTGCGCCTGCTGCAGCACGGCGGGGTGATCCCGATGATCCTGCACGAAATGCTGTCCGCTCGATGAAATCGATCAACGCTCCCCTGGCCGCCCAGGTGCTCGAACTCCTCGCCAACGACCGGGTCGCGGTCGGCAGCCACCTCGCCGCGCAGAACCTCGCCGACCGGCTGGGCGTGTCGCGTTCCCCGGTGAACGACGCGCTGCGCCTGCTGCAGGCCAAGGGACTGCTGACCCGCGAGCCGAACCGGGGCTACTTCCTGGCGCAGCCGGTGGCGCTCGAGGTCTCCCGGCTGCGCGACGAGCTGGCCCGCGACGAACCCGACGTGGTCACGCGCTCGTACTTCCAGCTGGCCGACGACCGCCTGCGCGGCGAGGTGCCCGACGCCTTCTCCGAGGTGTGGTTGAAGAATCGCTACGGCCTCACGCCCGCGCAGGTCACCGCGCTGCTCGGCCGCATGACCCAGGAGGGCTGGGTGCAGAAGAAGGCCGGCTACGGCTGGGCCTTCTCGCCCATGCTGACCACGCCCGACAGCCTGCTGCAGTCGTACCGCCTGCGCCTCGCGCTGGAGCCGGCCGCCCTGCTGGAGCCCGGCTACCGGCTCGACCCCGACCTGCTCGCCCGCTGCCGCGCCGCCGAACACCACCTGCTCGACGGCGGCATCGAAACAGACACCCCCGACCAGCTGCACGATCGCGGCGTTCGTTTCCACGAATCGATCGTCGAGGGGTCGGGCAACCCGTTCTTCATCGACACCATCCGCCGCGTGAACCGCGTGCGGCGGCTGCTGTCGTACCGTTCGATGAAGGACCGCGCCCGCTACGAGCAGCATTGCCGGCAGCACCTGCACGTGCTCGACCTGATCGAGCAGCAGCGCCTCCAGGACGCCGCCGAGGCGCTGCGCGACCACCTGGGCCACACGCTCGACAACCTCGGGCGCATCCGCAACATCCTCACGCCATGAGCCTGCTCGCCGCCTTCTGCCCCACGGGACGGCTGCGCGCCTCCATCAACCTGGGCAACCCGATCCTCGCCGGACGCGACACCACGGGTGCACCGTGTGGCGTGTCGGTGGACCTCGCCCGTGCCCTCGCGGCCCAGCTCGGCGCCGAACTCGACCTGGTGGTGTTCGACAGCGCCGGGAAGTCGGTCGAGGCCGTCGCGAACGAACAGGCCGACGTGGGCTTCTTCGCGGTGGACCCGAAACGCGGCGAGGCCATCGCATTCACGAAGCCCTATGTGCTGATCGAGGGCAGCTACCTCGTGCGGGAGGAGTCCCGGCTGCGCGACAACGCCGAGGTGGACGCCCCGGGCCGCGACGTGGTCGTGGGCCTCGGCAGCGCGTACGACCTGTACCTGACCCGCGAGTTGAAGCAGGCCGCGATCGTGCGCGCGCCCACGTCGCCGGCGGTGGTGGACACCTTCCTCGCGGGTGGCCATGCGGTCGCGGCCGGCGTGCGGCAGCAACTCGAGGCCGATGCCCGGCGCGTGCCGGGGCTGCGGCTGCTGCCGGGGCGGTTCATGACGATCGGTCAGGCGATGGGCCTGCCGAAGGGGCGTGCGGCGGAGGCTGCGGCGTACCTCTCGGCGTTCGTGGAGGCACGCAAGGCGGAAGGGTTCGTGGCCGGGGCGCTGCGGCGGCACGGGATCGACGGAGCGTCGGCCGCGCCGTAGTCCCCCCAACCCTCACTGTCACCCCGGCGAACGCCGGGGCCCACTGCCCTGACGGCGCGCCCCGGCCCCGGTGGATCCCGGCGTTCGCCGGGATGACCGCAACCTCAAACCAGCCGATTCAGCGCGTCGTCCAGCTGCCGCACCGTGCGGTCGACGTTGCGCAGCTTCTCCAGCCCGAACAGCCCCAGGCGGAACGTGCGGAAGTCCGGACCTTCGTCGCACTGCAGCGGCACGCCCGCGGCGGTCTGCAGGCCGAGGCCGATGAACTTCTTCGCGCTCTGGATCTCCGGGTCGGTGGTGTAGCTCACCACCACGCCCGGCGCCTCGAAGCCCGGCGCGGCGACCGACTTGAAGCCCTTGCGCGCGAGCAGCGCGCGCACCTCGCTGCCGAGGCGCTGCTGTGCCGCGCGCAGCGTGTCGAAGCCGTCGGACTGCGTCTCGCGCATGGTGTCGCGCAGGCGCACGAGGGCGTCGGTGGGCATGGTCGTGTGGTACGCGTGCCCACCCGATTCGTAGGTCTCCATGATCTGCAGCCACTTGCGCAGGTCGGCGGCGAAGCTCGTGCTGGTGGTGCCGTCGATGCGCTGGCGGGCCAGCTCGCTCAGCACGACCAGCGCGCAGCACGGCGACGAGCTCCAGCCCTTCTGCGGTGCGCTGATCAGCACGTCGACGCCGGTCGCGCGCAGGTCGACCCACATCGCGCCGGAGGCGATGCAGTCGAGCACGAACAGGCCGCCCACCTCGTGCACCGCATCGGCCACGGCCTTCAGGTAGCCGTCGGGCAGCAGGATGCCGGACGCGGTCTCGACGTGCGGCGCGAACACCACCTCGGGGCGTTCGGCGCGGATGGCGGCCACCACCTCGTCGACGGGCGGCGGCGCGAACGGTGCCTGCGGGCCCTCGCCCGTGCGACGGGCCTTCAGCACGATGGCTTCGGAGGGGATGCTCCCCATCTCGAAGATCTGCGTCCAGCGGTAGCTGAACCAGCCGTTGCGCACCACGAGCACCTTGCGGCCGCTGGCGAACTGGCGGGCCACGGCCTCCATGCCGAACGAACCGCTGCCCGGGACCACGAGGGCCGAATGGGCGCCGTACACGGTCTTGAGCATGCGGGAGATGTCGCGCATCACGCCCTGGAAGGACTGCGACATGTGGTTGAGCGCGCGATCGGTGTAGACCACCGAGAACTCGAGGAGTCCGTCGGGATCGATGTTGGGCAGCAGTCCGGGCATCACAGGCTCCGTGTGGAAATGGGATCAGGGTCGGACATCCTACCGGTTCGCGGTGACACCGTCGCCCCCGGACTTGCCCACGCCGCGTTCAGGGGTGCGGCGGGGGGCGTAGAGTGGTCCGTCCCTGTCGAAGAGAAGAAGGAGCCCTCCATGGAAAAGCGCATCCGCCGCCTCGAAACGTTCACCGCCCGCGGCAGCGATGGCAACACGTACTCGGTGCACGGCTACGAACACCAGCGCCGTCTCGACGCGTTCGGCACGTCGCCCGACCAATGGGAACCCACGGGAGTCGCGGAATACAAGCTGCCGGACGGCCGGCACGTGGACCTCGATGCCGACGGCACGCTCGTCGTGGCCGGATCGGACCTGCGCCTGAAGCGCGACAGCACGGTCCACTGACCGTGCGGGTGAAGCGGGCCCGTCAGGCCGTCTGCTCGTCCAGCCACACGGCCCGGTTGCGGCCGGTGGCCTTCGCGCGGTAGAGCCCCTCGTCCGCGCGGCGCAACGCGTCGGAGCCGTCGTCGTTTCCCACCTCGACCGCACTCACGCCGCAGCTGATCGTGACGTGGCCCACGGTGGGCACCGTCATCGCGGCGATGGTCTCGACCAGGCCGCCGGCCACAGCCCGTGCGCCCTCGCCCGCCGTGTCGGGCAGCAGCACGACGAACTCCTCCCCGCCCAGCCGCGCCACCACGTCCGACTCGCGCAGGCGCTGCTTCAGCGCGTTCGCGATCATCGTCAGCGTGAGGTCGCCGGCCTCGTGGCCGTGGGTGTCGTTGACCCGCTTGAAGTGGTCGGCGTCCACCACGATCAGGCTGACGGGCGCGTTGCGGCGCGCCGCCGAGGCCAGCGTGGCCTTCAGCCGTTCGTTGAACCCGCGGCGGTTGAGCAGGCCGGTCAGCGGGTCGTGGCGCGCGAGGCGGTTGAGTTCGAGGTTCGCGTGTTCGAGCTCCGAGGTGCGTTCGGCCACCCGCTGCTCCAGTTCGCTGTTGGCCTCCAGCAGCCGGCGTGTCATCGAGGACAGCGCCCCGGCGAGGTCGCGCACTTCCGAGCTGCCCTCCACCTGCGGGATCTCGGCGCCCGGCGTGCCCTGGCCCACGTCGCGCGCGGCACGGGCGATGTCGCGCAGCGGGCGCGCGACGCGGCCGGAGAGCCGCCAGGCCACCGCGGCAGCCAGCAGCGCGAACACGATCCCGATCATCAGCGCCTGGGTGGCCGCGCGGCGGGCCTCGGCGAACGCGATCCCGGCGGGTTCGCGGGTCACCACCGTCCACCCGAGGTCGCTGATGCGGCTGCGCGGCTGGACCTTCGCCACCGCCGTCAGGTACTCGGCGCCGTCCTGCCAGCGCTGCACCACCGCGTGCACACCCTTCGGCAGGTTCGCGGGGACCGCGGGCAGACCCTGGCCGGCGGCGAGGTGGGTGTCGAGCGAACGGCCCGGGGCATAGATCATCTTGCCCTCGCGGTCGAAGATGAACGATTCGAGCTGGCGTTCGGTGGCGTTGGCCGGCGCGAGTTTCTCGATGACCGCATGGGCCCAGCGCCACGTGCCGTGGGCGACCAGCACGCCGATCGTCTGCCCGCCGACGCGCACCGGCGCGGAGAAGTCGACGAAGCGCAGCGGCTCGCCGTTGTCGGTGGGTGGCAGCAAACTCGCGAGCATCTTGGCTGCATGCACGTCGCCGACGTAGAGGCCTTGAAGGCCCGGCGCGAACCACGGCCTGTCCTTCGCGTTGCGTCCCACCATCAGCCCGCCGGTGGCCGACTGGATGACCCCGTCGGTGTCGGTGACCCCGATCCAGGTGTTGTCGGGCTGGATGGACTTCGCCCGCTCCAACAGGCGGCCCGCCGGGCCGGAGCCGAGGCCCTGGGTCCACATGTCCTCCGCGCCGGCCAGCACCTCGATCTCGCGCGAACGGTGGAACAGGTTGTCGGCCAGCACCTGGCCGACGTTGCCGGCCAGCGTGCGCAGCTGGTGACCCTCCTCGCGTTCGATGCGCTGCTTCAGCAGCGCCGCGAGGGACAGGGCGAGTGTCACCGCCACGCCCACGACCAGGACACCGAACACCAGCGCGAGCTGGGAACGGAGGCTGCGCGAACGGAAGTTCAGGAACATGGGCGCGAAGGGCGAGTGACGTCCGCCCGGATATCGGCAGGATTCACGGAAAGTTGAGTCCGTGGCGCCAGGGCCGGGTAAGCCCGCATCCGGCCGGCCGGACGGGTGTCCGAAACCCCGGGGATCCTTCCTCACCGGATTTGTCATGAGCCTTCAAAACCTGGGCATCCGCTCCAAACTGCTGGCCGGCTTCGGGATCGTGCTGATGATCGCCGCCTTGCAGAGCCTGCTGTCGCTGCAGCGCCTCTCGGCCGTGGACGCCGAATCGACCGCCGTCGTCAACAAGTGGGTCGCCGGCATGAAGGTGCTCGGCGACCTGGAGCAGGACCTGGGTCGTTTGCGCGCGGCGCGCCTTCGCCTGCTGCTGACCGACAGCGACGACCAGGTGCAGGCCCTCGAGAAGGAGCTCGGCGGCATCGCGCAACGGGTGGACACGAACCGCGCCGCCTATGCGGCACTGATCGCGAGCCCCGAGGAGCGGGCCCTGTTCGAGCCTTATGAGAAGGCCTGGGGCGAGTTCCAGGCGGTCCTGCCGGGCGTGATGAAGATGGTGAAGGACGTCGACATGTCGGGCGCGAAGGCGGTGCTCTCCGGACCGGGCACGCAGACGTTCAACGCGGCCGAGGAGGCCCTCACCCGACTGATCGACTACAACACCGCCGGCACGGCCGCGGCCGGCAACCGTGTGAAGTCGCTCTACCAGCAGTCGCTGGGCATGCTGCTCGCCACGCTCGGGCTGATGGTGGCGCTCGGCGTCGGCATCGCGCTCTTCAGCGCGCGGCGCCTCACCGCGGGTGTGCTCGACGCGGTGCGAGACGCCGACCGCATCGCCGACGGTGACCTGAGCGAACCC
>Ga0055524_1000277_pt1 | contig 50913 bp, 43 predicted proteins | sample AraplaCol_mCL_r2_2_FD_55011 | JGI IMG/M metagenome (GOLD analysis project Ga0055524, IMG submission 55011) | Arabidopsis root microbial communities from North Carolina, USA - plate scrape MF_Col_mCL_r2 | ecosystem: Host-associated > Plants > Roots > Endosphere | place: USA: North Carolina...
CTTGGCGGTGCCGACGCTGGGCAGGTCGACGACGCCGGTGGTGATGAGGGGCGCGCTGACCATGAAGATGATCAGCAGCACCAGCATGACGTCGATGAAGGGGACCATGTTGATCTCGTTCATCGTGCGGCGGCGCGAGCCGCCGCGGGAGGACATCGCGGGCATGGCCGTTCCTCCGGATCAGCGCTGCGCGGCCGGCGCCGGCTGGCCGGCGTTGCGCTGCAGGATGTTGGAGAACTCCTCGATGAAGGTTTCCAGCGTGATGGCGTTGCGGTCGATCTGGCGGGCGAAGCGGTTGTAGGCCAGCACCGCCGGGATGGCGGCGAACAGGCCGATGGCGGTGGCGACCAGCGCCTCGGCGATGCCCGGGGCGACGGTGGCCAGCGTGACCTGGGTCAGGTTGGACAGCCCCACGAAGGCGTGCATGATCCCCCAGATGGTGCCGAACAGGCCCACGTAGGGCGAGACCGAGCCCACCGACGCCAGGAAGGACAGGTGCGATTCCATCGCGTCGAGCTCGCGCTGGTAGCTGGCGCGCATGGCGCGGCGGGCGCCGTCCAGCAGCGCGCCGGAATCGACGACGCGCTTCTCGCGCAGCTTCAGGAATTCGCGCATGCCCGAGGCGAAGATGCGCTCCAGCGGCGCGCCGTCCGGGCGGTTGGACACGCTGGTGTAGAGGTCGTTGAGGTTCTTGCCCGACCAGAACTCCTGCTCGAAGCCCTCGTTGCGCGCCTTGACGCGTCCCAGCGCGATCAGCTTGCTGAAGATCACGCTCCAGCTCGCGAGCGACACCAGCAGCAGCGCGGCGATCACCAGCTGCACCGTCAGGCTGGCATGGGCGATCAGGGAAATGATGGAGAGGTCTTGGTTCATGAGGTCAACGAAGGGTGATCGCGGGACGGCACCCGGCGCGAAGGCGCGCGGAGGCCGGCGGTGAGCGGTGGCCGGTCGAGGGTCGGGTCGAGATCGAAAGGGGGAATTGTGACAAGACTGGCGGCCTCCTTGGCAAACGGCGAACCAGCCACATGCAAAGAAGCGTGTCAGCGGTGCGAGGGGGAGACCAGGCGCACCTGAACGCCGCGACCTTCGGCCTTGGACTACGCGCGCGGCCGCGCCCGCGGCCGGGGCACGCCCGCCGCGTCCGGCAGGGCGCCCAGCAAGCGCGCGACGCATTCGGCGTTGAGCGTCGCACCCGCCTCGTTGGTGTGGGTGTTGGCGTCGGCGAAGAGCCGGTCCACCTCGGCCTGGCCGAGCGCGCGGTAGGCCTCGGTGACGGCCCCCGTCAGGTCGATGAACCACCCGCCCTCGCGCCGCGCCACCTCCCGGCCCCAGGCGCCGATGTCGGCGAAGTCCACGTCGTCCCGCCAGTGATCCCGGTGCGGCACCGGGGAGACGACGACGGGCACCGCGCCGGCGGCCCGCGCGTCGCGCAGGTACGCCGTCAGATAGGCGCCGAAGCTGCGGACCGGCTCGACGCCACCGTCGGACAGCGCTTCCTCCACGGTCTCGTCGCCGATCCCCGGCAGCACGCCGCGCTGCTTGGCGGCGGGATCGCCGACGCGGCCGAGGTCGTTGTGGCCGAACTGGATCAGCACCGCGTCGCCCGGCTTCAGCAGCGAGCGCACCTCGGCCCAGCGTCCTTCGCGCAGGAAGCTGCGGCTGCTGCGGCCGGCCATCGCGTGATTGGCCACCGTCACCTTGCGGGGGTCGAACCACGGCGCGAGCCGTTCGCCCCAGCCCCATTGGCCATGGCGTCCGGCGCTCCGCACGGTGGAGTCGCCGACGATGAACAGGGTCCTGCCACGATCCCTCGGCGCGGGCCCGGCGGCCGGCGCCGCGGTGAAACCGGCCGACGCGTCCGCCCGACCCCCGCGCCACGACGCCGCTCCCAGCCCCGCCGCCAGCGCCAGCAGCGCGCGGCGGCTCGGCCCGCGACGCCCCGCGCTCATTGGGCGAAATCGATCGCGTCGACCGCGAACGACGGGCTCAGGTAGCCGGTGGCCGAGCCGCCGCCGGCGACGTTGATCGTCAGCGTGTTGGTGCCGACGACCAGCGCGCTCGCGGGAATCGCGAAGCGGTAGGTGGTGTTGTTGCCGCGATAGGTCCCGACCGTGAGCGTGCGCGTCGTGGGCTGCGTCGAGGCCGCCGGCGTGTCCGAGCTCCAGGTGTTGACGCTGATCGATGGCCGGCCGTTGGCCCTGGCCGTCGTGATGCCGATGCGCAGCGTCGCGTCCTTGACCTGGGCGCTGGTCAGGGTGAAGCGCACGACCTGGCCGCTGTTCACGTCGCGCCAGAGATACGCCGGGAAGGCCGTGTCGGCCGAACTGCCCACGGTGAAGGCGCCTGGCGACCAACTGGCCAGGCGCACGTCGGACGGGTGCATCGTCGTGACCTGGGCGCCGTTGCGCAGCTCGGTGGGTGCGCCGTCCCAGCGGCCGATGCGCCAGAGCGCGGGCGTGGCTTCCGGATCGCCGTCGATGGCGATGGTGTTCAGCGAGGCGGTGCTCCCCGCGGTGACCTGCACGCCGGTGCTGTAGACCGCCAGTTCGTTCTTGTAGACGGTCAGCGTGTAGGCGCCGGGCAGCATGCCGGTGGCCTTGAAGAAGCCGCGGTTGGCCAGGTCGGCCGAGGCCCAGTACTGCGCCTTGTCGTTGGCGAAGCCGACGGTGTAGGCGTTGCCCGCGACGGTGCCGGTCAAGGCCACGCCGGCGATGCCGCCGCGACCGGACGGCGGCACGTAGCCCTGCAGGCCCGCCACGGAGAACCAACCCGTGTCGGGCGCGGCCGGGGCGCTGCCGTCGGTGAAGATCAACGTGTAGGCGTTGAGCACGCCGAGCCGGAAGGGCTCGGTCTGGCCCTCGCTGTAGTTGACGATATAGGTCAGCTCGTTGGTCGTGGTTGTGATCTGGTTGAGCAGGCTGCGATAGAACGGCCCGCCCGAGCCGCCCTCCTGGCCATCGCGGTAGAGCCACAGGCCGACGGTGCCGGCGCTGTTGCGGCCGCCGAAGTACTGCCAGTCCTTGAGCCGTTGGTTGGCGTAGTGCTTGGAGCGCGTCTGCCCCGCGAAGGCGCTGCTCGCGGAGAAGCCGAACACGTCGCCCGACTCCACCGTGGTGTCGGTGCCGCGCAAGTCCTGCGGCCAGGTGCCCGCGCTGGTCTGCCCACCGGGCACGCCCGCCGGCGGGCCGCTGGACAGCGCGCCGATGGGCACGCGCACGATGTAGCGCACCATGCTCAGCGTGTCGGGCTCCTCGGTGAAATAGGTGGCCATGTAGACGCGGGGCTCGCCCGCCTTGATCAGGTAGTAGTGCTTGAGCAGCCCGCCCTTGCCGCTGTTGCTGGTGACCGTGATCTTGATGTAGGCCCCGCCGGTGAGCGCGCCGTTCTGCGCCGTCGAGGCCGGCGTCGACGCGCCGCTGGCAGACAGCATCTCCGCCGAGACGCTCACCGCCGAGACATTGCTGTACAGCCCGTCGAAGCCCGAGTTGAGCTGGGAGCCGCGCGCCGGATCCTGGTACTGGACGCCGTTGTAGACGAGGCTGGAGATGTCGCCCGCGGACTGCGTGCTGGCGCCGTTGTCATAGGCCATGACGCGCAGGACCAGGCCCGCGTTGGTGTCCACCTCGAACTGGACCTTGGAGGCGCTGCCGCTGTCCCAGCGGGTGGTGAGGCTGAACGCGGCCATCGCCGCATGGGGCAGGGCGAGCGCGCTCGCGACGACGGCGGCCCGCGCCAGCCAGGCGCGCCAGGATCGGGGATTCAACATGCTTGCTCCTCGTGGATGAAGGCCGCCCGCGCGATGTCGAGGCGTCGGCCGGGGACGGGAAAGCGCCTCAGGGAGACGCCTCGGGAAGGGCATCGCCGATGAGGGCGAGGTTCTGGATCGCCGCCAGCGCCCATTGCGCGGCGTCGTTCGTGCTCAGGCCGGGCGCCTCGACCACCGGGCGGAGCACGGCGGGACCATCGACGCGCCGCGTCGCCAGCGGCCCGGAGGGGGGATCGCTCAGGAACTCGCGCCAGGCGCGTTGAGCCAGGGCCGGATCGCGGCGGCGCCACGCCGCGTAGGCGGTCAGGCGCGAGTGCCCCACGTACAGCGCCCGGGCCCCGCCGTGCGGCGCGCCCAGCGCGCGGCGCTGTTCCTCGACCGGCGCGTTGAAGAGCGCGCAGTACTGCAGCCAGGCGTCCTCGAAGCCCGGCACGTCGACCAGCGCGATGAGATCGGCCACCATCTCCGTCAGCCCGAACACCGCGCTCAGATGGCTCGCGCCGACGCGCCCGCCCGAGACATCGATCAGCGCGCCGGTCTCGAGTTCATAACCCGCGGTGGCGGCGCTGAAGAAGCCATGCGGCATCGCGGCGACGCTCTGCATGCCGCGTCGGATGCGGTCGCGCCAGCGCGGGTCGCCGCTGCGTTCCCACTCGGTCAGCCAGTTGGCCAGCAGCGCGCCCCAGTCGGTGCCGACGCCGAGCAGCCCGTCGCCGGCACCGCTCGGCCGCGCGCCCAGCTTGCGTCCCGGATCGAGCGTGATCAGCGTGCGGTCCGCGTCGCGCAGCGCGTGCAGCACGTCGCCGATGCGTTCGTCGGCGGTGAGGTAGTGGTAGTGGCGACGGTAGGCGGCGGTGCTGATGCGCAGCTGCTTGGCGCTGTCGCTCCAGTGCAGCACGCCGTGCCGCGTGCCCAGGCCCTGGAAGCGGCCGAGGTGGTAGGTGTCGACCTCGCTGGTGTGGCGCACCATCGCCTCCGCGAAGCGGAAGATGTCCGCCCGCCCGCTGCGCAGGAAGGCGGACCAGAGCCACAGGTCGGGCGAGAGCTCCGAGTTGTCCCAGGCGAAGCCGCCCACGTCGTAGCGCCACTCGTGGCGGTCCTCGTCATAGGTGTGGCGGATGTCGCCGTGATCCCAGAAGCCGGTCCAGCGACGTTGCTCCGCCTCGCGCCGGTAGAAGTCGAAGAGGCTGTCGAGCCGGTCCTCGATCGCGGCCTTGGCCGGCGTGCCGCGGTCGGGCAGCGACCACAGCGGGCCGAAGACCTGCGTGTCGAGGTAGCGGCGCGGCGCGGCCACGAGCCGCGGCGGCGTCTGCACCAGCCGCGCCAGCTGCAGCAGGCGCTCGCGCGATGGCGTCGCGGCCAGCGCGAAGAGCGTGATCTCGTGGCTGCGGCCGACGCCCACCGCGGTGTCGAAGCCCGGCTCGTAGTCCTCGTAGGTCAGCTCCAGGCCCTGGCGCTGCTGCTCGAAGCTGTCCTGGCCGAGGCCGTCGTGGTAAGGCCGCAGGTCCATCGCCGGCGCGTCGGGGCTGTGCCACCACAGCCGCACCTGCGCCGTGCCGGAGTGGGCGCCGCGCACCTCCAGCTGCGCCGGATGGCGCTGCCAGAAGTCGCGCAGTCCGAAGGCCAGGCCGCCGCCCGGGCCGCCCACGTAGCCCAGGCCGGCGGCGCGCGCGCCGTCGGCGGCATGGATCCAGGTGTGGCCCGGCCGCGTGCGCTTGCGGATCTGGAAGGCATCGGGCGAGTGTTGCGTGAGGCTGAAGTCGCCCCAGGCGGGGATGTGATCCTGGAGCTCGCGCACCGTCCGCTGCCAGGTGCTGTCGGGCGGGCAGGCGCGGCCCTCGAGCTGCGCGGCGCGGACCTCGGCGCCGGGGTCGCGGCGCAGCCCGGTGAGGCCGCGCACGGCCTCGGCCCACAGGCCCGCGTCCGGGCCCTCGGCCGCGCCGGCGAAACGCAGGTGACAGTCATGCAGCGGGTCGCGCAGCGGCACGTCGGCGATGAGGCCGAGGCCGCGCGGGAAGTCGCGCTGCGGATCGCCGTCGAAGACCCAGCTGTGCATGATGCGCAGCGCGTCGCCGCCGGCGTACAGGTAGAGCCGCAGGTCGAAGGGCAGCCACGCGCGCGCGGCGGCATCGGCAGCGGAGCCGGTGGCCGTGGTGCTGGTGGCTGTGGCCGTTGCGGTATCGGTGGCAGTGTCCGGGAGCACGCGATGGCGGCCGCGCAAGCGCAGCACCGCGCGGTGCGGCCCGCGCTGCTCGATGTCGACGGTCTCCACCTCGCCGCGGCTGCGCCGCGTGCGGCGCGTCGGCCCTTCGTCATCGGGCGCGTCATCGGCATCGGCCACCAGGCGCAGCTCGCGCAGGAGGTCGACGCCGCCGCGCGTGATCGAGGCCACCAGCGTGACGCCGCGCCGCGGCACAGTGCAGCGGATGACGCCGGTGTCGACGATCACCGCATCGGCCGTCTCCTCCACGCGCAGCGGCGTGATGGGCGAGGGCGCCGCCTTGCCGGGTGGCAGCGCAACGATGCGCCAGGCTTTGGTGGCCTCGCCCGGCGGCGTCAAGGCGGGCGGCAGCGCATGGCCGGACCACTTCACCGAGCCGTCAGGCCACCAGGCCAGCGGCCAGCCTTGCAGCGCGTGCAGCCGACCCTCGCTGTCCCGCAGCGCGAAGGCCTGGCCGCGCCGCACCTCGCCGCGCGGCCATGGCCAGCCCCAGTCCGTGCCGGCATGCCCGGTCGGCGCGGCGCCGTCCAGCCAGCGCAGCGCCTGGGGGTCGAGGTCGTGTGGCAGCGGCGTCGGCGCCGCCGGGGCAGAGGGGAGGTCCCCCGCGTCGGACGGGGACCGGGGGAGCGCGCGGGGCGGGCCGGGCGGGACAGTCCCGCCGGTACCGGCTGGCGTGCTTGCTGCGGTGGCGGCTGTCGCGGCGGCGCTGGACAGCGCCAGCAGGGCAGGCCCCCGCAGCAGATGGCGTCGGCTGATCGGCATGGCTCAGCGGAAGGCGTAGCCGAGGGTGATGCCGACGGTGCGCGGGTCGCCGACGTAACCGATCACCGTGCTGCCGCCATTGAGACGGGTGTAGTACAGCTTGTTGAAGGCGTTCGTGATCCAGAGTGCCGCGTCCCAGTCGCCGCCGGCGCCGGGGCGCTTCACGCCGAGCGTGAAGGCCGCCAGGCCGTAGCCCGGCACGCGCGCGGACGCGGCGTTGTCGACCGAGCCGTAGGTCCAGCCGCGGTAGGTGTAGCGCGCGGAGGCGTAGGGCTTGAAGTCGCCCTGCGACCAGTTGTAGCGGGCCGACAGCGCGAGCACCTGCTTGGGCGCGTTGAACACGCGCTGGCCGGTGAGGTCGCAGAAGGTGGCGGTGATCTCGGGCGGGCACAGCGCGCGGCGGTAATCCGTGTAGCGTGCATCGTTGACGATGCCGCTCAGCACCACGTCCAGCCGCTCCAGCGGCTGCGCCCGCAGCGCCACTTCCACGCCCTGGCTGCGGTAGTCGCCCGCGTTCATCAGGTAGCTGGTGGCGTTGGCATCGTCGTAGGCCTGCGTCTGGAAGTCGCTCACCTGCGTGCGGAACACGTCGGCCTGCAGCGTCAGCCGGTCCGGCACCAGCGCGCCGATCACGCCGATCTCCACGTTGCGCGTGGTCTCGGGCTTGAGCAGCAGCGTGTCGAGGCCGGCCTTCTTGGCGGCGCCCGCGGACACATTGATCCCGCCGGCCTTGCGGCCGTAGCCGTAGGACAGGTAGCTGCTCCAGTCGTCGTCGATCTGGAACTTCAGGCTGGCCGACGCGGACGGCAGCACCTTGTGCACGCGCCGGTCGCCGGAATCGAAGGCGGCGCGGTTGAGCCGGACGAAGCTCGCGTCGCGATCGTTGTAGGTGGCGCGCGCGCCGAGCTGCAGGTCCAGCCGGTCGCTCAGGTGGAAGGTGCCGCGGCCGTAGGCCGAGCTCATCTCGTCTTCCAGGTGCCCGTTGCGGACGATGTCCAGGCCCTTGAAGCCGTTGCCCGCGTAGGTGTTGACGATGTCCGTGCTGGCGTAGCGGGTGTGGGCCTCGGTGTCCTGGTTGTCGCGGAAGTAGCTCAGGCCCGCGACGTAGTCGAAGAACTCGCCGCGCGGCGACTCCAGGCGCAGGTCCTGGGTGAAGGTCGAGTCGTCCACCGCCGTGCCGCTGTTGGCGTAGATGCGGACGCTGAGCTCGTCGGCGAACTGCGGGACGTAGCGGTAATGGCGCCAGGCCGTGACCGAGCGGAACTTGTAGCCGCCGTCCAGCTTCCAGTTGGCCTCGGCGGACACGCCGCCCTGCTCGGCGGCGGTGGTCGTGACGTCGTCGACGATGGTCTCGCGGCCACCGGCCACGTAGCTCGCGCCGATCTTGCGCGCCGTGGCCGGGAAGCTGTCCGCCACCGACTTGTAGACGCGGGCTGGCGTGGCCGATTCGGCGCCGTAGTCCGCGGTCAGCTTCAGCTCGAAGCTGGCGCTGGGCCGCAGCAGCACCTGCGCGCGCAGGCCCTTGCGCTCGTAGCCGTTGAGGTGGCCGCCGTCGGCGAGGTTCTTCACCGCGCCGTCGCTGTGCGCGTACAGCGCCGTGACGCGGTAGGCGGCGCTGTCGCTGAGCGGTCCCGACAGGGCCGCCGTCAGCTTGGACGTGTTGCGCTCCGCATACGAGACGCTGACCGCGCCCTCGCGCTGGAAGGACGGGCCCTTGGTGTGGATGTCGATCGCGCCGCCGGTCGCGTTCTGGCCGAACACGGTGCCGCTCGGGCCCTTGAACACGTCGACGTAATCGATGTCGGTCAGCGAGCGGATGATGCCCGGCCGCGGGAAGTAGACGTTGTCGACATAGGTCGCGACGCTGCTGGGCATGCCGATGTTCTGGTCGCCGCTGGTCTGCCCGCCGCCGTCGCCCACGCCGCGGATGGTGAGCTGCGTGTCGTTCGAATCGGTGCTCTGGATGTAGAGGCCCGGCACCACGTACTGCAGGTCCTGGATGTCCTCGACATGCAGCTCGGCCAGTGATTCGCCGCGCACGCGCGAGACGGCCGAGGCCGGGCGCTGCGGATGCTGCTCCTTCTTCGCGCGGCCGGTGACCTGCACCGCGTCGAGCTCGGTGACGTTGGACGTGGCTCTGGCGGTGTTGCTGTCGTTGACGGTGGTGTTCAGCTTGGCGCTGGCATTCGCACCGGCAGTGGCGTTGGCGTTGGTGTTGACGTTGTCGCTGGACGCGGCGGCCTGTGCCGCATGGGCGCCCAGCAGGAGGCCGGCGGCGCACAGGGCCGCGACGAGCGGAGGACGCGAAAGGGACGGGACGGGAATCGACATGAGGGACCTGGGTTCTTGTTGTGGAAAGAGACGAAAGAGATGAATGAGACGAGGGGCGACAACGTTGTCACGACGGCGCGAAGGATTCGTGGAAGCGGCGTCGCGACGGCGCGGGCGGGAGGACTGTTCAGAGCCGCAGGACGCGGAAGTCCTTGATCCGCAGATGGCTGGCCGTCGTGCGCAGCGCGAGCCAGCCGTGGCGGTACGGCGCGGGATCCGTCCACGCGAACACCAGTTGCTCATCGGCGAGAACACGGAGCTCGGCCGCCTGGCCCGGCGACGCGCGCGACTGGATGCGCAGGCGCACCGCTTCGCCGTCCTTCAAGCGCGCGAACGCGGGCGGCGCGCCGAGGCGGTCGTCGGCGGTGGCCAGCGACGGGTCGGCATAGCCGGCGACCTGCGGCCTGGCGGCGGTGCCGTCATAGCGGCGCAGGCGGGTGCTGCGGTTGCCGTTGGCGCCGAAGCCGAGGTAATAGAGGCGCAGCGCGTCGTAGCCGGCGAGCGCGCCATCGGCCTGCCGCGCGCCGGGATCGCCGCCCTCGGCGGTGGTGGCGTTCCAGAACAGGTTGAGGTCGGACACCCGGTCCGGCAGGCCCGGGAACGACACCTTGAGCGGCGTCGCGGTGAGCTGGATCTCGTAATCACCGCTGAAGGGCTGGCGATACCAGAGCGTCAGTCCGGCGCTCGCCTGCAGGTCCAGCACGCCGTCCTCGGCGCGCACGAGGCTGTCGGGCGCCTGCCGCTCGATGCGCCAGGCGCTGGTGCCGTGGCGGAAGTCGTCCGACGCCAGCACCGTGCCGGGCGCTTCCTGGGCGTGGGCGGCCAGGCTCGCGAGTCCCAGCAGCCATGCGACGGCGCGGGACGGGCGGTGGATCTCTTCCTGGTGCGGCGCATGCGCAGGGGCCGGGCCGCGGCCCTTCGCGCTCAACGGGTGCATCGGTGATTCAAGGCGTGGTGACAGGACAGGGCGCGACTATGTTGGCCGGCCTCCCGCCCCGGCAAATGCGAAATCCCGCCAGCCACATGCCGATTTCGTGCTTGCCCATCGATGGGCGTGACGCTCGCGCCCGACGACACGCGCCCATGCACCGCGGCCTGCGCCTGCTCGCGCCACCCGATATCGATATGCGGGAATCTTGCTTCGCGCCACCGGTCCGCCTGCCTACGCTTCGCGCCAACTCGTCATGACAGGTTGAACCTGGATGAAACCGAACACGGCCGAACTCATCGCGCTGCCCAGCGCGCCCCTGCATGCGCAGGTCAAGAACACCCTGCGCGCCCGGATCCTGGACGGCACCTACGCGCCGCTGTCCCAGCTGCCGTCCGAGAGCGAACTCGGCGCCGCCTTCGGCGTCAGCCGCATCACGCTGCGCCAGGCGCTGGGCGCGCTGCAGCGCGAAGGGCTGATCTACACGCTGCAGGGCAAGGGCAGCTTCGTCTCCCGGCCCAAGGCCTTCCAGAACGTCAGCAGCCTGACGGGCTTCGCCGAGTCCATGTCGGCCCAGGGCCACGAGGTGCTCAACCAGCTGCGCGGGCTGCGCTTCATCGCGGCCGAGGGCGAGGTCGCCCGGCGCCTCGGCCTGGAGGACGGCGCGCCGGTGGCCGAGATCCGGCGCGTGCGGCTGCTCGACCGTGCGCCGGTGTCGCTGGAGCTCACCTACGTGCCGGCCGCGATCGGTCGCAAGCTCGCCCAGGCCGACCTGGCCACCCGCGACATCTTCCTGATCCTCGAGAACGAATGCGGGCTGCCGCTGGGCCACGCCGACATGAAGATCGACGCGACGCTCGCCGACGCCGAGCTGGCCGAGGCGCTCGGCACGAGCGAAGGCGCGCCGGTGCTGCGCATCGAGCGGCTCACCCACGACGCGCAGGGGCGCCCGATCGACTTCGAATACCTCCACTTCCGGGCCGACGCCTTCCAGTACCGGCTGCGCGTCGACCGTCACCGCCAGGAGCGCTGAATGCAGACCTTCGAACATGAATACGACGTGGTCGTCGTCGGCGGCGGCACCGCCGGACCGATGGCGGCCGTCAAGGCCAAGCAGGCGAATCCGGCGCTGCGCGTGCTGCTGCTGGAGAAGGCCAACGTCAAGCGCAGCGGCGCGATCTCCATGGGCATGGACGGCCTCAACAACGCCGTCATTCCCGGCCACGCCACGCCGGAGCAGTACGTGCGCGAGATCACCATCGCCAACGACGGCATCGTCAACCAGAAGACGGTGATGGCCTACGCGCAGGGCAGCTTCGCGATGATCGAGGAGCTGGACCGCTGGGGCGTGCGTTTCGAGAAGGACGAGACCGGCGACTACGCCGTCAGGAAGGTGCACCACATGGGCAGCTACGTGCTGCCGATGCCGGAAGGGCACGACATCAAGAAGGTGCTGTACCGGCAGCTCAAGCGCGCCCGCGTGGAGATCACCAACCGCGTCGTGGCGACGCGGCTGCTCACCGCCGAGGACGGCCGCATCGCCGGCGTGATGGGCTTCGATTGCCGCACCGCCGACTTCCACGTGATCCGCGCCAGGTCCGTCGTGCTGAGCTGCGGCGCGGCGGGACGGCTGGGGCTGCCCGCGTCGGGGTATCTCTTCGGCACCTACGAGAACCCGACCAACGCGGGCGACGGCTACGCGATGGCGTACCACGCGGGCGCGGAGCTGTCGGGCCTGGAGTGCTTCCAGATCAACCCGCTCATCAAGGACTACAACGGCCCGGCCTGCGCCTACGTCACCGGTCCCTTCGGCGGCTACACCACCAACGCCGAGGGCCAGCGCTTCATCGAATGCGATTACTGGAGCGGCCAGATGATGTGGGAGTTCCACCGCGAGCTGCAGGGCGGCAAGGGCCCGGTGTTCCTGAAGCTGGACCACCTGGCCGAGGAGACGATCTCCGCCATCGAGACCATCCTGCACACCAACGAGCGGCCCAGCCGCGGCCGCTTCCACGCCGGCCGCGGCACCGACTACCGCGAGCGCATGGTCGAGATGCACATCTCCGAGATCGGCCTGTGCAGCGGTCATTCGGCCTCCGGCGTCTGGGTGGACGAGCACGCGCGTACCACCGTGCCCGGCCTGCACGCCGCCGGCGACATGGCCTGCGTGCCGCACAACTACATGCTGGGCGCCTTCGTCTACGGCAAGCTGGCGGGCGAGAGCAGCGCCCGCTTCAGCGCGGAGCACGGCCTGGCCGCGGTCGACGCGGGCCAGGTCGAGGACGAGCGCCGCCGCGTCTGGGCGCCGCTGCTGCGCGAGGACGGCCTGCCGCCCAACCAGGTCGAATACAAGCTGCGCCGTATGGTCAACGACTACCTGCAGCCGCCCAAGGTGACCCGCAAGATGGAGATCGGCCTGGAGCGCTTCGAGGCCATCCGCGAGGACCTGGACCGGCTCAAGGCGCGCGAGCCCCACGAGCTGATGCGGGCGCTGGAGGTGCATGCCATCCGCGACTGCGCCGAGATGGCCGCCCGCGCCTCCCTCTACCGCACCGAGAGCCGCTGGGGCCTGTACCACGCGCGCGTCGACTTCCCCGATCGCGACGACGCGCAGTGGTTCTGCCACGCCCAGCTGATGAAGGACGGGCAGGGCCGGATGGTCAGCTTCAAGCGCGCCATCGAGCCCTACCTCGTCCCCATCGCCGACGCCGACCGCAATGCCTACCGGCAGCTGCGCATCGCCACGCCCACCGAGGCTCCCACCGAGGCCCTTCCCGCATGACCACCATCGCCCCGCTTGCCTTCCATCCCAGCGCCGTCCCGGTGACCGTCGACGCCGACAAGTGCATCGCCGACAAGGGCTGCACCGTCTGCGTGGACGTGTGTCCGCTCGACGTCCTGGCCATCGACCTGGTCAAGGGCTCGGCCTACATGAAGTTCGACGAGTGCTGGTACTGCATGCCCTGCGAGAAGGACTGCCCGACCGGCGCGGTGCGCGTCGACATCCCCTATCTGCTGCGTTGACACCGGAGAACCCGAGATGCCTTTCAAGCCCTTGAGCGTCCTGCCGACCGCGGCGCTGAATGCCGCGTTTACCGCCGCGTTGACCGTCGCACTGGCCGGCGCGCCCGCCAGCGCCCGCGCCGAGACCATCCGCGTGGCCATCGGCACGCAGGACACCACGATCAACTGCGCCACCGGCGGCCTGCTGATCCGCGAGCTGAAACTGCTGGAGAAGTACCTGCCGCGCGACGGCCGCTACAAGGAGGTCCGCTACGACATCCAGTGGAAGAACTTCACCTCCGGCGCGCCGCTCACCAGCGAGATGGTCGCCGACAAGCTGGACATCGGCTCCATGGCCGATTTCCCGGGCTCCAACAACGGCGCGGCCTTCCTCAAGGCCGGCAAGCGCAGCGTGTTCATCACGGTGCTGTCGGGCAGCACGCTGGGCAGCGGCAACGGCATCGTGGTGCCGCGCGACTCCAAGGTCACGCTGCTGTCGGAGCTCAAGGGCCACACCATCTCGGTGCCGTTCGCCTCCACCGCCCACGGCATGCTGCTGCGCGCGGTGGCCGCGCAGGGCTGGGACCCGCAGAAGGACGTGACCATCATCACGCAGGCGCCCGAGGTCGCCGGCCCCGCGCTGCAGGCCGGCAGGATCGAGGCGCATGCGGACTTCGTGCCCTTCGTCGAGCTGTTCGAGCACCGCGGCGTCGCCCGCAAGATCTATGACGGCGCGCAGGCCAACGCGCCCACGTACCACGGCTCGCTGGTCAGCGCGGACTATGCGGCCAGGTATCCGGAGGTGGTCGTCGCCTTCCTGCGCGCGGCCCTCGAGGCGGACCGCCTGATCGCCGCCGAGCCGGAGAAGTACAGCCTGCTGATCGAGCAGGTGACCGGCATCGACGCGGCGGTGAACTACCTCTACCACGGGCCGCTGGGCCTGCAGACGCGCGACCTCACCTGGAAGCCGGAGTACCGGCAGGCGCTGAGGACCTCGATCGAGACGCTCAAGCTGATGGGGCGCGACTCGCCGCTGAACGCGGACAGCTTCATCGACGACCGCTACATCCGCGCCGCGTTCAAGCAGTCCGGCCTGGACTACGAGCAGCGGCTCGCCAGCCGGGACAAGCTGCCGCTGAAGGCCGTCGATGCGACGACCGGCCGGCCGATCACCGACGTGCAGCGCGCCGCCGGCATCTGGGTCCAGGGCGAGCCCAAGGTGCGCCACTACGCGAGCATCGAGAACGCGCTCGCCGACCTGCGCCGGATCGAGGCGGCCGGCGGCAAGGCGCGCGCCGTCTACGTCCACGACCTGATCCACCGGATCAAGCTGCTGGCACCGACCAGTTGGTACGCGATCGATGCCAAGGGGCAGCTCAGCGCCTTCCTGCAGAAGGACGCCGCCGCGGCCTACGCGGCGGCCAACCGCGGCCGCGTGCTCGACTTCGCCGGCGCGAAGGCGGCCGGGCCGACGGCGCTGTGACGACATGAGCGCCGTTCCTTCCCTGGCCCCGGCGGCCTCGACGGTGACACCGCCGGCGACATCCTCGGCCAACGCGACCGCCGGTGTCCGGTCCGCGCGGTGGCGGCGCGGCGGGCTGCCGATCGCGTCGCTGCTGCTGTGCCTGGCGCTGTGGCACCTGGCGGCGACGACACGCGTGAACCTCGGCCTGATCACCTTCGCCAACGTGCCGGCGCCGGCCGAGGTGCTGAGCGCTGCTTGGGCGCTGCTGCGCTCGCCCAAGCTCGGCGCGCACCTGGGAAGCAGCCTGCTGCGCATCGGGCTGGGCTTCGGTGCGGCGGTGCTGGCCGGCGTCGGCCTGGGCCTGCTGATCGGGCGCCTGCGCCTGGCGCGCGAGCTGCTCCTGCCGCCGCTGGAGGTGCTGCGGCCCATTCCGGCGGTGGCCTGGATCCCACTGGCCATCCTGATGTTCCCGTCCTCGGAAGGCAGCATGGTGTTCATCACCTTCACCGGCGCCGTGTTCCCCATCCTGCTCAACACGGTCCATGGCGTGGAGGCGGTCGACCCGCGGCTGGTGGCCTCGGCGCGCAGCCTGGGCACGCGCCGCTGGCGGCTCTTCGCCGAGGTGATCGCGCCGGCGGCCGCACCCAGCATCGTCACCGGGCTGTCCATCGGCATGGGCACCTGCTGGTTCTGCCTCGTGACCGCGGAAATGATCGCCGGCCAGTACGGCATCGGCTACTTCACCTGGGAGTCCTACACCGTGCAGAACTATCCCAACATCGTGGTCGGCATGCTGCTGATCGGCGCCCTGGGCATGGGCAGCAGCGCGCTGATCCAGTGGACCGGGCGGCGACTGATGCCGTGGTATCGCCCGCAGCGGGAGGCGCAATGACAGCGTCCGTGCAATCAGTGCAGACGGTGCAATCGGTGCCGCCCGTGCAAGCCGTGCAGCCCGCGCCGCCGCGTGGCGGCCGGCTCCTGATCGAGCAGGTGAGCATCGAGGTCGGCCAGGGGGATGCGCGTGTCGATGTCCTGCGCGAGGTGACGATCGACGCCGCGCCCGGCGAGTTCATCTGCCTGCTGGGCCCCTCGGGCTGCGGCAAGTCGACGCTGCTGGGCGCGCTGGCCGGGCATTTGCGGCCCGCGCGCGGTGAGCTGCGGCTCGACGGCGCGCTCATCGGGGGTCCGGACCCGGAGCGCGGCCTGGTGTTCCAGCAGCACACGCTGTTTCCCTGGAAGACGGTGCTCGACAACGTCGCCTACGGGCTGAAGATGAAAGGCGTGGACCGCGCCACGCGCGAACGCGAGGCCCGGCAGCTGATCGGGATGGTCGGCCTGGCGGGCTTCGAGCATCGTTATCCGCGCGAACTGTCCGGCGGCATGCAGCAGCGGGTGGAGATCGCGCGCGTGCTGATCAACCATCCGCGCGTGCTGCTGATGGACGAGCCCTTCGGCGCGCTGGACGCGCTGACCCGCGCGCATGCAGGAACTGCTGCTGGACCTGTGGGCGCGGCTCTCGCCGACCGTCGTCTTCGTCACCCACGACATCGACGAGGCCCTGTTCCTGGCCGACCGGGTGCTGGTGCTCAGCGCGCGTCCGGGCCGCATCGTCGAGGCGCTGGACGTTCCCTTCGAGCGACCGCGCCGCGCCGCGCATCTCACCGATCCCGCCTTCGTCGCGCTCAAGCGCCGGTGCCTCGCGCTGCTGAGGCACGACGCGCGTGCGCCCGCGCTCGAGCGGCTCACGCCGCTGGGGTCGCCCTCCCTGCCGCCGCAATGGCGCTTCGCCACCTGATGACCATGAGCCTTGTTTCCCCTGACATCGATCCCCGTTCCGCCGATCTGCGGCAACGCCTGACCAGCCCCGACGCGGGCGTGCGGCGCGTCGCGCTGCTCGATTTCGCCGACGTCGAGGACGAGGCGCTGCTGCCGGCCCTCGTCACGGTGTTGCGCGGCGATCCCGACCCGGCACTGCGCGCCGAGGCGGCGCGCGCGCTCGCCGGCTGGGGCGATGGCGAGGTGGTGGAGGCGCTGGCCGATGCGCTCGCGGACGAGGCGGAAGTGCGCGAGGCCGCGGCGCAGTCGCTGGCCGAGCTCAAGGACGCCGAGGCGGGGGCGCGGCTCGTTCCCCGGGTGGGCCATGCGGACGGCTTCGTGAGCGCCGCGGCCCTGCGCGCGCTGAAGGAGCTGCGCGTGCCGGCGGCCGCGGTGCCGGCGACGGCCGCGCTGGCTCATGTCGATCCGGCGGTGCGCCGCGAGGCCGTGGGGGTGCTGGGCTGGTTGAAGCATGCGGCGGCGCTGCCGGCGCTCGCGCGCCTGGCGATCGGCGACGAGGACGCCGAGGTGCGCCGCGCGGCGGCGGGAGCGCTGGGCCTCGCGGCGGCCGGCGACGCGCCGTCGGTGCTGCCGGCCCTGTGCGCGGCGCTGCGCGATCCGGCCTGGCAGGTCCGCGAGGAGGCGGCGACGACGCTGGGCAAGCTGGGGCAGATCGCGATCGGCCACGGCAGCGGTGCAGACGCCATCAACGCCGTCAATGCAGCCAGTGCCGTCAACGCAGGCGGCGCGGCGAACGCGCCCGGCGCCGTCAACGAGGTCAACGACGTCAACGGCGCCATCGACGCCGGTGAAGCCAGCTGGGGCAACGAGGGCAGCAGGGCCACCGAACCCACGGTGGCCTTGCGGCAGGCGATGACGGACGCGTACTGGCAGGTGCGCCTGCGCGCCGCGCGCTCGCTGGGCCGTTTGCGCGACGTGGCGGCGCTGCCGGTGCTCATCGAGGCGCTGGCCCATCGCGCTGGCAACCTGCGCAAGGAGGCGGCGATCGCCCTGGGTGAGATCGGCGACCCGCGCGCGCTGCCGGCGCTGGAGGCGGCCGACGCCGACCCCGATCCGGAAGTGCGCAAGGCTGCGAGGCTGGCGCGCCAGCGCCTGTCATGAGCGGCGGCGCGCCCCAGGCGGTCGAGCTCCACGCCGGCCATCTGCTCTTGCGTTGGCCGGATGGCGAGCTCGTGCTGGCGGCTTCGACCCTGCGTGCGGCCTGCCGCTGCGCGCATTGCAGGGCAGCGGCGCTGAAGGGCGCGGTCTCATCGGCCGGGGACCCCGAGGTCGCGCTGAGTCAGGCGGAACTGGTAGGGCACTACGCGCTGCGGCTGAGCTTCAGCGACGGACACGACCGGGGCATCTATCCGTGGTCGCTGCTGCGCGAGATGGGCGCCTCGGAGGCGGGCGACAGCCGGTGAAGCGCCGATCTACCCGAAGGCCTGCTCGATCTCGGGCGGGAACTCGGGCCGGCCCTTGGCGTTCAACGCGGTGCCGGTGACCACCGCCTTCAGCATGAGGCGGTCGTCCGCGCGTCGATGGATGGTCTGGTCGAACAGGAAGCGGATCCGTCCCTGGCGCCGCAGCGTGGTGCGCACGACGAAGGTGTCGCCGCTGACCAGCGAGCCCTTGTAGTCGATCTCCACGCGGGTGACGACCAGGCTGATGCCGCGCCGGGAGAGCTCGCCGAATTTCAGCCCGCGGGTTTCGAGCAGCTCGTGCCGGGCGTGTTCCAGGTAGTTGAGGTAGACCGCGTTGTTGACGACATGGTCCATGTCGCATTCGTAGTCCCGCACCTTCAGCTCCAGCTCGAAGGTCGGGGACTGGGCGGGCGTCGTCGCGGCGTCGGGCGTGGCGTTCATGCGGCGCGGGCCTTCAGCTGGTCGAGGCGGACGCGGATGCGGGCCAGCGCCTCGCGCAGGTCGTCCATGCTGGAGGCGAAGGACAGCCGCAGGAAGCGCTCGCCGAAAGCGGGGCCGAAGTCGCGGCCGGGCGTGAGCGCGACCTGCGCATGCGTCATCAGGTCCATGCACAGGTCCCAGCTGCCCAGGCCCGTGCCGGAGGCGTCGGCCCAGGCGTAGAAGGCGCCATCGGGCGGCACCGGCACCGGCAGGCCCATGGCCTCGAGCGCGGGCACGACCAGGTCGCGGCGGCGACGCAGTTCCTCGCGCCGGCGCTCGTATTCGGCGATGGAGTCGGGCTCGAAGCAGGCGAGGGCGGCCTGCTGCGCGATCGTGGACGGGCAGATGTAGAGGTTCTGCGCGAGCTTCTCGACGGCACCGACCATCGCCTCGGGCAGCACCAGCCAGCCCAGGCGCCAGCCGGTCATGCCGAAGTATTTCGAGAAGCTGTTGATCGACACCACGTCGTCGCCCAGCGCCAGCGCGCTGCGCGCGTAACGGCTGTCGAAGCTCAGCGGCTGGTAGATCTCGTCGACGATCGTGACGCCGCCGCGCTCGCGCACGAAGGCGTGGATGCGGGCGAGTTCCTCCGGCGCGATCGAGGTGCCGGTCGGGTTGCTCGGCGAGGCCAGCAGCACGCCGCGGCTGCGTTCCGTCCAGTGCGGCCGCAGGCGGTCCAGGCTGAGCTGGAAGCGCTCGGCGGCGGTGGAGGGAATGAGCACCGGCGTCGCATCGACCGCGGCGACGAAGTGCCGGTTGCAGGGATAGCTGGGGTCGGGCATCAGCACCTCGTCGCCGGCCTGGAACAGCGCCAGGCAGGCGAGCTGCAGCGCGGCCGAGGCGCCGGCGGTGATGACGATGCGGTCCGGATCGATCGCGAGTCGCTGCGTCTGCCGGTACCAGTCGGCGACGCGCTCGCGCAGCGTGCGCAGGCCGTTGGCATGGGTGTAGGGGATGCGGCCGGCGGCGGTGAAGCGCGCGGCGGCCTCGCGGACGGCGGGGCTGGCGCCGAAGTCGGGCTCGCCGATGTTCAGGTAGATCATGGGCCGGCCGCCCTGCGCCGGATCGCAGACCGCCGAGCGGGCAATCGCGTCGGCGCGCTTGGCGCATTCCATGACGTAGAAGGGATCGATGGCCTGGACGCGATCGGAGAGTCTCATCGCTGGGTGCAAGTGCTGTGCGGCCGCCATTCTAGTTTTGGCGCGCGCACCGCCGCCGGCTCGCCCCGGGTCACCCCGCCGGCATCAGCCGGGCCGGCGAGGCGTGTGGGATCGGGCCACGCGAGGACCGATCCCCGCCATCGCGGCCAGGCCCGCCAGCACCAGCGCCAGGCTCGCCGGCTCCGGCACGGCCGAGGCGGTCGTCACATCGAAGCTCAGCGTGCCGCCCAGCCAGCGGCCATCGGCCACGCCGGGCGCGAAGTCCTTGAAGGCCTCGCTGAACTCCAGGCGCAGCAGGCCGTCCGCGCCGGCGCTCACACCCAGGCCGCGCAGGTCGAGCATCCCCGTGTAGCGGCCCGTGCCGCTGAGGAAATCGCCGTCGCCCGGCGCGAAGGTGATCTGCTCCAGCCCGCTGGATGCACCGAAGCTCAGCTGCATTTCCGACAGCACGCTCGGCGAGAACGCCTCCAGCGTGACCGACCAGCTCAGCGCGTTCAGCGCCGCGTGGGCGCCGACGTCGACGAACCACACCGTGTTGCCGGCATCGCCCGGCAAGTCCATGCTCTGCGCGCCGCTGACGTCGATGGCGACCGGCGTTGCCTGCGCGCCGGCGGCGCCGAGCGCCATCACCGCGGCCAGCGACCAGGCGGCCAGGGCCGCTGCGGAAGGGGAGCTTGTCATGGGGAGGACTTTCATCGGCGGATGGAATCAGGGGGGGATTCAGCACGTGGATTCAACGGGTGGATTCAGCGCGTGGGTTCAGCGTGTTGAGGCGGCGGGAACGACGAACACGACGGCCGTGCGCGCCGGCAGCTCGAAGCGACCGGTCGCGCGGTCGAAGCGGGCCTGGCGCGCGCGGGCGTCCGCGCCGGTCGCGTGGACCGGATGCGGCACCAGCGCATGGCCCGCCAGCGCGGGCAGTGTCAGCGCATGCGCCGTCTTGTCGACGTTGATCAGGTAGACCAGCTCGTCGAAGTTGGCCCCCGGATAACCGACGCCGTTCAGCCGCCCGACCAGCACCGTCGCCTCCTGCGCCGACCCGGTGTTCAGGAAGCTGAGCCGCGCCTGGATGTCCGCCGCGGTGCGCAGGCGCAGCAGCGTCGAGCTCTTGCGGATGCGCAGCAGGTCGCGGAACGCGTCGCGCGTCCAGGCGATGTCGGCGGCGCCCGGCTTGATCGCCGCGTCGGCCAGCAGCGGTCGCGCCAGGGACCAGTTGTCGGCGTTGTCCCGCGCGGGAGGCAGGCCCACGCCGAAGTGGTTGTCGGCATAGGTCCAGTCCAGCCGGTTGAACCAGTCGCCGCTGTCGTAGCTGTTGCGGTCCAGCGATTTGCTGCGCAGCGTGTCCACGCCCGCATGGAAATACGCCACGCCCTGGCTGAACGCGTTGATCGCGCTGGCCAGGATCTGCACGCGGGCGCGGTCCTCGCGGCTGGTGCCGGCCGGCAGGCGGAACACGTTGTTGTCGAACAGGGTGAGGTTGTCGTGGTTCTCGACGTAGTTGACGACCTCGCCCGGCTCCAGCACCCAGCCGGCGGGAATGCCGCCGACGTCGATCTGCTCGAGCCGCAGGGTCTCGTCCCAGCTCGTCTGCATCTGGAAGCCGCGGATCGAGCCCGCCATCGACGCGCGGATCCGGTCCGCCTGCCACATCAGCTCGCCGCGCGTCTGGCCGGCGTTCCAGCCGTTGCTGTCATAGAAGAAGCCGTTCACGTAGCCCTGGTTGGCCCGCAGCGCCGCGCCCGAATCGCAGCAGCCGCCGCCGCGCACCGCGTCGCGGATCAGCGGATTGAAGCTGCCGATGCCCGAGCCGTTCAGCGACAGCATCTCCGCCTGCACGAAGCGCGCGCCGTTGGCGACCTCGCCGAAGTTCCAGCCCTCGCCGACGATCTGCACCTCGCGCCCGGCGGCCTGCGCCACGCGGGCCTTGAGCGTCTCCATGACCGCGCGCGGATGGTGGCCCATGATGTCGAAGCGCAGCGAGCTGATGCGGTAGTCGCGCGCCCAGATCACCGCCGAGTCGATCATGAGCTTGCCCATCATGAGGTTCTCGGACGCGGTGTTCTCGCAGCAGGTCGAGCGCTCGATACCGCCGCTGGCGTTGTAGCGGAAGTAGTAGTTCGGCACGACCTTGTCGAGCACCGAGGTGGCGCTCTGGCCCGACGAGGTCGTGTGGTTGTAGACCAGGTCCATGCCCACCCGCAGGCCCGCCGCGTTGAGCGCCTGCACCATGCGGCGGAACTCGACCACCCGCGCCACCGGATCGCTCGCGTTGCTCGAGTAGCTGCCCTCGGGCGTCGAGAAATGCTGCGGGTCGTAGCCCCAGTTGAAGCAGTCGGCGGCGGCCGTGGCGGCCACGGCGGCCTGCTGGGTCTCGCCGTCCGGCGCGCCGGTGGGCGAGGGCGTCACGCAGCCTTTCTCGTTGACGGTGGCGAAGTCGAATGCCGGCAGCAGGTGCACGTCGGTCAGCCCCGCCGCGGCCAGCGCCGCCAGATGCCGCATGCCGTTGGAGCCGCTCTCGGCGAAGGCCAGGTACTTGCCGCGCCGCGCCGCGGGCACGGTCGCGTCGTTGATGGAGAAGTCGCGCACGTGCAGCTCGTAGATGCTCAGGTCCGACGGCGCGTTCACCGTCGCCGGCGGCGCGCCGGCGTCCCAGCCGGGCGGCTTGGTGGCGCCGGCGTCGAGGTCCATCACCACGCTCTGCTGCCCGCCCAGCGTCACGCCCCGCGAGTAGGGATCGGCCACCAGCTGGCGCACCAGTCCCACGCCCTTGACGAACACCTGCACTTGATAGCGATAGGTCGCCCCGTGCAGGCTGCCGGGCTTGCTCAGGTGCCAGACGCCGGTCGCGGCATCGCGGGTCATGGACTCCGTCGTCGTGCGGGTCAGCGAGGAGGCGCCGATCGGTGTGGTCAGCACCAGCTGGACGTTCTGCGCGGTCGGGGCCCAGACCTTGAAGCTGGTGCTGCCCCTGGCCACGACGGCGCCCAGGTCCGGCACCTCGTCCGCGGCCGCATAGAGGTCGTCGAGCGCGCCGGCGATCTGGGCGGTCGTCGCGTTCAGCACCCGGCCGTCGGCGTCGACCTGCGCCAGCACCAGTTGCTGCTGATGCAGGGCGGGCAGGCGCGCGATGTCGTCCGGGCGCACCGCGAAGATCCCGCCGCTGGCCACGTACTTGAAGCGCCGGGCCGCGGCCTCCGGCACGGTGCCGGTGAAGGCGTCCAGCGTGATGAAGCCGTCGGCGCCCGTCACCGCCGCGCCGGCGGCCACGGCGATCTGGCCGGTGGCCGAGTGGTACAGCCGCACGCCGCCGCTGGCGCTGATGCGGGGCCACTTGACCAGCGTCTTGTTGAGCCACACCGCGCGCGCATCGGTGCTGGACACCTGGCGCAGGTCCGGCGGTGCGGTGTGGACGGTGGCGTCGCCCTCGACCAGCCAGATCTGACCGACGCGGTTCTGCACCGTCAGCGCGCCGAACTCGACGCGCAGGTTGTTGTCGCGGCCGTCCTTGTCGTTCTCGTTGGGCGGCATGCCGTGGATGATGAATTCCAGCCCCTTGCGGCTGGCGTCGTCCCGCGGATTGAGCACCGGCAGGTCGAAGACCACCTCGTCGCTGCCCAGCGCGTGCCCTGGCATCGCGCTGAACGGGACCGGCTGGTTCCACCGGTCGATGGTGACGCCGGCGGGCAGGGCCGCCGTGTCCAGGCCGCTGCCATTCCACAGGTGCAGGCCCCAGGCCGCGTAGTTGGCATCGAAGCGCTTGTAATGGACGCGCACCGTCGTGAGGTCCGGCGCCGGCTGGCCCAGCGGATTGCTGGTGTAGGTCGTGCCGTCGCCCTGCAGGCGCCAGACTTCGTTGGCCCCGGCTTGCAGGACCAGGGACTGGTCGGCGCCGCCGTTGTCCTTCTCGTCGCCCTTGTGGAAGAGGAAGCCGACGGTGCCGCTGCCGGCCGCGAGCGGCACGTCGTAGTACACGCCGAAGTCGTCGCTCCCGCTGGCGTTCCAGCCTTCGTTCCAGTTGGGACTGCGGGCCGCGTTCCAGGTGTGGATCTGCCAGCCGGCGGCGTTGCCATCGGCGCGGCGGTAGTGGACGCGCAGCGAGGTGGCCGGCGCGTCCGGCGAGGCGACCGCGGCGGCGCGTGCGCGGCTGGCGCCGCCGCCGGCGGCGGGATCGGGAACGGCGGCGAGCACGGTGACGCCGAGCTCGCTCGCAGCCGAAGCGGCTGCGCCCGCTGACTGGGCGCGGGGAGTGTCGGCCTCGCCGCTGCCGCCACCACACGCGCTGAGCAGCCCGCTCAGGGCGACCACCCAGGTGCCCAGCACCGCTCGCCAACCCGCCCCAGTTCCGATGCGCATCGCCTTGCCCCTTCAAAAGGTCGGCGGATGCTATTGAAGTAAAACTACGTCATTGAGTAGTGAAACCCCGAAGTTCCGCTACATGTCCTGGCTGAATGGGACAGCGCAAGGGACAGGATCGGCCGCGCCAAGTCCAAGTGCCGCGTGGCGGTCGTAGTTTTATTTCACCGCCGCGTATGGGCCAGGCGTGCCGTTGTCGGCCGCCCACGCTGGCGCAGCGAGTTCAACACGAGCTCGCAGCCGGGCGCCCCGGGCCCTTGTTGAGCCGCGTCAAGGCGCATCGGCGCTCGAGCCGCCACCATCCGGGCTTTCGTTTTTTCCGGAATCCCGACCATGACCATGGCTTCGCTCCTCGACCGCGTCCGCGCCGCCGGATTGCGCCCCTTGCGCCTCGCCGGCCGCGACCTGCTGCCCATCGTTCAAGGAGGCATGGGGGTGGGCATCTCGGCGCACCGGCTGGCCGGCAGCGTCGCGGGGCAGGGCGCCTGGGGCACGATCGCGTCGGTGGACCTGCGCCGGCATCACCCCGACCTCATGGCGCGCAGCGAGTCGATGCGCGACGGCGACGAGAAGAAGGCTGTGATCGAACAGGCCAACCATGAGGCGCTGGCGCGTGAGATCGGGGCGGCTCGCCGGCTCTGCGAAGGGCGCGGCCTGCTGGCGGTCAATGTGATGCGCGCGGTGAGCGACTACGCGTCCTCGGTGCGGACGGCGCTCGAATCCGGCATCGACGCGCTGGTGGTGGGCGCGGGGCTGCCGCTGGATCTGCCCGAGCTCGCGCAGGACCATCCGCGCACCGCCCTGGTCCCCATCCTGTCCGAGGCCCGCGGCGTGACGCTGCTGTGGAAGAAATGGGAGCGCCGGCAGCGGCTGCCGGCAGCCGTGGTCATCGAGCATCCCGGCCATGCGGGCGGGCACCTCGGCGCGGCGCGGGTCGCGGACCTCGGCGATGGCCGTTTCGATTTCGAGACCGTGCTGCCCGCGGTCCGGCGCTTCCTGCGCGATGCGGGCGTCGAGGGCCAGGTGCCGCTGATCGCCGCCGGCGGCGTGCGGCGCTGCGAGGACATCCAGCGGCTGCAATCGCTGGGCGCCGACGCGGTGCAGCTCGGCACGCCCTTCGCCGCGACGCTGGAGTGCGATGCGCATCCGTCGTTCAAGCGGGTGCTGGCCCAGGCGCGCGACGAGGATCTCGTCGAGTTCTGCAGCGTCGCGGGCCTGCCGGCGCGGGCGGTGATGACGCCGTGGCTGAAGAAGTACCTGGGCGCGGAGGCGCGCCTGCAGTCCGTCGCGCAGCTCAAGAAGCGCTGCACCCTGGCCTTCGACTGCCTGAGCCAGTGCGGCCTGCGCGATGGCTTGAAGGACTGGGGTCAGTTCTGCATCGACCAACGGTTGGCCTCGGCGTTGCGCGGCGAGGCCGCGAGAGGCCTGTTCTTCCGCGGTCGCGGCGCACTGCCCTTCGGCGACCAGATCGCCAGCGTGCGGCAGCTGCTGGAACGCCTGCTGACGCCCGGCGTTCCCCTCGGCACGCCGGCGGCCTGAGACGCCCGGCAATGACAAAGGGCCCGCGGACGGATCGTCCCGGGCCCTTGCAGCTTCTGGCGCCTGAGGCGCCGCGCGCTCAACCGCGGGCGGCCTTCACCTCGACCGGCCGCAGGTCGATCGCGGCGCGGTCCAGCACGCCGTTGACGTACTTGTGGCCGTCGGTTCCGCCGAAGGACTTCGCCAGTTCAACGGCCTCGTTGATCGCCACCTTGTAGGGAATGTCGATGCAGTTCTTCAGCTCGTAGGCGCCGATCATCAGGATCGCGTGCTCGATGGGCGAGAGCTCGGTCGTCTTGCGGTCGGCATGGCGGGCGAGCACAGCGTCCAGGTCGGCCGCTTCCTCGATCGCGCCGTGGAAGACCTTGTCGTAATGACCGCGGTCTGCCTTGTCGAAGCCGTCCTGCTCACGCGTGTGCGCGTCGATCACGCCGAGGTCTTCGCCGGTGACCAGCCACTGGTAGATGCCTTGCAGCGCATGCTCGCGCGAGCGGCGGCGGGCCGACTTGGCCGGTGCCTTCCTGGCGGCCGGCTTGCCGCCGTTCTTGGCCGCGGGCTTGCCGGCGGGGGAGGAGGTGTCCTTGGTGTTCACTTGAGTTCTTTCAGCAGCTGCGCCATCTCGACGGCGACGGTTCCGGCATCGCGGCCCTTTTCCTCGGCACGGGCCCAGGCCTGTTCCTCGTTCTCCACCGTCAGGATCGCGTTGGCGATCGGCAGGCGGTGGTCGAGCGTCAGGCGCGTCACGCCGGCACCGCTCTCGTTGGCGACCAGTTCGAAGTGGTAGGTCTCGCCGCGGATGATGCAGCCCAGCGCCACCAGCGCGTCGAAGCGGCCGCTGACGGCCATGGCCTGCAGCGCCACCGGCACCTCGAGCGCGCCGGGCACGGTGACGTGGCGGATGTCGGCGTCCTGGACGCCGAGCCGGTTCAGTTCGGCCCGGCAGGCCTGGGCCAGCGCGGTCGTCAGTTCGTCGTTGAAGCGCGCCTGGACGATGCCCACGCGCAGGCCGCGTCCGTCGAGTCGGGTCGACTGACCCTTGTCAGATCCTTGCATGCGGTCCTCGGATTCAGCAGTCGTTGGGGGTGGGCTGGGCGGCCTGGAAACCGGTCACTTCCAGCCCATAGCCGGTCATGCTGGGCATGCGGCGCGGGCTGCCGAGCAGCTTCATCCGATGCACGCCGAGCTCGCGCAGGATCTGCGCGCCGACGCCGTAGGTGCGCAGGTCCATGGTCTGGCGCGGTTCCTCGCCGGTCGCCGGCTGCAGCCGCGCGAGCAGCGCGTCGGCGTCCTCGCCGCAGTTCAGCAGCACCGCCACGCCCGAGCCTTCGCGCTGGATGGCTGCCAACGCCTGCGGCAGCGGCCAGCTGTGGCCGCAGCGGCCGGCGTCCAGCAGGTCCATCGCGGAGAAGGGCTCGTGCACCCGCACCAGCACCTCCTGGTCCTTCTGCCATTGACCCAGCGCCAGCGCCATGTGGACGTTGTTGGAGCGATCGCGGAAGACGTGGCATTCGAACCGGCCCTCGCGCGTTTCCAGCGGACGCTGGGCGATGCGCTGCACGATCGATTCGTTGCGGCTGCGGTATTCGATCAGGTCGGCGATGGTGCCGATCTTCAGGCCGTGCTCCTGGGCGAAGACCTCCAGATCCGGCAGACGGGCCATGGTGCCGTCGTCGTTCATGATCTCGCAGATGACGCCGGCGGGCGTCAGGCCGGCCATGCGCGACAGGTCGCAGCCCGCCTCGGTATGGCCGGCGCGCATCAGCACGCCGCCGTCCTGGGCCTGCAGCGGGAAGATGTGGCCGGGCTGCACCAGGTCGGACGCCACGGCGCCCTTCGCGACCGCGGCCTGCACGGTCCGCGCGCGATCCGCGGCGGAGATGCCGGTCGTGACGCCGGTGGCGGCCTCGATCGACACGGTGAAGGCGGTGCCGTGCTTGGTGCCGTTGCGGGTGGCCATCGGCGGGAGCTGCAGCTGCTCGCAGCGCTCGCGGGTCAGCGTCAGGCAGATCAGCCCGCGGCCGTGCTTGGCCATGAAGTTGATCGCTTCCGGCGTGACGTGGTCGGCGGCGAGGACGAGGTCCCCCTCGTTCTCACGGTCTTCCTCGTCGACAAGGATGACCATGCGGCCGGCCGCCAGTTCGGCGACCAGCTCGGGAATCGGTGAAATAGGCATGGGCGCGATTGTAGGCGGGGCGGGCCTGGCGGGCCGGAGGAGGGCTGGGTCTAGGCGCTCGTGGCCGGTCTCAGGCGCAGGCGCAGGTCGCCGCCGACCGCCAGGCTCTCGACCAGGCGGAAGCGGGGGGCCTGGGCGAGTGCCGTCAGCCCGCCCAGGTCGACCATGCCCCGGCCCTCGCCGAGCAGCGTCGGCGCCAGGTACACCAGCAGTTCGTCGACCAGTCCGGTGCGCAGCAACGAGCCGTTGAGCTTGTAGCCGGCCTCGATGTGAAGCTCGTTGACCTGTCGGCGGCCCAGGTCGTGGATCGCCGCGGCCAGGTCCACCTTGCCCCGCGCCGGATCGGCCAGGCCGACGAGTTCCGCGCCCAGGCCGGCGAGCACAGCCCCCCGTTCGCCGGCCTGCGCCAGCGCGTGATAAACGAGCAGCCCGCCGGGCGGCGCCAGGAGGCGGGCGGACGGCGAGAGCTCCAGCCGCGAGTCGATCAGCACCCGCTGCGGCTGCCGGGCGGTCTCCACGTCGCGGACATCCAGGCGCGGGTCATCCTCGCGGGCGGTGCCGATGCCGGTCAGCACCGCCCCGGCGCGACGGCGCCATGCATGGCCGTCCTTGCGGGCCTCGGGGCCGGTGATCCATTGGCTGACGCCATTGGACAGCGCCGTGCGGCCATCCAGCGACGCGGCGATCTTCATTCGCACGAACGGGCGGCCGTGGCGCATGCGGGTCAGGAAACCGATGTTGAGCTCGTGCGCCTCGATCGCTGCCGGATGGTCCGCCGTGAGCACGTCCGTGACGATGCCGGCGGCGCGCATCCGCGCCAGGCCCTGGCCGGCGACCAGCGGATTGGGATCGTCCAGCGCGACGACGACCCGGGCCACGCCGGCTGCGATCAGCGCGTCGCAGCAGGGCGGGGTGCGACCGTGGTGGGCGCAAGGCTCGAGCGTCACATACGCGGTGGCGCCGCGCGGATCGTGACCACGGGCCTGCGCGTCCCGCAGCGCCATGACCTCGGCATGGGCCTGGCCCGCCGCCTGCGTGTGCCCTTGTCCGAGCACCCGATCCTGCGCGTCCACGAGCACGCAGCCCACGCGGGGATTGGGATCGCTGAGGCCGACGGCGCCCTGCGCCAGTCGCACCGCCTCGGTCATCCAGCGGCTGTCCCGGGTGTCGGCATGGAAAGGGGGCGGGGATGAGGCGGGGCGGGGCGCTTGCATGGCGCGCAGTCTAGCGGCGACCTTGGGCGGCAGCAGAAGCAGGCCCGAGAGGGCGGGATCCTCCGCCGGCAGCAGGCTGTCCAGCGTGAGCGACCGCGGCCTGCCGGCGCGATCGGTCCAGTGGACCCGGAGGTGGACCGCGCGCAGTGGCGGGACGTCGGCCATGAAACCGTCCGCCGGACCGTCCGCCGGAAGGCTGCCGGGCGGCATCGGCTCATGCCAGGGCGCGGACTGCGCGTCGAGCTTGAACTCGGTGGCCGGGCCCTCCCAGGTCAGCGAGGGGGCCGGGCCGTCGGGCCGCCATCGCCAGCGCTCGAGTTCGTTGCGCGCCAGGCGCAGCGCCTGCTCCTGGTGCCGGATGTCGTCGACAACGAGTCGCAGACGGACCTGGAGCGCCATGAGCGCTGCCGTGCCGATCGCGAGCAAGGTCAGCGCGATCAAGGCTTCCACCAGGGTGAAGCCCCGGCGACGACGCCGACCGTCATGCGGGAAACGGGCGCGGGCGTCGGTCATCGCGTGGGGCTCCAGCCACCGGGGACGGGAAGAAAGCTGCCCATCTGGCGATGCACGCGATAGAGCACCGCGGCATCGTGGGTCAGGGTGACGGTCTTTCCCGGGTCGAAGACGCCGTCGGTCACGATCGCGCCGCGCCAGGAGGCGGCCTGGCCGACGGGCGGGTGCCAGCCGATGCCCTCCCGCGCATAGAGCACGCCTTGCGCGCTGCCCGGCGCGGAGAGGTCGAGGCGGCCGTCGACGACCAGCACCAGGGGCGTGCCGTCCAGCGCAGCGGGCGGCCATTCGCTCAGGCGCGCGTCTCCGTCGATCCAGATCAGGCGACGGCCCCGCGCCAGGGCCTGGGCGAGCGGGGCGCCGCAGTCCGCGTCGCAGCGCATGCGCGCGATGGCGGGCTGACTGCGATATCGCATCGCCGGATAGCCGAAGACGCGCAGAAAGCTGCCCGGCCCTTCGGTCGCCGCCTGCGGCGGCGGCAGCCGCAGGGCGCTGAGCAGGGCCAGATGCCGGGCGGCCTCGGCAAGGCCGGAGGGCCCTTCGGACAGGTCGTCGCAGTCGGCCCGGCGGTCGCTGCATCCGCGCACGATCAGCTTCAGCTGGCCGGCCGGGCCCGCGTCGGTGAAACGAACGGTGAAGCGTGGTTGCGGATCCAGGGGTCGCGCGTCCGCGGTGGGTGATGCGCCGGCGGGGTCGCGCTGGGTCGCGCACTGGCAGGTCCAGCGGAGCGGTCCGGTGTTCGTGCAGGCCGGGGACATCGCGCCCCCTGTGGCTGGCGCGCTGGGCTTCGCGCGGTAATGCCCGTCCGCGCCGAGCTCCAGGAAGCGGCTGCGGAAGTCGGTCGCGGAGGCGCTGGAGGTGCCGGCGGCGGCAATGTCGGCGCTCGGGCCGGCTGGATGCGATGCCGGCCGGCAGCTGTCGTCCACATGGCCGCCATTGAGCATCGCGATCGCCCAGGCCATGCCGGCCTCGGCCGCCTCGAAGGCGGTGGCGGCGCGGTGGTCATTGGCGGCCACGCGCTCGGCCGTCGTCAACTGGCGCGTGGCCCAGGCGGCACCCAGCGCCAGCACGCCGAGCAGCACGACGCACATCCCCAGCGTGCCGAGTCCCCGTTGCAGGCGCCGGGTCATGGGCAGTCTCCCGCGAGCGCGTCGTTGCGCACGAGGCCCCGCACGGTCAGCTGTTGACGGACCCGGTGATCGTGAACGGCCTCGGCGTCGAGCACCAGTTCGACCATGCGGGTCAGGATCGCTGGGCCACAAGCGGGCGCGTCGCCACCCCCACCGCCACCCCCACCGCTGCCACTGCCGCCGTCGGTTGGAGGCGGCGCGGGCGGCGGCGTTCCCGGCGAGCAGGCGCGCGCGCAGGCGTCTCCCAGCGACTTCGCCTGCGAGTCGACCCGCAGGTCGAAGGCGCGCACGCGCAGCAGCGCCGGATCGGTCAGCGGCTGGTAGCGGCCCGCGACCAACTGGTCGATGCGGCCCTCGCTCCAGCGGAACCCGGCGACCTCCCGCACGCCGGTCCCGCCAGCCGAGTTGCCGTCCCGGGAGAAGCTGTAGGTCACGTGGGTGCCGGCTTCTCCCACGTCCAGGTCGGCGTAGGGGTTGCGGACCGGCGTGGGTGCATCGGCCTGCCAGAGGGCCTCCTGCGGTCGGTCCCAGAAGGCGGCGCGGCGCAGGTCGCGCAGGATCAGCTCCGCGGTGGCGCGCAGCTCCTGCTGCACCTGCAGCTCCAGCAGTAACCGGTGATGGGCGCCGACTTGAAGGCCGGCCATGGTGAAGGAGCCCGCCATCAGCATCAGGCTGATGGCCAAGCCGACCAGCAGTTCGACGAGCGTGAAGCCGTGCGAGATCCCCTGCGCATTTCGCGACGCACGAGGATGCTGCGGAGGGTGACGATGAGCGGACATGCGTTTGCCCCCTTCAGCGCGGCCAGCAGGCGTCGGCCTGTTCGGCGCCCCCGGCGTCCAGGCCCGAGGTGTGGATGGCGCCGGCCTCCAGCCGGAGTGTCAATACCTGGCACCGGCGGTCCCCGGTCTGGCTGCCCTGCGCGATGGCCTCGAGCGTGTAGCGCGTCGCGTCCGCCTGCGCGATGCGCAGCCGGTAGAGGCTGCTGCGCGTCAATGGCGACTGCGCCAGGTCCTCCAGCCGGTCGGCATAACGGGGGTGGCTGGACCTGAAGCGCTCCTGCGCCAGCTGGAGCGCCAGCAAGGCCTCCCGCGCCTCGGCGCGCCGTCCCTTCAGGACGTGATCGCGGAAACTCGGCAGCGTCAGCACGGCGAGGACGGCCAGGATCGCCAGCACGATCACGATCTCGATCAACGAGAAGCCCCGCGTCCTCATGCGCACCTCGGCAGGCGGCTCGCGGTGCCCTCGGCCGCGCAACTGCGCACGCGACCGGTCAGGCTGACGATGTGGCGGATCGCGCCGATGCCTTCCATGCGGACCTCGACCGTGCCGCTCACCGACACGGTGCCCTGGCGGCCGCTGAAGAGCATCGACGGCACGTTGGACACCACCTCCGGCTGGCCGCGGCCTCGTGTCCAGCGCATCTGCTTGATGGCCTGGGCACCGGCGTCGCAGACCGGCGGGGTGTCCATCCGGCAGCCACAGCCGCCGAGGGGGCCGGTGTGCAGCACGTAGCAGCGTCCGCTGCCGGTCACCGGGGACTCGTCGCCGCCAAAGCGCAGGATCACATTGCGCGCGCCCTGGATGGCCTCGCTGCGTGCCAGCTGAAGGTCGCCAAGGACAGCCTGCGCGCTGTTGGCGAGCCGCTGGCGCCAGAGCCAGTCGCGCATGTCGGGGCCGGCGAGCATCGCCGCGAGCGCGACGATCGCGATCGACACGAGCAACTCGATCAGGCTGAAGCCGCGACCGTCGCCCGGTGGCACGGGGCCATCGCGGAATGCGGGCACGGGAAGGGCGGGGACGGGAAGAGGGAGGGGAAGGGCAGTGGGCACGTCGGTCTCCGGAAGAGTTGCAGGAACTCTAGGGAGACGCGCGTCGCGGCGCTTCGCCTTCAGGTGGGAAAAGCCGGCCCGCTGAAGGGGGCCGGCTTTTGGGGGGCTCAGATGTCCCGGATCAGCTGCCGGAACTCATCGACGTCCTCGAACGAGCGGTACACCGATGCGAAGCGCACGTAGGCCACCTTGTCGATGCGCTTGAGCTCGCGCATCACATGCTCGCCGAGCTTGGTCGACGGGATCTCGCGGGCGCCGCTGCTCAGCAGCTTCTCCTGGATGCGTTCCAGCGCGGCGTCGATCTGCTCGATGCTGACGGGACGCTTGCGCAGCGCCAGCGTCATCGACGCGCGCAGCTTGCCCATGTCGAAGTCGGCGCGCGTGCCGTCCTTCTTCACCACCATGGGCAGCGCGATCTCCGCGCGCTCGTAGGTCGTGAAGCGCTTGTCGCAGGACTGGCAGCGCCGGCGGCGACGCACCACGTCGCCTTCATCCGATTCGCGGGTCTCCGAGACTTGCGTGTCGCCGTGACCGCAGAAGGGGCAACGCATGCGCCGCGGGCTCCGCTCAGCGGTAGACCGGGAACTGACGGGTCAGTTCGGCCACCTTGTCGCGCACGCGGGCCAGGTTGGCCTCGTCATGCGGGTTGTCCAGCACGTCGGCGATCAGGTGGGCGGTCGCGCGGACCTGCTCTTCCTTGAAGCCGCGGGTGGTCATTGCCGGCGTGCCCAGGCGGATGCCGCTGGTGACCATGGGCTTCTGCGGGTCGTTGGGGATGCCGTTCTTGTTGCAGGTCATGTGGGCGGCGCCCAGGATGGCCTCGGCTTCCTTGCCGGTCAGGTTCTTCGGACGCAGGTCCACCAGCATCACGTGGCTCTCGGTGCCGCCGGAGACGATGCGCAGGCCGCGCTCGATCAGCGTCTGCGCCAGCACCTTGGCGTTGGCCACGACCTGCTGCTGGTAGGCCTTGAATTCCGGCGACAGCGCTTCCTTGAAGGCCACCGCCTTGCCGGCGATGACGTGCATCAGCGGACCGCCCTGGATGCCGGGGAAGATCGCCGAGTTGATCTTCTTGGCGATCGCTTCGTCGTTGGTCAGGATGATGCCGCCGCGCGGGCCGCGCAGGCTCTTGTGCGTCGTCGAGGTCACCACGTCCGCGTGCGGCAGCGGGTTCGGGTAGACGCCCGCGGCGATCAGGCCGGCGTAGTGCGCCATGTCGACCATGAAGTAGGCGCCGATCTCCTTGGCGATCCTGCCGAAGCGCTCGAAGTCGATGCGCAGCGAGTAGGCCGAGGCGCCCGCGATGATCAGCTTGGGCTTCTTCTCGCGCGCCAGCGCTTCCATCGCGTCGTAGTCGATCTCCTCCTTGGCGTCCAGGCCGTAGGAGATGACGTTGAACCACTTGCCGCTCATGTTCAGCGCCATGCCGTGGGTCAGGTGGCCGCCTTCGGCCAGGCTCATGCCCATGATGGTGTCGCCGGGCTGCAGCAGCGCGAAGAACACGCCCTGGTTGGCCTGTGAGCCGCTGTTGGGCTGCACGTTGGCGAACTCGGCACCGTAGAGCTGCTTGAGGCGGTCGATCGCCAGCTGCTCGACGACGTCGACGTATTCGCAGCCGCCGTAGTAGCGCTTGCCGGGATAGCCCTCGGCGTACTTGTTGGTCAGCTGGCTGCCCTGCGCGGCCATGACCGCCGGCGAGGTGTAGTTCTCCGAGGCGATCAGCTCGATGTGTTCTTCCTGCCGCTGGTTCTCCTGCTGGATGGCGGCGAAGACTTCGGCGTCGACGTTGGCGAGGGTCTGTTGGGTGCGGTCAAACATGATTGATGTCGGCTCAAGGGTTGGCGCCGCCCGCCCGGCGGCGCATCGGCGCGATCGCGGGGCGCGATGCGGCGACGGATGCCGGAACGACGGCGGCCCAGGCGAACGGCACGGACAGCCGGAGGAGACCCCGGCCGTTCGCGCTTCCCGGTGGTGACCCACCTCGGGCGACGCCTGCGCGGTGAAGGAATCATCACCGGACAGGGCGCCCTGATCGCCAGTTGCGCGAAGCGTGCAGTGTAGCCGCACCGGAGCGGGGCACGGCGCGGGTCGTGACATTGTTCCTGGCTGGAGGCACGCCGACGCGCCAATGAAAAAACGGGTTCCGAGGAACCCGTTTTTTCGAGGCGCGGTGGCTGGATCAGCGCATCACGGCGGTCATCGCGACCTGCTCGCCGCCGGTGGCCGGTGCCGAGGCCGGCTCGCGGATCGGGCGCGGCGCGGACGGGCTGACGTTGCGGCCCTGGACCACCGCCTTGAGCAGGTCCTGCTCGGCCAGCACGCGGGCGGCGTAGCCGGTGTCGTCGGGCAGGTTGGTGGCGCCGACGTAACGACGCAGGCCTTCCTCGAGGCTGCCGGCGCGCTGGATGCATTCCTTGAGCACCTGCACGCCGACGCGCAGGTTGGTGATCGGGTCGAACGCGGCCAGGTTGCCGCCGAAGGCCTCGTACTTGTCGTCGTGCACGCGCGTCATCACCTGCATCAGGCCCTGTGCGCCGACGGCGCTCTGGGCGAAGGGGTTGAAGCCCGATTCGATCGCCATGATCGACAGGATCAGCGTGGGATCGACGCGCGCGCGCTGGCCCACGTCCCAGGCTTCCTTGACCAGGCGACTGACCGGCTCGGGCGCGACGCGGTAGCGGCGCGCCAGGTAGTTGGCGACCAGCGCCTGCTGGCGGGTCAGTTCCTTGGGATCGACCGCGGTGGCGCGGGTGATCGCCTCGGGCTCGGCCATCAGCGCGAGCACGTCGCCGGAAGCCTCGACGCGCGCCTCGTGGCGGGCGTTGAGCCAGCCCAGCACCTGGCCTTCCAGTTGCTGGCGCAGGTCGGCCTGGCTGGCGAAGACCAGCCCGACGGCGACGACGGCGAAGCCCACCAGGGCGAGCGTGTTGTGGCTGACGACCAGCAAACCCTGGCCGATGTCCTTGATGAACAGCACCAGGGCGGCACGCGCCTGGCGGGGGAGGGATAGCAGGTCCGAACGCGCTGTCATGCGACTCCTTTCTCCGACCACGCCCGGTGTGTGCGGGACGAGTCGCAGATCGCGTTCACTCGTCGGACGCACCCTTGGGGGTGGCGATAATGGGCCGGTTCGGGCGTTGTCGGCGGCTCGGAGGGCTCTCAGAGGGCTCCGGGCGCTTGGCGCGACAGACGGGCGATCCAGCGTCCATTGGCAGCGGACCGGTTTCGCCGTCCCAAGGCGAAGACCGGGATAACCCTGGGGGCCAGGGCAGGGCGCGATTCTATGGATCAACAATAACCCGTCAATAGTATGGGCCTTGTTCATCAAAACTTTTGGTTATGAAGTACCGAGATCTGCGTGACTTTGTGGGCGCTTTGGAAGGCATGGGGGAACTGCGTCGGGTGACCGATCCGGTGTCGCCGGTGCTGGAGATGACGGCCCTGAGCGACCTGGTGCTGAGGGCGGAAGGGCCGGCCTTGTTGTTCGAGCGGCCCACCGGTCACCGCATGCCGGTGCTGGCCAACCTGTTCGGCACGCCGCGCCGGGTGGCGCTGGGCATGGGCGCGGAGTCGACCACCCAATTGAGGGAGGTCGGCCAGTTGCTGGCGACGCTCAAGGAGCCGGAACCGCCGCGCGGCATGCGCGACCTGGGCAAGCTGGCGCAGATGGGCAAGGCGCTGTGGGACATGAAGCCGGCGCTGGTCAAGCGGCCGGTCTGCCAGGAACAGGTGGTCGAGGGCGCGGCCGTCGACCTCAAGCAGCTGCCCATCCAGACCTGCTGGCCAGGCGACGTCGGCCCGCTGCTGACCTGGGGCCTCGTGGTGACGCGCGGACCGCAGCGGATCGCCAACCCCCGGTTGCGCCAGAACCTGGGTATCTATAGACAGCAGCTGATCGGCCGCCGGCAGCTGATCATGCGCTGGCTGGCGCATCGCGGCGGCGCCCTCGATTTCCGCGACTTCGCGATCGCGAATCCGGGACAGCCTTTCCCGATCGCGGTGGCGCTGGGCGCGGACCCGGCGACGACGCTCGGGGCGGTGACGCCGGTGCCGGACACCCTGTCCGAATACCAGTTCGCCGGGCTGCTGCGCGGCTCGCGGACGGAGGTCGCCGACACGCAGGTCGGCGAGGCCGGCCGGATGCTGCAGGTGCCCGCGACGTCGGAGATCGTGCTGGAGGGGCACATCCCGCCGGCGGCGCCCGGCTTCACCGGCCACAGCGAGGACGGCATCCCGCTCAAGGAGAAGGGCGGCTACCTGCACGCGCTGGAGGGGCCCTACGGCGACCACACCGGCTATTACAACGAGCAGGACTGGTTCCCCGTGTTCGAGGTGAACCGCATCACCCAGCGCGACGGCGCGATCTACCACTCGACCTACACCGGCAAGCCGCCCGACGAGCCGGCGGTGCTGGGCGTGGCGCTGAACGAGGTGTTCGTTCCGATCCTGCAGAAGCAGTTCCCGGAGATCGTCGACTTCTACCTGCCGCCGGAGGGCTGCAGCTACCGGATGGCGGTGATCTCGATCAAGAAGGCGTACCCGGGCCATGCGAAGCGCTTGATGTTCGGCCTGTGGAGCTACCTGCGCCAGTTCATGTACACCAAGTTCATCGTGATCGTGGACGAGGACGTGGACATCCGCAGCTGGCAGGACGTGATCTGGGCGATCACGACCCGCATGGATCCGGTGCGGGACACGACGCTGGTCGAGGGCACGCCGATCGATTACCTGGACTTCGCCTCGCCGGTCAGCGGACTGGGCGGGAAGATGGGCCTGGACGCGACCAACAAATGGCCGGGCGAAACCAGTCGCGAATGGGGTCGCGTCATCGAGATGCCGGCCGAGCACAAGGCCCGCGCGGCGGATCTCTATCAGCGTTTGTTCGGGGGCTGGGAATGTCCTGATTCCTAGGGGGCGCGGCTTGAATAGGCCGGATGGCCCACCTAAGGTTGTCAGGCCTTTCCGGCACTTCCTCTGGCGCAGTCTCTGCGCGCCAGGAGCCCTGCGGCAGATCGCCGCGGAGCCCCAAAGGCGGCTGGTCCGCCCACCCCCTCCCGTCCGGGATGCCCGGCGCGGAGGGGGTTTCTATTTGGGGCGGCTGCGCGATCCCGGCCCGGCGGATGGCCCGTTCAGTGGCCGGCCAGGTAGCCCAGCCATTCGTAGCCCAGGTAGCGCGCGCGGGCGGTGCCGTCCTGCGACGGCAGCAGGTCGCGCCATTCGAACCCGGACAGCGCCAGGCCCATCGGCGCTGGCACCAGCTCGACCCCGGGCGGCAGTTCCTCCCGGAAGGCGCGCAGCGCCCGGCGCATGTGGACGTCGTGCGTGACCAGCACGACGCGGCGCACGGGCTGGCCGCGGAGCAGCTCGGCGGTGTAGCGCGCGTTCTCGCGGGTGTCGGTGGCGCGATCCTCCTTCGCGGCAAGCTTGAAACCGAACTCCTGCGCCGCGGTGCGCTCGGCCAGCGCGGCCTCGGTCATGCGGTCCCCGGGCTCGTCGCGCGGCGTGCCGCCGGTGAAGATCAGCGGGATGCCGGTGCGGCGCGAGAGCCAGATGCCGTAGCGCAGCCGTTCGATCGACGCCGGCTTGAGCTGCGCGCTGCCGTACTCCGGCATCAGCCGGCGGGCGCCGCCGCCGAGCACGACGATGACGCTGTCCCGCGGCGGGATGTCCTGGAGCCGCTGGATCTGCACCGCCTGCTGCGGGCCGAGCAGGCGCTGCTGCAGCCACAGCGCGCCCAGTTCGGTGCTGCCGACCCAGACCGCGACCAGCCCGGCCGCGAAGAGCGCGCCCGACAACCACCGCCGGCGATGCCGCAGCCACCAGGCGAGCAGCAGCAGCGGAAAGGCGCCGGTGGGTGGCAGGAGGAAGGCAGCGACCGCGTGTATCAGGTCGTTCATCGGGAGCCGGGGATGGGTGTCAGGTGTTGAGGCCCGCCAGCATAATCAGCTTCCTTGACGATTCGACCGGTCCCGGCCGGCTGCGCCCGTGTTCTTCTCCGCTCTTCCCGTCTGGCCCCGGCGCGTCCTGCGCGCGCTCGTGGGCCTGGTGCTGTTCCTCGTGGCCCTGCTGCTGGTCGCGTGGATGGCATTGCCGATGTGGATCGAGCGGGCGGGCGTGCGGATCGCGACGGAGCAACTCGGCCGGACGGTGACGCTCGGCCGCGCCAGCTTCACGCCGTGGCGGCTGGCGCTGACGCTGGAGGACCTGAAGATCGCCGGCCCCGCGGCGCAGGCGCCGCCGCTGCTGGAGGTGCGTCGTGTCCGGGCGGCCCTGTCGCCACGCTCGCTCTGGCACCTGGCGCCGGTGCTGTCCTCGCTGACGGTGGAGGCGCCGCGCGGGCGCGTCGCGCTGCTGCCGGACGGCAAGACCGATCTGGACGACATCCTCGCCCGGCTGGCCGGGACGCCGAAGACGCCGCCGTCGCCGGACGACGGCCCGGCCGAGGCGGCGCTCTACAACATCGAACTGACCGACGGCGAATTCCGCCTGGACGACCGGACCGCCGGCATGGTGCATGAGCTCACGGCGCTGCACCTGGGCATTCCCTTCCTGTCGACGCTCGACGCGGACGTCGAGGTGCATGTGCAGCCGCGCCTGTCCGGGCAGTTGAACGGCGTGAGATTCCAGAGCGAAGGCCAGGCGCAGCCGTTCGCGGACACCCGCAGCGCGAGCATGACCGTCAAGCTCGAAGCGCTGGACCTGTCGGCCTATCGCGCCTACTGGCCCAAGTCGCTGCCGATGCGCCTGGCGCAGGGCCGGCTCGACACGCAACTGACGCTCGACTTCAAGCAGCCGCCCGGGCAGGCGCCCGAGGTCAAGATCAGCGGCCGCACCGCGCTGCGCGACCTGTCGCTGCAGCGTGGCGCCGGCGACGGCGTCTGGGCGGACTGGCTGCGCTGGCAGGCGCTGACCGTCGACCTGGCCGACGTCCAGCCGCTGAAGCGGCAGGTGATGCTGGGCGCGGTCACCTTGAAGCAGCCCGAGCTGCTGATGGGGCGCGACGCGCAAGGCCGGCTGTGGCTGCCGGACATGCCGCCGGAGCCGAAGCCGCCGGAGCCCGCAGCCGCCGCCTCGGCGGCCGGTGCCTCCAGAACCGCCGCGGCGCCGTGGCGCGTCGGCGTCCAGCGCCTGGCGCTGGAAGGCGGCCGTGTCGGCTGGACCGATGAGACGCTGCGTCCGGCCGCCCGCTGGCGGGTGGACGCCCTGAGCGTGACCGGCAGCGGGCTGAACTGGCCGCTGGCGGCGAAGGCGGCGCCGGTCGAGATCACCGCCACCCTGGGCGCCGACGGCGCGGCGTCGCCCGCGACGGTCTCCGGCAAGGGCCAGGTCGGCGCGGCCGGCATCGCGCTGGACTGGGCCGTGAAGGACCTGGCGCTGGACGGGCTCGCGCCTTACCTGAAGGCGGCGACGCCGCTGGCCGTGCGCGGCCGATTCGCAACGCAGGGCGCCGTGCGCGCCGGTCCCGGCGGCGAGGACGTCAAGCTGTCGCTGAAGGGGCTCAGCCTGGACGGCGTGGAGATCGCCGATGGCAAACAGCCGGTGCTGGCGCTCAAGCAACTGAGCCTGGATCAGGCGGAACTGGCCCTCGACGGCCGCCGGCTGAGCGCCGGCAAGCTGGCGCTGGTGGCGCCGCAGGCGCATCTGGGGCGCGACAAGGCGGGCCGATGGAGCTGGGAGGCCTGGATGGCCGCGTCGGCGCCGTCCCAGGGCGCGGGTGCCGCGACGGCCTCGCGCCAGCGCGTGCCAGAAACGCGGGGCGATCGCCTGACGCTGGATGCGCCCGAGCACCGCGAGGTGGCAGCCGCGTCGGTCCCCGCGCCGTGGACGGCGCAGGTCGCCGAGGTCACCGTCGAGGGCGGCAGCGCGACGCTGCTGGACCTGGCCACGCATGTGCTCGACGACGAGCCGGCCCGGCCGATCGGCCTGCAGGAACTGGCGCTGAAGCTTTCCGGCCTCGAGTGGGACGGGCGGCAGTTGCGCAAGCCGATGCCGGTCCAGTTGAGCGCCACCCTGCGCCGGCCCGACGCCACGCGGCGCAACCAGCGCGAGGTCCCGAAGTTCCGCTGGGACGGCCAACTGGCGCTGGCGCCGCTGAAGCTGTCCGGCAAAGTCAGCGCCGAGCACCTGCCGCTGCACTGGGCCGATCCCTACCTCGATCCGTCGATCGGCATCCACCTGCAGCGGGCCGAGGGCTCGATGCGCGGCAGCTTCGAACTGGCCGAGACGCCCAAGGGGCCGTCGGTCACGGCTGGCGGCGACCTGCTGATCGCCGATCTGCGCCTGCGCCAGGCCCGTCTGCAGGACGGCCGGCGGCGCTCGGCCGAGGAACTGCTGAGCTGGCAGGGGCTGAAGCTGGGTGGTTTGAGCCTGGCGCTCGCGGCGGGCGGCACGCCGGACCTGAAGATCCAGCAGGCGGTGCTCGACGAGTTCTACGCCCGGCTGATCGTCAACGAGCAAGGGCGTCTCAACCTGCGCGACCTGAACCAGACCGAGCAGGGGCAGGCGGTGGCCGCCGTGGCCGGCACGGCGGCGGCCTCGGCCCCGGTGGCGGCGACGGTGGCGCAGGCCACCTCGGCGCCCGCGCCGGTCACCGGTGCCGCGGCCGCCTCGTCCGCCGCCGGGCAGCCGCCGCTGCGGCTCAGCATCGCCGAGACCCGGCTCAACGGCGGCAAGGTCGATTTCAATGACCGGTTCATCAAGCCCAACTACAGCGCCAACCTGAGCGAACTGACCGGCACGCTGGGCGCGTTCTCGGCGGGCTCGGCGGAGATGGCGCCGCTGCAGCTCAAGGGCAAGGTCGAGGGCACCGGGCTGCTGGACATCAGCGGCCGCCTGAACCCGAGCGGGGCGCCGCTGGCGCTGGACATCACCGCCAGCGCCACCGACATCGAGCTCGCGCCGCTGTCGCCCTATGCCGGCAAGTACGCCGGATATGCGATCGAGCGCGGCAAGCTCTCGACGCGCGTGCATTACGAGATCGAGCCGGGCGGCCGGCTGCAGGCCGACAACAAGATCGTGCTCAACCAGCTGACCTTCGGCGACCGCATCGACAGCCCGACCGCGACCAAGCTGCCGGTCAAGCTGGCGGTGGCGCTGCTCAAGGACCGGGATGGCGTGATCGACGTCAACCTGCCAGTCAGCGGCTCGCTCAACGATCCGGAGTTCAGCGTCGGCGGGCTGGTCGTCAAGCTCATCGTCAACCTGCTGACCAAGGCGCTGATGTCGCCGTTCTCGCTGCTGTCCGGCGGCGGCGGAGCGGAGATGAGCCAGCTCGAATTCCAGCCCGGCACGGCCGCGCTGCAGCCGGACGCGGCGAGGAAGCTCGAGCCGCTGACCCGGGTGCTGGCGGACCGCCCGGCGCTGCAGCTGAGCATCACCGGCTGGGTGGATCCGGCCGGCGAGCGCCGCGCGGCCCAGGCGGCGCGGCTCGAGGATGCGCTGCTGGCGGAGCGGCGTCGGGAACTGCGGCGGGCGGCGGTGACACAGGCAGCGGGGCAGGCGGTGGGCCCGGCGACGGCGGCCTCCGCCGCGACCGACGCGCCGGTGACGCTGGACGAAACCCAGCGCGCGCGCCTGCTCAAGGTCGTCTACGACAACGCCAAGCTGCCCAACAAGCCGCGCAACTTCGTCGGCCTGACCAAGGACATCCCGGCCGAGCAGATGCGCGAGCTGCTGATGGACAGCTACACCGTCACCGACGAGCAGCTGCGGGAGCTGGCGCTGCAGCGCGCGGTCGCGGTGCGGGATGCGCTGATCGAGCGCGGCGTGCCGAACGCGCGCATGTTCCTGGCCTCGCCGAAGCTGCATGCGAAGGACGACGAGCGCGGCGCCGACAAGGACAAGCCCTGGCAGCCACGCGTGGATCTGGCGCTCAGCGCACAGTGAGCGGGCGTCGCTCGCCTATGCTGGCGGGCTTGATTTCCGGGGCGCGCGCCCGATCTGAATCCGCCTGTCGCGGGAAGACTTCCCGCCAGCCTTGAGGACCTGCCATGACGACCACCCCGAATCCCGTTTCCCTGCCGGCCGGCGAGGACCTGATCACCCTCGGAGGCGGCTGCTTCTGGTGTACCGAGGCGGTGTTCCTGCGCGTCAAGGGCGTGCTGGGCGTCGAGTCGGGCTACACCAACGGCCAGGTCGCGCAGCCCAACTATGAGCAGGTCTGCTCCGGCAACACCGGTCATGCCGAGGTGGTGCGGGTGCGTTTCGACACCCGCGTCGTCAGCCTCGAGGATCTGCTGCAGGTGTTCTTCACCATCCACGATCCGACGACGTTGAACCGCCAGGGCGCGGACGTCGGCACGCAGTACCGCTCCGGCATCTACTACACGCGGCCCGAGCAGCTGGGCGTGATCCGGCAGGTGCTGGACGAGGCGCAGCGCGCCCATGGCGGCAAGGTCGTCACCGAGGTCCAGCCCGAGCAGAACTACTGGCCCGCCGAGGCCTATCACCAGGACTACTTCGCCAATCACCCGGAGCAGGGCTACTGCGCGTTCGTCGTCGCGCCCAAGGTGGACAAGTTCGCGAAGAAGTTCAAGGAACTGCTGAAGGACGAGGCGGCCGGCTGATGGCGTCGACGGACGCCGCCGCGCTGATCGCGAGCCACGGGCTGCGCTTCCGCTACGGGGCGTCCGCCGCGGCCGACCTGCACTTTCCCGACTTCGAGTTGCCGCGCGGCGCTCACCTGCTGCTGCGCGGCGCGTCGGGCAGCGGCAAGAGCACGCTGCTCGCCTTGATGGCCGGACTGCTGACCCCGACGGCGGGACGCCTGGCGATGGACGGGGTGGAGGTCGGCGCGCTCGCGCCGGCCGCGCGGGACGCCTGGCGCGGCGCCCATCTGGGCTTCATGCCGCAGCGCCTGCACCTGAGCGCCTCGCTGAGCGTGCGCGACAACCTCGCGCTGCCTTACGTCGCCGCCGGGCTCAAGCCCGACGACGCCCGGATCACGGCGCTGCTGGCCGAGCTGGGCATCGCGCCACTGCTGGACCGACGTCCGCATGCGCTCAGCCAGGGCCAGGCGCAGCGCGTGGCATTGGCGCGAGCGTTGCTGCGGGCGCCGCGTTTCGTGCTCGCCGACGAGCCCACCGCCAACCTCGACGACGAGGCCTGTGACGCCACGCTGGCGCTGCTGCGTCGCGTGGCGACGGAACACGGCGCCAGCCTGGTGATCGCCTCGCATGACGCCCGCATCGAGGCCGTCTGGAGCGAGTGGCCGGCGCTGCAACGGTTGAGGCTCACGCGCATGGGCAGCGCGGCGATGCCGCTGCCGACGTCGTGCGCCACCCCATGAGCCGGTCCCCGCTGAACCTGCCGCGCCTGGCGTGGCGATACCTCTGGGCGCGTCCGATGCTGACGGCGCTCAACCTGATGCTGCTGAGCCTGGGCCTGGCCGCGATCGGTTTCGTCGTGCTGGTCAGCGAGCAGCTGGAGCAAGGCCTTCGGCGCGATCTCGGCGGCATCGACCTGGTGGCCGGTGCCAAGGGCAGTCCGATGCAGATCCTGCTGGCAGGCGTGTTCCACCTGGACCAGTCGACGGGGAACATCCCGCTCGCCACCGTCTCGCAGCTGAAGGCGCAGCCGCTGGTGGCGCAGGCGGTGCCGATCTCGCTGGGCGACAGCTTCCGCGGCCATCGCATCGTCGGCACGACGGCGGACTACCTGGCGCTCTACCAGCTGGAGCTCGCCCAGGGCCGGCGCTGGACCGGGCCCATGCAGGCAGTGCTGGGCGCCGAGGTGGCGCGCCAGTCCGGGCTGAAGCCGGGCGACCGGTTCCACGGCACGCACGGCCTGGCCGGTGGCGGCGAGGAACACGAGCACCCCTATGAAGTGACCGGCGTCCTGGCGCCGACGGGCGGTGTGGTCGACCGGCTGGTGCTGACGGACCTGGCCTCGGTCTGGGAGGCCCATGCGGCGCATGGGCACGCGGCGAAGTCGGCCCGCGAATCGAAGGGCAGGGGCCACGACGACCACGCCAGCGACCGCGACCACGCCAGCGACCGCGACCACGCCAGCGACCGCGCCGAGGATCACGACCACGCCACGGACCACGAGCACGAGCACGAGCACGAGCACGAGCACGAGCACGACCGCGAGCACACCGGTGCTCACGCGGACGCCGCACTCGAGGTCAGCATGGTGCTGGTGCGCTACCGCAGCCCGCTGGCCGCCGTGATGCTGCCGCGCTGGGTCAACGCGCAGGCGGGGCTGCAGGCCTCGGTGCCGGCGCTGGAGACCGCGCGGCTGCTGAGCATGGTGGGGGTGGGCGTGGACGTGCTGCGCGGCTTCGGGGGTGTGCTGCTGCTGGCGGCGGCGCTGTCGGTGCTGGTGGCGCTGCTGCACGCGGTGCGCGAGCGCCAGGGCGACCTCGCGATGCTCCGGATGCTCGGTGCGACGCCGGCGCGCGTCGCCGGCCTGATCGCGCTGGAGGCGCTGATGCTGGCGTCCCTCGCGACGCTGCTGGCGCTCGGACTTGCCCATGGCTTCGCGGCCGTGCTCGGCGCGGTGCTCGCGCAGCAGCAGTCGGTGCGGATCTCCGGCGCCTGGGTCTCGGCCTGGGAGGCGCTGGTGCCGGCGCTCGCGCTAGGCCTGGCGCTGATCGCGGCGGCCTGGCCAGCCTGGCGCGGTTACCGGCTCGACGTGACGGAGCTGCTGCAGACGCCGCGTTGAGGGCGGACCGCAATTGGGGAAGGCCAGGCGAGGCAAGGCACAATGTCGCGTTTCACGCGGCGCCGACGCCGCGTTCACGCCGACGCCCCGACGCCCGATGTCCTCACGAACCGTCATCGCCATCGCCATGCCGCGCCTTCCTGGAAGCGCGCTCGCCTGCGTGGCGATCGGCATGGCGGCGGCCACCTTCGTCGCCGCCGACCCGGTCCGGGCCCAGGCGTCCTCGCCGGGCACCGCGATCCCGATGGGCTCGGGCCCCGGCTACCACGATCCCCGCAGCCCCTTCAAGCCGCTGCAGGAGGTCGAGGGCGTCGTCAGCTGGAAGCTGCTGTCCTCGGTCACGGTCAAGGCCGACAAGAGCAAGGTCATCCCGACCTTTCCCTCCGGCGTGCTCGCGCTGGACAAGCGCACCGTGAAGATCCAGGGTTTCATGATGCCGCTCGAGCCGGGCGACAAGCAGAGCCACTTCCTGCTGTCGTCGGTGCCGACGAGCTGCTCCTTCTGCGTGCCCGCCGGCCCTGAAGGCCTGGTGGAAGTGCGCAGCAAGACGCCGGTGCGCTACACGCTGGAGGTCGTGACCGTCGAAGGTCAGATGGCGGTCCTCAACGACGACCCCTACGGCATGTTCTACCGCGTCACGCAGGCCGTGCCCGCGGCGCGCTGAACGCGCCCACGACGGAGCCCATGCCGATGCATCGCCCCACCGCGACCCTCCGGACCCGCCAGCAGCGCTGGTGGATCTGGCTGTGCGTGGCGGCGGTGCTCGGCTTCCAGGCGCTCGGCCTCGTGCACCGCAGCCTGCACGGGTCGGCCGGCCATCCCTCGCGCGTCGCCATCGCGATCGCGCAGGCGGCGGGCGAGGACACGCCCGCGCCCAGCTTCGGCCATGCGGCCGGCACGCCGGACTGCCAGTTGCTCGACCAGCTCAGCCATGCGCTGGGGCCGGTCGCCCAGGCCTTCGCCTGGACCGCGCCGTCGCCGGACCTCCCGGTCGACGTGGACGCGCCGCACGACGCGGCGCTGGCCCAGCTGTGGCGCAAGGGCGCGCGCGGTCCGCCGCGCGCCTGACACCTCCGTCGATCTTTCCCGCGTCCTTTCAGCGTCGCTTCGGCGTCGTTCCTCGACGTTCTTTGCGCCGTTTGCACCGTGCTCGTGCCGTGCTCGCGCCGTTCCGCGCTGCGCGCCACGCCCCTCGACGGGGCCGTGCGCCGCACGGCGGCGCGCCCGGCACGCGCCTCGGCGCTGGCGTTCGCGCCCGCGGGATCTCCGCCAGCATCTGATCGCGCCGCGGTGCTCGACCGCCGGCGCTCGAGAGTGTCCTCATGGCCAACAAGCCCCGTTTCCCGTTCCTCCTGTCTCCCATTTCCCTGGCGCTCGCGCTGGGCACCAGCACCGCCTGGGCCCAGCAGGCCCCCGTCGCGTCGACCGCCGATGCCGCTGCTCCCACAGGTGAGGCCGCCAATGCCGACACCGCCGCGGGTGGCGCGGCCCGCGCGCACAAGCACAAGCTCGACGTCGTCGTCGTGACCGGCAACCCGCTGAGCCAGCGCGAGCTCGCCGCGCCGGTGCAGGCGCTGAGCGGCGACGCGCTGACCCTCAAGCGCGGCGCGAGCCTGGGCGACACGCTGGACGGCCTGGCCGGCGTGGGCTCGACCTACTTCGGTCCCAACAGCAACCGCCCGACGATGCGGGGCCTGGATGGTGACCGCGTCCGCATGCTGAGCAATTCCGGCGCCTCGGTCGACGCCTCCAGCCTGAGCTTCGACCATGCGCTGCCGGTCGATCCGCTGGTGCTGACGCGGGTCGAGGTGCTGCGCGGCGCGGCGGCGCTGCAGTACGGCGGCAACGCGATCGGCGGCGTCGTCAACGCGATCGACAACCGCATCCCGCGCCTGGCCCAGCCGGGCCTGAACGGCGTGGCCGAGCTGCGCCTGGGCGGCGCGTCCGATGAGCGCGGCGGGGCGGTCGTGCTCGACGGCGGCAGCAACGCGTTCGCCTGGCACGTCGATGCCGCCGACCGTCGCGCCGACGACCAGCGCGTGCCGCGCTTCACCAGCGAAGACGGCACCAGCACGCGGGTGCGCAACTCCGACGCCCACGGCCGCAGCGGCGCGGTGGGCGGCTCGCTGCTGTTCTCGCAGGGCTATGCCGGCGTGTCGGTGGAGGACTACCACAACGAATACGGCGTGACCGTCGAGCCCGACGTGCGCATCCAGATGCAGCGCCAGCGCCTGGCCACCGCCGGCGAGTGGCGCGATCCGCTGCCGGGCCTGGCTCGCGTGACCTGGCAGTTCGCGAGCAGCCGCTACAAGCATCAGGAAGTGGAGGGCAGTGGCGAGATCGGTACCGTCTTCGAATCCGACGGCAAGGACGGCCGCGTCGAGGCCACGCATGCGGCCTTCCAGGGCAACTGGGGCTCGGTGCAGGGCGTGCTGGGCTGGCAGTGGGACCAGAGCGACTTCTCGGCGCTCGGCGAGGAGGCGTTGGTGCCCGGCACCAAGACGCGGAGCAACGCGCTGTTCCTGATCGAGCAGTTCAAGTCCGGTCCGTGGAGCCTGCAGGCGGGCGCGCGCGCGGAGCGCGTCAGCGTGGCCTCGACCGGCGGTGACGAGGAGCGCTTCGGCGATCCCGTGACGCGCCGCTTCAGCCCGAAGAGCCTGTCGCTGAGCGGCGCCTATGAACTGGGGCAGGGCTTCAGCCTGTCGAGCAACCTGAGCAGCAGCCAGCGCGCTCCGACCTTCTATGAACTCTTCGCCAACGGCGTGCACGTGGCCTCGGGCGCGTTCGAGGTCGGCGACGTCAACCTCGGGCTGGAGCGCGCGAAGGCGGTCGACCTGGGCCTGCACTGGAAGCAGGGCGAGGCCAAATGGAGCCTGCAGGTCTACCAGACGCGTTTCTCGAACTACATCGCGCTGGACGCGAGTGGGCGCAGCGTCGAGCTGGTCGGCGAGGACGGCGGCACCGAGACCGTGCCCGAATACCTGTACCGCGGCGTGCGGGCGCGGATGCATGGCATCGAGCTCGAAGGCCGCCAGCCGCTGCCGGCGGTGGCCGGCTGGGGCCTGACGCTGGGCACGACGCTGGACCTGGTGCGCGGCACCAACCGCGATACCGGCGAGCCGCTGCCGCGCCTGGCGCCGGTGCGCGCCAGCCTGTCGATCCAGGCGGAGCGCGGCCCGTGGCTGATCCAGGCGGAATTGCGCGGCGCCAGGCGCCAGGACCGCGTGCCGGCGCTGGACACGCCCACGGCCGGCTACGGGATCCTGAGGTTGAACATCGCGCGCCACTTCGACATCGGCAACCTGGACGCGATGTGGTACCTGAAGCTGGACAACCTGGCCAACAAGCTGGCCTACAACGCCGGCAGCGTGCAGACCATCCGCGAGCTGACGCCGCTGCCGGGGCGCAGCGTGTTCGTGGGGTTGCAGGTCAAGTTCTGACCCGGGCGCCGGCCCTCACCCCCATCCTCTCCCGCAAGCGGGAGAGGGAGCTTCACCGGCGCGCTTCGCACTTCCTCCCGCTTGCGGAAAAGGAGGTCCATCGGCGCGCTTCGCACTCCCTCTCCCGCTTGCGGGAGAGGGCAGGGGTGAGGGCCAGCGGCCGTGGAAGTAGAGGATCAGGGCGCCAGTCGCTCCCGCACCCAGATGCCGTCCTCGAGCCGATACACGAGCCGGTCATGCAACCGCGACTTGCGCCCCTGCCAGAACTCCCAGCGCTCGGGCACCAGCCGGTACCCGCCCCAGTGCGGCGGTCGCGCCGGATTCAGCCCATGCTGAGCCGCGGCCTTCGCCGCGTTGGCGACCAGCACCGCACGCGACGAGATCACCTGGCTCTGCGGCGACGCCCAGGCGCCCAGCCGCGAGTCCAGCGGCCGCGACGCGAAGTAGGCATCCGACTGCGCGGCCTCGACCTTCTCGACCCGTCCTTCGATGCGCACCACCCGTTCCATCTCGACCCAATGGAACTGCAGCGCCGCGAACGGATGCGCCGCCAGCTCGCGACCCTTGCGGCTGTCGTAGTTGGTGTACCAGACCAGCCCGCGCTCCTCGATGTCCTTGATGAGCACGATCCGGGTGGACGGCCGGCCGTCCGGGCCCACCGTGGCCAGGGTCATCGCATTGGGTTCGGGGATGCCGGCGTCCAGCGCCTGCTGGAGCCATTCGCGAAACTGGCGCAGCGGTTCGGGCGAGGCCAGCTGCTCGTCGAGCTCGTCGCGCTCGTAGCTCTTTCGAAGGTCGGAGAGTTTGTCCATCCTTTGGAGTATCGGGCGAATCCTTAAGTAAAGCTCCCACTCGTGAAACTCCGGGTGCGAGCCCCATCTTCCGGCAGGCATGCTTCCCGGCATGGAGCCGTGCCACAGAGCGGCGGCCGGGCGGACTCGGGACCAAACCAGAAGGAAGTTTGCATGAATCAGCGACGACCCGCCGTCGTCGTGCTCGCGGCAGGGCGCGGCCAGCGCTTTCGCGGCGAGGGCCACAAGCTGGAACAGGTCTTGAACGGGGACACCGTGCTGGCGCTGACGCTGCGCCAGACGATGGCTTCCGGCCTGCCGATGCTCGTGGTGACCTCGACCGCGTTGGCGCCTCTGGTCCGACGCCATGTGGCCTCGCGCGACATGCTGGTGCTGCCCGACCAGGACCGCCTGGGACGTCCGGCGCCGCTGGGCATGGGCCATTCGATCGCGGCGGGTGTCGCCGCGACCGGGGACGCGCCGGGCTGGCTGATCCTGCCGGCCGACATGCCGATGGTGCGACCCGGCACGCTGGCCGCGGTGGCCGACGCGATCGAGCGCGATCCGATCGCCTATGCCCAGCACCGCGGGCGCCGGGGGCATCCGGTGGGCTTCAACGCCGAACTCTTCTCCGAACTCACCAGCCTGCAGGGCGATGAGGGCGCGCGCCGCCTGCTGGCGCGTTATCCGGCGCAGGCCGTGGACGTCGACGATCCGGGCGTGCTGATCGACGTCGATACCGTCGAGGACCTGCAGCGGCTCAAGGTGGATCCGTCGATGCCACGCCCGAGCGATCTGGGCATGCGCAGCTTCGGCGGCTGAAGCGGGCCGAGGCCGGCTCCGGCTGAGACCTGCCGGCTCGCGGTGGCGAGCCGCGGCTCAAGCCGACGCGGCCGGTCGCTTCACAACCCGTGCGAGCGAGCCAGCGCCAGTTGGCGCTCCAGTGCGCGGTCGTGGATGCCGTGCTCCCGCAGGCAGGTCACGGCGCGCGTCAGGTAATCCAAGGTCGTGCCATAGCGCCCGCGCGCGTGGCGCAGGATGTGCAGCAACCGGTCGTCGGCGAGGTCTCCTACCCAGCCCGGACTGCGTCGCGACAGCGTGAAGGCCAGCGCCTTGCGCGTGCCCAGGCCGTCGGCGCACTGGCAGTCCAGCCACCGCGGCACGTAGGTGCCGACCACCATCTCCCGCAGCCACAGACGATGCAGCGTGGCCTCGCTGTCCTGCGGCGCCACGCGGTAAAGCAAACCCCGGCAACTGCCACCCGACAGCAAGGTCATCACCAGCCCCGGCTGCTCCGCGCTGCCCCGGTTCACCAGCGAACGCAGGCGCAGCGCGCGGTGATAACCCTGGACCTTCGCCACCAGCGTCTGCGCGGGCTCGAAACCAGGGTTCCACATCAGCGAGCCATAGGCGAACATCATCAGGCCGTGCTCGCGGTCCCATTGACGCTCCGCCACTTGCAGCAGCGCTTGACTGTGGGCAGGAAGGTCTTCGAGCCGGGCTTCGGCCAAAGGGTCGTGAATCATGGGGGAATGCTGCCATAGGGGGGCACTCCCACTGCAACCGGCGGTGCGTTGGCCGCGAGGGCATGGGGCCTTGGCGGCCAGCGCCAAAACCCCATGCCCTCCCGTCCCGGCAGCAGGGCTGACTGCAACGAAGCGGTGGCAGGGCGTAGAACGGAGGCGGAGAGCGGAGAGCGGAAGGCGTCGTGCGGCGGGCGCGCTTCGGGAACGTGGACTGCCGCGCAGTGGGTGAGCGTTTTCGTAACTCTCTTGTACCTGGGAAAGCGCTTGCGGAGGGCCGCGGGACCCCGTCGGCGTGTAATATGGTTACCAATCTAACCCTGGCCGAGTTACATCGGCAGTCGGCATGAACAAGACGCTTCTGGACGTCACCGCGCGCATCAAGGCGCGCAG
>Ga0055524_1000339_pt1 | contig 43237 bp, 37 predicted proteins | sample AraplaCol_mCL_r2_2_FD_55011 | JGI IMG/M metagenome (GOLD analysis project Ga0055524, IMG submission 55011) | Arabidopsis root microbial communities from North Carolina, USA - plate scrape MF_Col_mCL_r2 | ecosystem: Host-associated > Plants > Roots > Endosphere | place: USA: North Carolina...
ACATCGATGAGCCGAAGCCACTACAAGGCGACTCACCGAGGCTGGACAGACGGGGAGATGAGCCCGCCATGCCCGGAACGTCACTTAACTTTGAGAGGATATTCATCATGAAATCGAACTTTGTCGCCGCCGCTGTTGTTGCTGTTGCCGCCCTGACTTCCGTGGCCGCCTCCGCCCAGCCCCTGAACGCTTTCCTGCTGGACCAGATGCAAGCACCTTCGACCAAAACCCGTGCTGAAGTCAAGAGCGAAGTGGTGCAGGCCCAGAACGCCAACGCCACGTCCAGTTTCAACGGCGTCACCGCCCAGCAGAACCTGGCCGCTCCCCGCGCTGAAAAAGCCGGTGCAGCTCCCCAGGCCGCTGCTGAACTGGTGAAGACGACCAACGCTCAATAAGCACCATTCTTCACTTCTGAACGCCCCGCGCCCTTTGGGTCCCGGGGCGTTGGCACGTCTGGGGGACGGTTTAGTGTTAACCGAGCGGCGCCCAGTGGTTGTCCAGGCGCAGGTCCTGGATGGCCGAGGCGCGCGTGGTGCCCCGGCTGTCCTGCGTGAGTGCGGCCAGGCGGCCGGCAGCCCAGAGGCTGGGCTTGCCGCCGGGCGCCGGTGCGCTTGCCAGTGCGCAGGCTTCCTGCAGCGGCAGAAAGCCCGCCCACCGGCCGTCGGTGCGCCACAGGGCCACGCCGTTGGCACGCGGGCAGCTCACCGCGAAGCCGCCGGCTGTGTGGGCAATGTCACCGCCATAACCGGCGAGCTTCGTGCCGGGAACGGCGCCGTGAGTTTGCAGGCCATGTCCATCAAACACGGCGAGCACGGGTGCGGCGGCTTTGGCGGCTGCGTCGTCATGCTCGGCCTGCAAGGCGATGCCCAGCAGGCGTTGCCCGGGCGTGCCACCCGGTGCAGGTTCGCCCCAGGCGAGGTGGCGCAAGCTCAATCGTTTGTCGGCCAGGCGCCATTGGCCCAGCAGCGCGCCGTTGCGCGTGTCCAGCCGCACCAGCGAGGCGTCCATGCGCTCCATGTGAATCTTCAGCCGTCCCGTTTCAGGCAAGGCGGGAATGCCGCCGTTGGCCACCATGAGACTGCCGTCGGCATCCAGCAGCAGCTCGTGCGGGTCCATGCCATGGGTGGACCATTCGCCGGTCTTCTCCAGCGTGGCGGCGTCGCGCAGGCCTATCAGGCCCTGGCCTGTTTCGAGGTTGGTTTCGGTGGTGTACAGATGTTTGCCGTCGGGGCTGGCAATGACATGGCCGTTGAAGGCACGGTCGGGCTCGATCCAGCCCCAGGCGGTGGCCTGCCCGCCGCCGTCCGCGCCGGGCTTCCAGCGCAGCAGCCAGTCGCCGGGCCGGCGCGCCACCGCGAGCAATGTGCCGCCGGCTTCGGCCCACATGCCGTGGGCGCGCGTCGGCACGTCCAGCCTGGCGCTCCCGGCCAGCGCCTTGCCTTTCTGCTCGAGCACACCGATCTGGTGGCCGGTGTCGCTCTCCCAAGCTGCTGCCACGCGGAGTGTGTATGAAGATGGGGCTGCCATCGCCGGTGTTGCCAGCGGCGTGGCCAGGGACGCGGCATAGGCCAGCCACTGGCGGCGTCGCGGGCTGAAAGGCATGTTCGTCTCGTGCATGGCCGGGCAAGTGTGGGGCGCTGAAATGTCAGTCGCCGTCCGCGTCAGAAAAACCGATGCTCACTTCCAGCGCGGGCGCGATGTCGGCTTCGGCCAGCTTCTTGAGGTCGGCGAGCGAACGGCCGGCTGCGCTGATGCCGGCCTTGTTCGTGGGTGAAAGGTTTTGCAACGCCTTGTCGGCCTTGCCCACACTTTGTGCCAGCAGGTCGGCCGGCCCGTTGCGGCCCAGGCCGCGCAAATAGGTTTCAATCGGCGCCAGGCCCGCGCCGGGCCGGGGCGCTTCATTGCTTTGGGAGGCGCCCAGCGCGCGCAGCGCCTGCCATTGCGCCGCCCAGCGCGCGCCTGTCTGGCCGCTGGCGCTGCGTGCATAGGCCGGTGCCGCGCGGCCGCCTTGGGCGTTGCCGGCCAGGCGTGGCTTTTCCATCTCGGTCCAGCGCAGACGCTCCAGGGCGCCTGTCCACTGGTTGATGAGCTCGCTCATCGCCGGGCTCTGGCTTTCTTCGCCCTGGCCGGGCGGGCGCGCGGCCAGTTCGGCGAAGGCCTTGGCGAGCGTGTCGGCTTCGCGCTGGATGTCGGCAGCCACCTGCACCGCGTATCGGCAGGCCGGTGTGGCCGGCGCGATGGGCTGGGTCCACAGCAGCCACTCGAGCGCGGGCAAGCCCTTCGCGGGTGTGCCTATGCTTTCCATGGCGGGGGCGTCCTGCGGCGCGGCTTGTATCGCGCGCTTGATGAGTTCAGGCCGCGTCGGCGTGAAGTCGATCTGGCGCGCCGAGCGCCGCTGCACCAGCGGACCGACCTGCACACCGCTCAGGCGGTCCCAGGCGAGGGCGCTGGCTTTCCAGCGTTCGCGTGCCTGCTCCAGCGATGCTGCCGCGGCGTCGCTGTTCGCATCGCAGACGGCTGAGATGGCCGGGGGTAGCCCACCCGCTTGCTCGGCGAATGCGGTGGCTTGCGGTGCGTACCAGAAGCGATAGGCGCCTCGCATGAAATCGCCTGCCGTGTAAAAAGGCACGGCGACATTGGGTGCGACGGTTTGCGCGCGCGCGGCGCCGCCGGTCAACAGGGCCGCGCCGGCAAGGGCCAGCAGCGCCGGTTTCCATGGAGAGCGGAGCGTATTCATGGCAGTCACAGCGACTCGAGGAATTTCACCAGTGCGGCGCGCTCCTTGGCATTCATCTGCAGGACCTTGTCCTTGCTGGCCCGGGCTTCGCCGTCATGCCAGAGCACGGCTTCGAGTGCGCCGCGCGCGCGGCCGTCATGCAACAAACGGTTGTGGCCGTTCACGTCGGGCACCAGGCCCAGGCCCCACAGCGGTGGTGTGCGCCACTGGCGGCCGTTGGCCAGAAAGTCGGGCCGGCCGTCGGCCAGGCCTTCGCCCATGTCGTGCAGCAGCAGGTCGGTGTAGGGGTAGATGGTCTGGCCCTGCGCGGCTTTGCTGCCCAAGCGTGGGAAGGGAATGTCGCCCGTGACATAGCTGGGCCGGTGGCAGGCGGCGCACTGCGCCTGCGCAAACAGCTTCTGCCCCTGCACCACTTGTGGGTCCTTGGGGTTGCGCCGCGCGGCCGGCGCCAGGGTGCTTTCGTAAAACACCACGTCGTTCAAGGTTTTCTCGTCGACCTCGGGGGCCTTGCCTTGCGCGCCGCGCGGTGCGGCCGTGCAGTCCTTCTGCGTGGGGGTGCAGGTTTCGTTCGGAAAGAACGATGAGGTGATGCCCATGTCACCGAGGAAAGCGCCGCCGGTCTGGTGCGCCAGCGTGGCGACGTTGGCCTTCCAGCCGAAGCGCCCCACGCGCATTTGCTGCGTGGGTGCATCCCACACCTGGTTGACGACACCGCGCACGGCGCCGCCCAGGGCCGCCTGCTCTTGTGCGTTGCGCACAATCTCCGCCTCGGGAATCGCCTCGAGCAGGCCCACGCCGGCCATCTGCGGCGCGATGCGCGGGCTCAGCATCACGTCCCTGGCCATGGGGCCGTAGTTGAGCTTGCTGAAGCCGTAGCGGGGCTTTTGCAACTGGTAAGCCGTGCCGTCGACGAACTTGCCGTGCACGGTTTCGTAGCGCAGCGAGATTTGCCCTTCGGGCATCACGCCCTGGACCGCGAAGTTGGAAAACTGGTCGCCGTACACCGGGTCGGGCTTGGGGCCGCCGTGCGCGTCCTTGCCCGGAACCGAGAGGCGCAGCAACAGGCCGACCGGCTGGTCGGACAGGCCGCGCGTGAAGTCGGGCGGCGCACCGCGGCCGTCCTGCACATGGCAGCCGCCGCAGGAGCGCGCGATGAAGTGCGGACCCAGGCCGTCGCGCGCGGTGGTGGAGGAGGGCGCCTGCACCCAGTTGCGTTTGAAGAATGAATTGCCGATGACAAAGCGCGTGCGTTCCTCATCGCCCAGGTTGGCCAGCGGGAAGGAAAACGCGTTGTGGCCGGTGGCGAACACGGTGGTGTCGCCGCCGGTTTTCTCGTCATCGGGCGCGGCGCTGTCCTGCGCAACGCCGGCGCAGGCCCAGAAGGCCAGGCCCGCGAGGCCGGCCGCGGCCAGCCAGGCGAGTCCCGCGCGCTGGCGGCGCGTGGCCGGGGGCAGCGAAGCCTCGCGCATCACTTGGGTTTGACCAGGGTCAGCTTGGTGATGCCCGCCGCGTTGGCCGCTTCGACCAGGTCCTTGCTTTGCTGCACCAGGCTGTCGATGGTTTTCTGCACGCGCAGGCGGCCGGGTGCATCCTTGGCGCTGACGATCTCGCGGTCAAACGGCGCCTGTATGCCTTCGGCCGCGGCGACCGAGGCGGCGATCTGTTGGGTGGTGCGATCGGCCAGTGCCGGGTTTTTGGCGGCCACCAGGTCACGTAGCGAAGCTCCCGTGAGCGTGCTGCCGTCGGCGCGTTTGTACTCGCCCAGCCAGATGTTCTGTATGCCCCTGGCGTTGTTCACCACGTCGCGGTGCGTGTTGTCGGAAAAGCAGGAGTGCTCGTCTTCCTGGTCCTGGCTGGCCAGTGCGACCTCGAGACGCTCGCCGGCAAGTTCACCACGCGAGAGCGAGCCCAGGCCGACAAACATCTTGCGCACCGACTCCATGCCGCCGCGCTCGAACTTCGCGCGGTAGGACGTGGCGGTGGGCGCCCAGGCCTTGGTGAGGCTGCGCAGGTCGTCGACCAGCAGCTCGGTCACCACCTGCAGGTACTGGCGGCGGCGGTCGGCATTGGGTTTCTTGCCGTCCACGAAGTCTTCGAAGGAACGGTTGCCCGGGCCGGTGGTGCTCAGGTCCTGGCCCCACAGCAGAAACTCGATGGCGTGCCAGCCGGTGGCGATGTTTTCTTCGCCGTTGCGCTCGTTGAGGCTGGCCAGCTGCTTCTTGCTGATGGCGCTCTTGCGGTTGTTGATGATGCCGGCGTTGGGCGCGTCCTTCACATAGTCGACATAGGACTCGTCCATGGGCCAGGCATTGATGCGGCCCTCGGGGCCGTTCTTGTCGTCGATGGGGCCGCCGTAGAAACGGAATGCCTCCGTCTGGCCATAGAACTCGCGCGCGTCCAGCCAGGCTTTGCGCGCGGCCTTGAGGCCCTCGTCGGAGGGTGCGGCGGTGAAGGACTGCACCGCTTTTTGCAGCGTGAGCGCACCGGCCAGGGTGTCGTCATAGCTGGCTTGCACCAGCTGGGCGTAATGTTGGGCCACGGCGGGAGGCGTGACGGCTGCCGTTGCCTGCGCAAGCGGCGCCGCCGCTGTGGCGCCGCTTGCGGGCTGTGCCATCGCGGGCGCCGCCAGCAGGGCGAGCAAGGTGGCAATCAGGACGGGTTTCAGCGCAGGTGTCATAGCGGCTCCAGGTTTTGCCAATGGCTGTAATGGCGATAAGTGGCGATACATCGCGATGCGGCGATGCGGCGATGCGGCGATGCGGTGCGAAATGGGGATTATACAAATGCGAATAATTATCAATATCATCGGCATGGGAATGCCGGGTCATTCCCGCGCCGGGAGCCCTGGCGGGGGCAGGCTGCGCTGAGGCTCAGGGCGAACGCCGCCGGCCGGCCTTGCGCGCCTCGTAGCGCGTCATCAGCGGCGTGACGGAGATGCCATGCGCGACCACCGAGGCCACGACGACGGCCAGCGTGATCGACAGCAGCTGCTGCGCCAGCGCGCGTTCGATGTGGTGGTTGATGGCATAGAGCAGGTAGTAGAGCGAGCCTATGCCGCGTATGCCGAACCAGCCCATCAGGCGGCGCTGCGTGCCCCTGACCGGCGTGCCCAGCAGGCCGAGGTAGACCGCCAGCGGCCGTATCACGAGGAACAGCACGGGGATGAACCACAGCACTTCGGCGCGAAAGCGCGCGCCGGCCACCAGCACGCCCACGGCCAGCACGATGGCGACCTCCACAAAACTTTCGAGCTGGCTGTTGAAGCGCTCCACCGCACGCATCATGTGGGCCGGCGCTTCGGCGCCCGAGGCTTCCTGCTCCGCGGGGCTCAGTGTGTCGGCGGGTGTGGCGGGTTGCACCTTCGGTCGCAGCTCGGGCTTGTCAATGCGGCGCAGCGCCAGCCCCGCCGCGAACACCGCGAGGAAGCCGTAGGTGTGGCTGAGCAGCGCCAGGCCGTAGGTCAGCCCTATCAGCCCCAGTGCGATGAACTCGTCCGAACCCAGCGCCTCGCGATGCCGCATGCGCAGGTAAAGGATGGCGCGGCCCACCAGCGTGCCCAGCAGCCAGCCCAGCGCGAGGCCGCCGGCCACGGCCCACAGCACGTCGAAGGCCCACCAGCGCCAGCCGTTTTCCCCGAGCTCGTGCAGGCCCAGCAGGCCCAGGCCGAGCATGACGAGGGGAAAGGCCGTGCCGTCATTGAGCCCGCCTTCCCCCGTGAGGCCGAAGCGCAGGCGGTCGCGATCACCGGGATTGGCCACCTGCACGTCGGAGGCCAGCACCGGGTCGGTCGGCGCGAGGATGGCGCCCAGCAGCACCGCTGCACCCAGCGGAAGGTCCAGCGCATAGACGCCCAGCGCCGCGACGGCCGCCACCGTGAGCAGCATGGACACCGTCGCCAGCTGCACGGGGATGCGCCAGCGGCCGTCCCGGGGGGCATATTCCAGCTTCATGCCGCAGGTGAACAGCGAAACCAGCAAGGCCACTTCCGTGAGGCGCTCCAGCAGCACGGCGTTTTTCAGCGCATCGAGTTTGATCAGGCCCAGCCCCATCGGGCTGATGGCCACGCCCACGCCGAGGTAAAGCATGGCGGCGCTCAGCGGCAGGCGCGCGATGAAGGAGCCGCCCAGCGTCATCGCGATCAGCAGCGCGCCGGCCACGATGCAGGCGAGGGTGAAGGTGGTGGGTTCGGCCATCGCCGCAGCTTAGGGCGGGCCCGCGCGTTGGGGTATCAGCCGGCACGCCGTTTTCGTGCTGGCGAAGGCCTCGCCGCTACCAGTCCACCAGGCTCAGGCCCACGCTCAGGACATTGCGCTTGCGGTTGTAGTCGACCAGACTGTCGCCGTAGCCGCTGAAAAGCTGCACGTGGTAGCGCAGGCCGGTGTAGTTGGGCGAGGAGGCGGGTGCCATCATCCAGTCGAAGCGCGCCGAGCCGCGGGCCTCTTTGCGCAATGAGTGCCGCATCGTGAGGCTCAGGGTGTTGGCCTTGTTGACCTGCCAGCTGCCGGTGACTTCGGCGCGGCCTATGTAGTTCTCGATGCCCGGATTGTCGTCGTTGCCGGAGGACTCCTTGAGCCGATCCCAGACGCGCCCTTGCAGGGTCAGGCCCGAGTCCGGGCCCAGCGTCTTTTCGGCCGCCCCCATCAGGTAGACGCGGTTCCAGCTGCGCGACAGCGGCAGCGACTGGCCGTTGGACTGGTGCACCAGCCCCAGGCCCGAGAGCCGGTAGGTCCAGCCGCCGGCCAGCGGGATCTGGTGCGGGTAGATGTAAAGCACTTCGGGCTCGTGGTCGGTGGTGCGAAAGGGCCGCGAGATCGCGCCGTTGAAGAGCTGCCAGTAGCTTTGCTGCGTGTAGCCGAACCACAGCGAGTCATGGTCGTCGTCATCCTCGGGGCCGTTTTTCAGCAGGCCCTTGGCGATCTTGGTGCGCACCGACAGCTGGATCTTGTTCTCGGTCCGCATGTAAGGCTGCGCCGTCAGCGCGGTATGGCCCGCCGAGGGCGACGAGGGCTGCATGTTCACGCTGTCGGAGGTGGTCACCGCCAGCGTGATGGGCCGGTAGCCGCGCAGCGCGAAGGTGTCGCAGTCGGTGCCGCGCTGCAGCTCCCAGAAGCGCGAGAGTTCGGAGTATTTGGTGTTCTTGCAGCCAATCGGCTTGCCGTCGGGCGCTTCGGTGTTCAGCGAAGGCAGCAGCAGCACCGGCGTGGCCGGCTGGCCGGTTGCCGGGTTGGCCGGTGCCATGGTGACGCTGGGGGCCGGCATATTGGCCGGCGTTTGCGCGTCGGCCCATCGCTGGAAGCAAGCCAGTTGTGCGGCGGGGTCGGCCTTCAGGCCCTGGCAGGCCTGCCAGCCCAGGGGGTCGGGACGCGCCGCTGGTGAAGGGGTTTGCGCCTGCGCCGTGGCGAAGAGCCCCAGCAGGCTGGTCCACAGCAGGGGCGCGGCAAATGTGCGGGGTTTCAGTCGCATGGTGGCAATGGGTCCGGTGGTGTCTTCGGATTCAAGCGGTGGGGCCGGTTCAAGGCAACCGTGTCAGCGTAAAGGGCACGTTGGGCGCGTTCTCAGGTGCGCTGCTGCTGGTGTCCTTCCAATTGCCCTTGAAGGTCTTGCCGCAGGAGCCCTCCACCATTTCGCCGTTCCAGGTGCCGGTGATGCTGATGTTGTCTGAGGACTCGTCCAGCAACAGCATGCCTCCCTCGAGGTCGCCTGCCAGCGCGGCCTTGGCGGCGTGGCCGGCAATCGCTTTGCTGCCGGCGGCCGCGCCCAGGTCGCGGCTCACGATGCCGGCCAGGCTGTCGGCGAACTCGGCGTGCCGCTCCAGCAGCATGGTGGCGCGCTCCGGCAGGCCGGCGGGCGGGTGGCTGAAACGCACGGCCCACAGGCCGTACAGCTGTGCCGCCTTCATGTCCGCCGCCGCGGGGCATGCGGCGCCGGGTGGGGTATCAGGCTTGGTCTGGGCGATTGTCGCGGTGGATATTGCGCAACTTGCTATCAATAAAAGAGCAAATCGAAAAGTGTTCGAGGTCATGGACGGGTGAACGCCGGCTCGGGCATTCAGAACGAGGCTGCAAAAAACACTGCAAAAGCCCAGGCCTGGCAGCCAGGACTGCGGTGCAGCGGTGGAAGAAAACAGGGCGCAAGGTGCGGGGTTTATGCAACGCACCAGCCCTGAGCCTGCGAACTATCTCACGAAACCATCTTCTATGACGCGCCACTCAGGCAAACCCGTGAGTTGAAACTATTTGTAAGAAGTGATACTACATTTGTGTCTATTTTTTGAAGAGGTGTCCACCATGAAGATCCGCCAATATGTAATAAGTATGCTGATGCTGGCTTTAGTGGCCGGTGAGGCCTGGGCCCAGGGCGCCCCGCTGGTGTTCGCCGTCAATGAGGGTGTGACTTATGGCGTCAATCCGGGCGCGACCGTCGACCGTTTTCGCGACCTGTCCGAGGATCTCGGCAAGCTGCTCAAGCGCCCCGTCAAGATACAACCGGTAACAGACTACAAAGAACTCGCGGCTGGCTTGGCCGAGCAGCGCTACGACATTGCCTGGGTGCACCCCGCGCACCATTCCATCCGTGCGCTGTCCAAAAACGGCTACCAACTGATTGCGGTGACCAAGGGCTTTACCGAATACAGCGCGTCCTTCATGGTGCGCAGCGATTCCGCGCTTAAGACCATCGGGGACCTGAAAGGGCAGAAGGTCGGCGCACCGAGCGAAGACTCCATCACTTCGGTGATCATGCGCGCCACCCTGCGTGATGCGCTGGGCCCCCAGCCGGTGGAAACCGTTTACGTAAAACTGCAGGATGCGGTGCCCTTCATGGTGGAAAACAACATGGTGGCCTCTGGCGTCACCGCATCGCGCGCCGTGGTCAAAGACTGGCAGGCCAAAGGCGGAAAAGTGCTGGCCACCAGCAAGCCCGTGCCCATCAAGCACCTGATCGCCAGCGGCAAGTTGACCGATGCGGAACGCGCCCAGCTCACCGCCTACTTTGTGGGGCTGGATCAATCCGCCGACGGCAAGAAGCGGCTGGATGCACTGACAGTGCAGGGCTTTGCCCCGTATGACCAAGCCAAGCTGCTCGAACTGGGCAAATGGCTGGGCGTTTGATCCTTCCATTCCCGTTGCAACGCGTGAGGCCACGCTGGAGCTCCGTACCAGCGGCGAGCCCTTGTTGCAAGGGCCGGGGCTTGCCGCTAATCAGCCGCGAAATAAAGCGGCGCTAACGCGCCTCTAAAGCCGCCGCGGCCGCGGCCGCATCAGCCGATTTTTTCGCGAACTCCGCGCGCAGGGCCTTGAGCTTTTCGCGCGGGTCTTCCTTCACGGTGGCCTTGTCCAGTGCCATCTCGGCGATGAAGCGGCTGGGCGCGCCGGGAATCATGTCGCGGCCTTTCTTGCGCTTGCGCAGCCAGTTCACCGCCAGCGTGCGCTGCGCGCGCGTGATGCCCACGTACATCAGGCGGCGCTCTTCCTGCAGGCGCAGGGCGATGTCGTCGCTGTTGCTGCCGTCATCGTCGTCAAGCTTGAAGGGCAGCAGGCCCTCGTTCACGCCGGCCAGCACCACATGCGGCCACTCCAGGCCCTTGGCCGCATGCAGGGTGGACAGCGTCACCACGTTCTGGTCGCCCTCACGCTCGCTGATGGTGGAGAGCAGCGCGATGGTCTGCACCACCTCCAGCATGGTCTTGGTTTCGGCCGCCACCACCGCGCCTGAAGCATCCTCGATCTGGCCGCCGCAGCGCTGGGCCACCCAGTCGCAGAAATCCATCACATTGGTCCAGCGCGCCGCCGCGAGCTTTTCGCTGTCCTCGCCGTCGTAGAGGTGCTTTTCGTAGTCGATTTCCTTGAGCCAGTCGTTCAGGAAGGCGCGCGCGTCCTCGGCGCCCACCGTGCGTTTCGCGCGGTACTCAAGGTCGTTGAGGTAGCGGCCGAACTCATGGAGCGAGCCGACCGCCTTGGCCGGCAGTACCGAACCCAATGAGTTGCTGAACAGCGCCTCGAACAGGCTTTGCTTGGTCTGGCTCGCGAAGGTGCCCAGCGCGCCCAGCGTGGTGTGGCCGATGCCGCGCTTGGGCGTGGTCACCGCGCGCATGAATGCCGGGTCGTCGTTGTTGTTGACCAGCAGCCGCATCCAGCAGCACAGGTCCTTGATTTCGGCGCGGTCGAAAAAGCTCTGTCCGCCCGAGACCTTGTAGGGGATGTTGGCGCGGCGAAAGGCTTTCTCGAAAGGCTTGGCCAGGTGGTTGGCGCGGTAGAGCACGCAGAAGTCCTTCCACTCCTTGTACTGACCGCCCTCGGCCTGCAGGCTGCCCTCGGCGCGCAGGCTCTGGATGCGCGCCACCACGCGTTCGGCCTCATGCTCCTCGCTGTCGCAATCGATCACGCGCACCGGCTCGCCTTCGCCGAGTTCGCTGAACAGCGTCTTGGGAAACAGCTTGGGGTTGGGGCCGATCACGTTGTTGGCCGCGCGAAGGATGGCGCTGGTGGAGCGATAGTTCTGCTCCAGCTTGATGACCTTGAGGTTGGGGTAGTCCTGCGGCAGCTTGCGCAGGTTGTCCAGCGTGGCGCCGCGCCAGCCGTAAATCGACTGGTCGTCGTCGCCCACCGCCGTGAAGCGGCCGCGCGCGCCCACCAGCAGCTTGAGCATCTCGTACTGCGTGGCATTGGTGTCCTGGTACTCATCCACCAGTACGTGGCCCAGGGATTCCTGCCATTTGCTGCGCACGCTTTCATGGTCGCGCAGCAACTTGAGCGGCAGGCCCACGAGGTCGTCGAAGTCCACGCTCTGGTAGGCGGCCAGGCGCTCTTCATAGTGCGCCATCACGCGGGCGATGTGCTGCTCCTCGCTGCCGCTGGCCTGCGCCATGGCACCGGCCGCGTTGAGGCCCATGTTTTTCCAGAGGCTGATGGTCCATTGCCATTGGCGTGCGGTGGCCGCGTCGGTGCTGCCACCGGCATCCTTGAGGATGCTGGTCACGTCGTCGCTGTCGAGGATGGAGAACTGCGGCTTCAGGCCCAGCGCCTCGCCGTCCTGGCGCAGCATGCGCACGCCCAGCGCGTGGAAGGTGCAGATCAGCACGCCCTTGGCGCTCTTGCCGATCAGGGACTTGGCGCGTTCGCGCATTTCCGCGGCGGCCTTGTTGGTGAAAGTGATCGCGGCGACCTGCTCGGGCTTGAGCCCGGACTGGATCAGCTGGCCTATCTTGTGCGTGATGACCCGCGTCTTGCCGGAGCCGGCGCCTGCCAGAACCAGGCAAGGACCATGCAGGTAGTTGACGGCTTCTAGCTGGGCGGGGTTCAGGCCGTGGGTCATGAAAATGAATCGCTTGCGGGAGGGGAAAATGCGCGGGGCCGGCCTTGGAGGCCGGCGGTGAACGGCAGATCATAGCGGCTGCCCATGCGGGCCCGGGTCGCGGCCTGGACCGCGCTTGCCGATTTCGCGCACGAAGCCTTCGGTTCAAGCAGGCATTGCCTGCGCCGCCGGCAAGAAGCTATCAAATAGAGAGCGTCAAGTCTGCAAGCTTCAAGCCTGCCGACTGGGCGGAGCCCATCCGCCCTGCGTCAGCGACAAGGCCCGGGCTGCCTGCTGCAGCAGCAGGCGCACGGCCTTCTGGTCGGGGCCGACGTGGCTGTCTATGCGCCGCACGTAGGGGCAGGTCAGCGCGGCCAGTGCGCTGTTGTCCGGGCCGAAGATGGGGCAGGAAATGTCAGCCAAACCGTACGTCTGCAGACTGTCGCGCTCGAAATAGCCCTGCTTGCGGATGGCGCTGAGTGCGGCGGCCAATGCTTCGGGCTCGATCGGCACCTCGCCCTCGACAGCGGTGTGCTGGGCCAGCATCTGCTGGGCCCGGCTGGCATCCGCAAAAGCCAGCAGCACCCGGCCCGAGGCGGTGTCGACCAGCCCGACATGCGAGCCCACGCGGATCGTCATGCTCCAGGTGCCGGGCCCATTGACCTGCGCGGTGACCAATACATTGCCCTGGTCGTACACGCCCATGTGGCAGGCCTGCTCCGCCTCGCGTGCGAAAGCTTCCATGATGGGGATGGCCTGGCTCACCAGCCGGTTGAGCGGCGGGTGCATGTGCGCCAGCGCGAAGAGCTTCAGGCTCAGCGAATAGCGGTCGCCTGAGAGCGAGCGCATCACATATTGCCGCGCCACCAGGCGCTCCAGCATGCGGTAGATCTCACTCGCATTGCGGTCCATTTTCTTGACGATCTCCGCGCGCGTGAGGCCCTGGGGCTGGCGGGCCAGCAGTTCAAGGATGTCGAGTCCCTTGTCCAGCGCCGGAGCGCGGTAGCGGTCCTCGGCGGGTTGCTGGGATGTACCGACGTCGGCGCCGTCTGGATTCGGATCGGCATTTTCAGACAAGGAGGCGTTTGAGTTCATGGCGGAAGGCGGGTGAAACCAAGAAATGCTATTGCAATTCCGATATGTATTTTAGCGATTTTGGTATGAGACAGGGCATCGGCGGGGATTTTCGCTTTTATGTGGTCCAAATGGTTTACTTTTGCATCAAATATTCATCAATAAATCAAAAATTGACCTAGGGAAAGTCCGAAGCGCCAAAAGATCGCCTGATTTCTATCATGCAATCCATAAGTGAATGGTTTATTCATTAATGAACCATTTGTAACTACTGGTTTCTCCGTAGCGCTCTCGTTATTTGTCGGCTACCAAAGAGTTTTTGTTATGTATTCGGCTAAGTTTGCAAAAAAATTGATATCAGTAAATGTGGCCCCACAACGTGAGGCCTGCCGTGCGAACACGCCCGAAAAGCTGGTGATCCCAGGCTGCCCATGACATCTCTTGTGGCCATCAGCAATCTCTGCAAATCCTTTCCGGGGGTGCGCGCGCTGCACAACGCCCAGTGTGAGGTCGCCGCTGGTGAAGTGCATGCCCTGATGGGGGAGAGCGGTGCCGGCAAGTCCACGCTGATGAAGATACTGGCCGGGGTCTACCAGAAGGATTCGGGCGAGATCCGCATCGACAGGGCGCTCGCGGCCCGGGATGCGACCCGGAAAAAATCATGCAGCTGGCCACCCAGCGCGAAGCCCCGGCTGCCACGTTCCATACCGGCGCAACTGCCATGGCCGTCTAACCATGACACGAGTCTCACGATCATGTCCGTCTCCAGGGTGCTGCAGGGGGTTAAAACTGCGGCTTTTAACAGCAATGCCCGTCAAAAGCTCCTGGCGTTTGCCAGCCCGCTGGGCTTGCTGCTCTTCTTCAGCACGGCCTCGCCCAGCTTTATGCAAACCGACAACACGGTGGGCATATTGCAGGCGACGGCCGTCAACGGCGTGCTGGCCATCGCCTGCGCCTTCGTACTACTGCGACAAGACCAACATCAACGACCCGAAGGTCGCGGCGGTCCTGTACGACTGGTGGCGGCAGCACCAACACCAACACCAACACCAACACCAACACCAACACCAACACCAACACCAACACCAACACCAACACCACAAATGTCAATGCCACTACACGAGCCCGGAACTTCCTGATGGACCTGCACCTTCAAAACAAGATAGTCATCGTCACCGGCGGCGGCGCCGGAATTGGCGGGGCCATCAGCCTGCAGCTGGCGCGCGAAGGCGCTGTGCCGGTGATCTTCGGCCGCAGCCCCCTGCTGCCTGAGTTTGCCGCGGCCTTGCGGGAAACCGGCGGGCGCTACGGGTTCTTCCAGCTTCAGCTTGAAAACGAAGCAGCCTGCCGCGCCGCGGTGCAGGGCACCGTGGCCGAGTTCGGCGGCATCGATGCGCTGGTCAATAACGCCGGCGTCAACGACAGCGTCGGGCTTGAGGCGGGCCGCGAGGCATTCGTGCAGTCGCTGGAATCCAACCTGACCCATTACTACCTGATGGCCCACCTGTGCCTGGACCAGATCAAGGCCAGGCGTGGTGCCATCGTCAACATCTCTTCCAAGACGGCGCTCACCGGCCAGGGCAATACCAGCGGCTACGTTGCGGCCAAGGCGGCCCAACTGGGGCTCACGCGTGAGTGGGCTGCCGCGCTGGCGCCGCACGGTGTGCGGGTCAATGCGGTGCTGCCGGCCGAAGTCATGACGCCGCTCTACGAGAGCTGGCTCAAGACCTTTGCCGACCCGGCGGCGGCGCTGGCCGACATCACGGCCCGCATTCCCCTGGGCCGGCGGATGACCACCGACCGCGAAATTGCAGACACGGTGGTGTTCCTGCTGTCCGACCGTGCCTCGCACACCACCGGCCAGTGGATCCATCCCGATGGCGGTTATGTGCATCTGGACCGCGCCCTGCGTGGCTGACCGCGATGAAAGGCATGCACACGGCCAAGTTTTCCCGCCCGATCCGGGTTCGCTCTGGGCAGCCGCGCCGGCGAATGGGCATATCCGGGTTTTTTCAACCGACTCAACCTAACCACAGAAAAGAGAGACAACCATGAAAGCTGCTTTCCGTAATATGTACCTGGGCGCCGCCTGCGCGGCCGCGCTGGTTCCCCAGATGGCCTCGGCCCAATCCTCCGTCACCTTGTACGGACGTGTGGTTTCGGGCCTGGCTTATATCGACCACGTGTATGACCCGGTGGCCAATGCCAGCTTCTCCAAAACCATGGTTGCCGGCAACCAGTGGGGCACCAGCATGTGGGGCATGAAGGGCAAGGAAGACCTGGGTGGCGGCCTGGCGGCCAACTTCCTGGTTGAGAGCGGGTTTGACCTGAAGAACGGTTCGACCGGGGGCGCATTGTTCAATCGCCGCGCATATGTCGGCCTGTCCAACGACAGCTGGGGCAGCTTCCGCTTCGGCAAGAACCTGTTCATCAGCAACGACGTGTGGGACCTGGACCCCACCGGCCAGCAATGGGTGGGCAGCGCCACGCTGGTCAGGGGCCGCAGCTGGCCCGGCGCCAACAACGTAGTCGAGTATTCGACGCCGAACATGGGCGGATTCAGCGCCACCGCGCAAATCTCGCTGGGTGAACAAGCCGGCAACAGCAAGGCAAACCGCGGCGAAGGCTTCTCGCTGACCTACGCCAACCAGGACCTTATGTTGCGCGGCATCTACAGCCAGCGCCATGACGCCGCCGGCACCTACACCGATGTTTTCAACACCTCCAAGGAAACCATCATCGGCGGCACCTACAAGTTCGGTCCGGCCAAGGTGTATGCCGCTTACGACTACATCACCGCGCCCAACGCGACCCTTGCCGTTGCATCCAAGCTCAAGCATGCCTGGGTCGGCGTTCGCTACGACGTGACGTCCGCTCTGACGCTGATCGGCTCGGTCTTCCACGTCAAGTCCGACCGTGTCGCCGGCAAGGCCACCCTGGGCATGGTGGGGGCTGACTACAGCCTGTCCAAGCGCACGCTGCTGTACGCGGCATTCGGCAACGTCAGCAACTCCAGCGGCGCCAACTTCGGCGTGGACGGGATCTCGGGCAATCCGGCGCCCAACCAGTCGCAACGCACGATTTACGCGGGTATCGCGCACAGCTTCTAAAGCGGCCGCAATGCCGCCGGGCGTATGAAGGTCATACGCCCGGCGGCTGGCGCTTCCCAGGCCGGATGCCTCCGGTTTGCGCCAGCCGCCAGTTGTCTTTGCTGTGGACCGGCCTGCGCGGCCGGACTGAGCCGTGCAGTGCCCTCTCGCATGGGTGTGGGCATGGGCGACAATCGGCGCCGTGCTCAGCATTCTTCTTGTCACCTTCCCGTTCTTCGCCCTGGTCCTGTGCGGCTACATTGCCGCGCGCAAGGCCTTGCTCCCGCAGCTGGCCATTCCCGGCCTCAATACCTTTGTGCTGTATTTCGCGCTGCCCTGCATGCTGTACCGCTTTGGTGCCGGCACGCCGGTGGCGCAATTGCTGGACGCCAGCCTGGTGGCCGTCTACCTGCTGTGTGCATTGGGGGTAGTGGCTTTTACCGTGGCGTTCACGCGCAAGGGCGGCAGGGACTGGAACGATGCCTCCTTCGGCGCGCTGGTCGCTGCCTTTCCCAACACCGGCTTCATGGGCGTGCCGCTCCTGGTGGCGCTCCTGGGCGCGCAGGCCGCGGGGCCGGCCATCGTCACCATCCTGGTCGACCTGCTGGTGACGAGCTCGCTGTGCATCGCGCTGTCGCGGCTGGACTCGGCCGACATCCACGGTGCAGAAGTCGCCGCGCGCAATGCGCTCAAGGGTGTGGCGCTCAACCCCATGCCCTGGGCCATCGTGCTGGGCGCTTTGTCCTCAGGCCTGGGCCTGGCGTTGCCGGCGCCGGTGATGCAGACCGTGGGCCTGCTGGCCGACGCGGCCTCGCCGGTCGCGTTGTTCACCATAGGCGCCGTGCTGGCACGCTCGCAGATGAACAGCACGCAGGCCACGCCGCTCAGGGACTATGTGCCGGTGGCCCTGGTCAAGCTGGTGTTGCACCCGGTGCTGGTGGGCCTGGTCGGGCTGGGCGCCATCGCGATCGGCGTGCCGCTGCAGCGCTCCGCGCTCACCGTGATCGTGCTGGTGGCGGCCCTGCCCAGCGCCAGCAATGTGGCGCTGCTGGCCGAGCGCTTCGGCGCCGACACCGGGCGCATCGCGCGCATCATCCTGTTGTCCACCGTGCTGGCCTTCTTCAGCTTCTCGGCGGCGGTCGCCTTGCTGGCCTGAGCCCAGCCCGGGGCCGCGTCCGGGTTCCGATTTCCGGCTGCTGTTACAAAAAAATCAAAAAAAGACCGCGCCAGGCTGTCGATTTGGCCTTCCCCGCTCGTCGTACCGGTAAGAGCAGGATGTTTCCGCCCGGGTGGTCCGGGCTCCCCGCTCCCAACACAACGTAAAGGAGTTTCCAATGAAATTCATGGTCATGGTCAAAGCCGACAAACACAGCGAAGCTGGTGAAATGCCCAGCGAACAACTGCTGGCCGACATGGGCAAGTTCAACGAGTCGCTGGTCAAGGCCGGCGTGATGCTGGCGGGCGAAGGCCTGCATCCCAGCGCCAAAGGCGCGCGGGTGAAGTTCTCCGGCAACAAGCGCACGGTCATCGACGGGCCTTTCCCCGAAACCAAGGAACTGGTGGCGGGCTTCTGGATACTGCAGGTCTCGTCGAAGGAAGAAGCCATTGAATGGGTCAAGCGCTGTCCCTTCCCGCCCGAGAGCGAGGCAGAGATCGAAATTCGCCAGGTGTTCTCCGCCGAGGACTTCGGCGCTGAATTCACGCCCGAACTGCGCGAGGCCGAGGAGCGCCTGCGCCAGCAGGTGGAGGCGCAGGCCAGGGCAAAGTCCTGAAACGCAGCGGCCCTGCGTTTGAGGTAAAAACCGGGGACGGCGGCGCTGCCGCCAGCCCGGGGATGACCCCAGCACCACCCGAGAGGACCCCACGCATGCAATTCATGATCCTGCGCAAAGCCGATGCGAGCACCGAGGCCGGTGAAATGCCCAGCCCCGCGCTGGTGGCCGCCATGGGCGCCTACAACGAAGAACTGGCCAGGGCCGGCATGCTGTTGGCAGGCGAGGGGCTGCAACCGAGCGCCAAGGGCGCGCGCATCCGTTTTTCCGGCGGCAAGCCCACAGTGATGGACGGCCCTTTCACCGAGTCCAAGGAGTTGATCGCCGGCTTCACCATGGTGGAAGCCGCCTCGCGCGAAGAGGTCATCGAATGGCTCCAGCGCTGGCCGCAGGAAGACGGCGGCGGCAACGTTTCGCTGGAAGTCCGCGAGGGCGGCTGCCCCGGCGGCCTGCGCGGTGTGAGCGGCGAAGGCGCGCCGGCGCTGCCCGAGGGCTTTCGGCGCTACATGATCCTGCTCAAGGCCAACGACAGGACCGAGACCGGCGCCGTGCCCGGCGGCGACGGCCTGGGGCTTATGGCCCGGCGCAATGACGAAGCCGTCAAGGCCGGTGTGCTGCTGATGGGCGAGGGCCTCAAGCCCAGCGCCAGCGCATCGCGCGTGAAATTCAGCCGGGGCAAAGCCAGCGTGATGGACGGGCCCTTTGCCGAAGCCAAGGAATTGCTGGCCGGCTTCTGGATCATCCAGGCGCGTTCGCTGCAGGCCGCGGTGGACTGGGCGCTGGCCTATCCCTTCCCTTTCCGCGACACCGAGGAGGTCGAGGTCGAAGTCCGGCTGCTGTATGAAGCCGCCGACCTCGGCATCGCCTAGCGGTTTGGGCCCCGGTAAAAATTTTCTGAAAATTTTCGGCCGGGCATGTCGATTTCGCGTTTTCCGTTCGTCGTAGCGGTGAGCAGACGTTTTTTGAGGGGCCGTACAGCGCATTGGCCCGATCAACCGGCGCTCGCCCATTCACCCATCCATGAAGTGAACGAACACCAACAAAGGGATTTATATGTTCAAGACCATTGCCATCATCGCCGCCGTCGCCATTGTGTTTTTCATCGTGACGGTGCTGGTGCTTGCCTCCGGCAAGCCGGACACCTTTCGCGTCCAGCGCCAGGCCAGCATCCATGCGCCGCCCGAAAAAATCTTCCCGCTGATCAACGACTACAAGAACTGGGGTGCCTGGTCGCCCTGGGAGAAGAAAGACCCGGCCATGAAGCGCAGTTTCAGCGGCCCGGCCGCCGGCAAGGGCTCGGCCTATGCCTGGGACAGCAAGGAGGTCGGTGTGGGCGACATGCTGATCACCGAATCCGTGCCGTCCTCCCTGCTCAGGATAGACCTCAACTTCAGCAAGCCCTTTGAGGCCCACAACAAGGTGGTCTTCAGCATCCAGCCCCAGGCCGGCGGCAGCCTCGTGAGCTGGGAAATGGTGGGCCCCGCGCCCTTGCTGTCCAAGGTCATGCAGGTCTTCTTCAGCATGGACAAGATGGTGGGCAAGGACTTTGAAGCCGGCCTGGCCGACCTCAAGGCCGCGGCCGAAAAATAAACCCAGGTTTTTTGCGAATCGTGCAGGTTTCCTGTCGATTCGCCAGAAACCATTCGTCATACAGGTAGAGCCAAGCCATTGCAGCGAACGCACCAGGCGCGGCTCACCCACCCATCCAAGGAGTATTGAAATGCGATTCATGATGCTGATGATCCCCAAAGGCTACGAAAGCGCCGCCGCCGGCACCCTGCCCAGCGCCGATGCCGTGGCCGCCATGATGAAGTACAACGAAGAGCTGCAAAAAGCCGGCGTGCTGCTCTCGCTCGAAGGCCTGCACCCGCCGGCCATGGGCGCCCGTGTGAGCTTTCCCGGCGGCAAGCCGCAGGTGACAGACGGCCCCTTCGCCGAGGCCCGCGAAGTGCTGGGTGGCTTCTGGATGATCAATGTGGCTTCGCGCGAAGAGGCCATACGCTGGGCTTCACGCTGCCCCGCCGCCGAGAATGAAACCATCGAAGTGCGCCAGGTCATGGAGATGACGGACTTCCCGACCGATGTGCAGGAAGCCGCCGCCGGCTTCACTGAAATGCAGCAGGCCCCGAGCGGGAAAAGCACGGGCGCTTGACGCTGCATGGCCTCGCATGAAACCCACCGCGCCATCGACGCCGTCTGGCGCATCGAATCGGCCAAGGTCATCGCCAAGGTCGCGCGCATGGTGCAGGAAGTCGGCCTGGCCGAAGAGATCGCGCAGGACGCCCTGGTCACCGCGCTGGAGCGCTGGCCGCAGACAGGCGTGCCCGACAACCCGGGCGCCTGGCTCATGGCTGTCGCCAAGCACCGCGCCATTGATCATTTGCGGCGGCGCAAGCTGCTCGCGCTCAAGCACGAAGAGCTGGGCCGCGAGCTTGAGATGGAGCAGGACATGGCCTTCGCCGACGTAGACGAGCCCGGCCCCGGGGACGACGGCGGCGACGATTACGGCGACGACCTGCTGCGCCTGATCTTCACCGCCTGCCACCCGGTGCTGTCCACGGAGGCGCGCATCGCGCTCACGCTGCGGCTGCTGGGCGGCCTGAGCACCGACGAGATCGCGCGCGCCTTCCTGGTGCCCGAGCCCACCGTGGCCCAGCGCATCGTACGCGCCAAGCGCACCCTGGCCGAAGCGCGCGTGCCCTTTGAGGTACCCGGCCCCGGGGAGCGCGATGCCCGGCTGGCCTCGGTGCTGGAGGTCATTTATTTGATCTTCAATGAAGGTTATTCAGCCACCTCGGGCGGCGACTGGATGCGGCCCGCGCTGTGCGAGCAGGCCCTGCGCCTGGGACGCGTGCTGGCCGAGCTGGCCACGCAGGAGCCCGAGGTCCATGGCCTGGTCGCGCTCATGGAAATCCAGGCCTCGCGCGCCAAGGCCCGCACCGGGCCATCGGGCGAGCCCATTTTGCTGCTGGACCAGAACCGCGCGCAGTGGGACCACATCCTGATACGCCGCGGCCTGGCCGCGCTGGCACGTGCGGAGGCGCTGAGCGGCGCGCTGGGGCCGTATGCGCTGCAGGCCGCCATCGCCGCCTGCCATGCGCGCGCGCCCACCGGCGCCGACACCGACTGGCAGCGCATTGCCGCGCTCTACGATGCGCTGGCGCAGCTCGCGCCCTCGCCGGTGGTGGAGCTCAACCGCGCCGTGGCCCTGGCCATGGCCTTCGGCCCGGCCACCGGGCTGGAGGTGGCCGATGCGCTGCTGGCCGAGCCCTTGATGAAAAACTACCATCTGCTGCCCAGCGTGCGCGGTGATTTTTTGTTCAAGCTGGGCCGCCTGGACGAAGCCCATGCCGAGTTCGAGCGCGCCGCTTCGCTCACGCGCAACCTGCGCGAGCGCGAGCTGCTGCTGGCGCGCGCTGCAGCGTGCGCACCGGACGCCAAGCCGCGCCTGGGTTGAGCTTCAGGCCGCAGGTTTGCGCCCGCCCAGCATGCAGGCGATGGCCGCCAGTTGCAGCAGCACCGTCGCACCAAAATAAAAACCTGTGCCCGTACCCAGATGCGCCGGGGCGCCAGTGCCCGTCACCAGCAGCAGGGCAAAGGTCGCCGGCGCCAGTGACCACAGGCCTTGCGACATCGCGACGATCAAGGCCACCACGCGAGGGACATCTTCCTTGACGAACTCCACCTGCGCCACCAGCGGCGGCAGCGAGGTCGCATTGCCGATGCCCACACCGAAGAGCACCACGCCCAGCAGGATCAGCGCGGTCTGGTGTTCCGCCGCGCAGGCCAGTGCCAGCGAGCCGGCGATCTGCACCGCATAACTCATGCTGGCGACCCGCCGGCGGTCGGCATCGACGGGCATGCATTTGCCCACCACGGTGCGCCCGCCTATCGCGCAGGCGGTGGCCAGCGCCATCGCCAGGCCCGCGCCCTGGGCGCCCAGGGCAAAGACCAGCAGCGAATACAAATGCGTGATCAATCCGGCCTGCGCGAACATGCTCAATGCCATCGCAGCGGCCAGCGTGTGAAAGCCGCGGTCGCGCCACAGCAGCCGGCCCGGCAGCGGCCTGGCGTGTGGCGACGTGAGGCTGCGCGAAGGCGCGCCCGGCACATCGCCATCGGGCCGCTGGCCCAGGCGCTCCGGCGTTTGCGCGAACACGTAAAAACTCAGGCACCCCACCACCAGCAGCATGGCCGCGCCCACCAGCACCGTGGCGGCGCCAAAGCCCAGCGCGGCAATCAAGGCGCCCCACAGCGGCGAAAAGATCACGCCGCCCAGGCTCGCGCCGTTATAGGCCTTGGCCAGCGCCATGGGGCGGCCGCGCGCAAACCACGGCGAGATGATGGCGTTGATGCCTGCCGCACCCATGGTGACCCAGCCACCGCCGGTCAGCAAGGCCGCAGCAAACAGCTGCCAGGGCTGCGCGGCCAGCGCCCAGCCGAGCATGCCCAGCGCCAGCGCCGCGGCGCCCATGGCCGTGGTGGCGGCCACGCCCATGCGCGCGTGTATGCGCGGCAGACAGGCCACCACGCCCGCGCCGAACAAAAAGTGAAAGGTCACGGCGCTTGATGCAAGCGGCAGAGCCCAGCCAGTGCGCGCCAGCACCGCATGCAGAAAAATCGCCGGGCTGTAAAAACCTATGCCCCAGCCAAAGATGGCCAGCACAAAGGCGGCGCGTACCACGGTGGCGCCAAAGAAGGCGCGCGGCGCCGGTGGTTGGAGAGCAGAAGTCACAGGGGTTGCCATGGGCTTTTCCTTGAGAGGGCAGATGCCTCCATGGTGCGGCGCAAAGGCTCCGCCATGCTTCGCCCTGGAGCGAAGCATGGGCTTCACGATGCTGCTAAGGTTGCTGCATGAACACCAACCAGATCGCCCACATCGCCTCGCTGGTCGGCGAACCGGCCCGCACCGCCATGCTGATGGAGTTGCTCGACGGCCGGTCCCTCACCGCGCATGAACTGGCCGGCGCCGGCAATGTCTCCCCGCAAACCGCCAGCCGCCACTTGGCCTTGATGGTCGAAGGCGGCCTGCTGCGCGTCGAGCAGCACGGCCGGCACCGCTACCACCGCCTGGCCTCGGCCGAGGTGGCCCGGGTGCTCGAAGGCATCACGCAACTCGCGGCGCAGAACGCTCCCCCGGTACGCCGCGCCGTGGTGCCGGGCCCCAAGGACGCCGCCATGCGCATGGCGCGCAGCTGCTATGACCACATCGCCGGGCGGCTGGGCGTGGCCATTGCCCAGCAGCTGCTGGCCGATGGCGCGATTGTGTTTGACGGTGAAGCCGGCCACGCGACGGACAAGGCCGGTGCTGTCCTGGCTCGCCTCGGCATTGACCTGGCGGCTTCGCTGCCAGGCACCCACAGCAAGCGCCCTTACTGCCGCCCCTGCCTGGACTGGAGCGAGCGACGTTTTCATGTGGCCGGCCAGCTGGGCACGCTGATCTGCACGCACAGCCTGGAACGCGGCTGGCTCACGCGCCGCCAGGGCATGCGGGCGCTGGAGATCACGCCCAAGGGGGTGATGGCGCTTCGCGGGTGGATGGGGCAGGAGAGTTGGCGGCAAGTCACCGAGGGGGCGGCTGTTCCCGTGCGGCGGGAAAAGCCGCCCCTGGCCGCGTGAGCCCGGCGCCGGCAACCTCGTTTTGTAGTCGAAGCCGCGAAATCATGCCGCACCGTTTGCGGCATACGTTACCTTGGCCCCACAATCCAAGTCTATGCGCACACTTTCTGCACTCGCTTCTGCTGCCGTCATCTTGCTCGGGTCGTCGCAAGTCTTCGCTGAAGACCTGACTATCCGGCTAACTGATCCCAATTTCAAAGTGACAGTGCCTGGTGCGCCGCTGGTTCAGTTTTACCCGCATCCCTCAGCGTCACAAAACCCGGCGGCACTGCTGCTGGGGTCAACGCCCGACGGTTTTAATGTCTCTGCACTTTCGGAGAGGGCTGAAGGTGCATCGGCCAGCAGTGCGCAAGCTGGCTCGTTGGAAGCACCATGTCAAGGTACAAGCCGGATCTTGCAACTGTGCAAATCAATCCCGCAGGCGCTAACGCCTGGGTGCTCTTGTATGTCTTCAAAATTGGGTCCGTCGAGCAACTGAAGGCTCATGTGTTTTCAGGCAATGACAAAGGCCGATGCCTGGAAATACACATGTCACGTCTTGGCGCGACTCTGGAGCAGCGCGAAGCGTGGTTCCGCAGCTTTCGTGGCATCACGGTCAGTGATGAGATTGAGTAGTGCGTTGACAGTCGCGAGTGGAGCCTAATCCTTCGCTCGTGGCTTGAATGTTTTCACTGGCCGCCGGGAACCCTGCTGAAAATATGATCCGTCATCATTAACGCACGTATGGAGTTTGCTGCTACCCTTATTGGCGTTGTTGTGATGAAACAGGCATCGGCGCCAGCTTTATGCTTGAAGCCGCCACCTTGTATCGCAGCATTTGCGACACACACTTTTTCGTCAACACGTAGGCTCAAAGGCAGCCTTTCCCTTTGATCGCACCTGCCCTCCAACGTTAGGTTTTTAAGAGGAATACTCAATGCGAACTTGCCTAGGCGCGATGGGAATGGGTCTGGCGATCATATTGGCTGCGAAGCCCGCGAGCGCTTGCTTTATTGCAGCCGAACTTCAACTCGACGACATCAAATACGCGAATGTTGTTGCCATCGGCAAAATCGTGGATTACGAAATCGTACTTGACCAAGCGGTCCGGAAAGAGCGCAAGGAAATGCTCGAGCGCTCCACCGACAAGTCAACGGAATATTGGCGTTTGATGTCGGAACAAAAGGAATTCTTGAGCGACTACGCGCGCTTTAAGGTGTTGGTCGATGAAGTTCTTGTCGGACAACCGCCTGACGTAATTTCTGTCACCTGGCGCAACTCCACGTTCGGTGAGCCAGAGAAGATGAAAGATGGGCGGTACCTGATTGGATTGCGCGAGCCGCGCTCCAAGAGTCCACCGCTTCGCGGCCCAAGTGCGACGATCCTGCCTTCTCCAGATCTCAAATCGTTAACAGTATTGCAGGCGCCTTGCACACCGGCCTTTATATTCGAGGCCACGGGTGCTGAAGCAAAGACCATCAGAGAAATCTTAGGCGGACCCGCCAAGCGATAGGGGGGTTAGACGGAAGGGGTGGGGACGAAGTCTGGACGGAAACGGGGCCAGGCCTCTCAGTCTCCAGCCTGCGCTCGTGAGACGCCTCGTCCTTCATCCAATTAGTCGCAATCCGGTCCACGTCAATCGCCTGGAGAATCAGGCATTCAACCCGCCGATGCGTCTCAAGCAACGCTGGTTGCCGGGGTGCCGAAAGTATTGCAACGCGGCGCCTAAAGCAGCAGTCGGATCGTGACATAAAACGGGCAAGAGCGTTGTGTGCGCCAGTTAGCGGTGACGCGTCAATACCGCAATTACCAAGACGCTCCGGCGGCAATCGGACTAGCATGACTGAGCCTGCCAAGCTCATCAATCCGGGATGCTGAAACCATCTCGAACACAGTCTGGTGACCCATGTCCACTGATGCAAACATTGGTTTGCAAAAGCGATTTGCCCTCTCGATTTTTGGAGTGCTTTGTGCCGCACTTCCGCAGGGCAAGGCCTGGGCGGCGTGCAATGGCAATGTCACCGTCACTTCGACGCTGGTGGTGAGCACCAGCTGTGCGGGCGGCAATGTCAAACCTTTGACATTGGACACGGGCGCCAATGTCACCATCAACGCGGGTGTAACAGTTTCAAACGATGCGCCCAGCGGCAGGAATGGCGATCCGGTGTCGGTCCTGGCGTCGTCGACTTCCGCGTCGCTGACCAACAACGGAATCATTTCCACCGGCTCGCAGTTCGGTGTCACCGTCAACGGCACATTGACCACGCTGATCAACACCGGAAGGATTTCATCGGGCGTGCGGCGTGGTGTGGTCCTCAATGGCGGCACGATCACGACCTTGACGAATACCGGGTCCATCATCGGCCCGTTTTCGGCCATCACCAACAACGCGGGTGTGCTCACGACGCTCAACAATTTACAAGGCGCCGGCAATGCCAATGGCGCGCTCACCTACACCGGCGCACTGCCGGTCGATTACCGCATCATCATCAACAGCCCGACCACTTACGGAAAGCTCACCGCCAGCGGTGTCACCGGCAGCATGACTTTCGGCATCTACGGCACATCCACGGTTGCTGTCGGCACTTATGCGGGCGTGCTCAACGGCCTGACGGCCGGCAACCTGACGGGTGCGACCTCGGGCACGTATGGCGGCCTGAACTGGCAGCTGGGCCTGGCGTCGGGCAGTACCACGATCTGGGACCTGGTGTTTTCCCCCGCGAGCGTGAACATGAACACCGGCAGCACCTACAGCCTGAGTGATGTCGGTGTGACAGCCAACCCGGTCTTTGCGGGTGGAACGCTGGCGCTGCTGCCGGGTGACAACTCAAACCAGGCGTTCACGCTCAATGCCGGGGGCGGCATCCTCACTGCGCCCACGGGCGGCTCTGCGCAGCTTACGGGGGTGTTTTCAGGGGTGGGCGGTCTGACCGTCAATGGCGCCGGGACTTTGGTGCTGACCGGCGCCAACAGCTACTCAGGCGGCACCACCGTCAGCTCGGGCACCCTGGTGATAAGCGGCGCTTCTCCGCTCGGAACGGGGGCTGTCTTTGTCGGTGCCGGCAGCACTTTGATGGGGACGGGAACCATACGCGGCCCGGTGACGGTGGCCGGTACCTTGAAGCCGGGCAATTCGCCAGGGTACCTCGCGGTGAACTCGACCGTGACGATGAATGGCGGCAGCACCTACCAGCAGGACATTGCGGGAACCGTGCAAGCCAGTGCGGCGAGCCCTGTGGGCGCGACCGGCTACTACTCCTTTCTGAACATCACCGGCGGCCAGTTTGTGATCCAGCCGAATGCGACCCTGACGCCGCGTTTGTCGGGCCTCTTCACGCCGGCCGAAGCCGGCTTTGGCAGCAGGCCTTACGTCCCGGTGCTGGGCGACAGGTTCCGCATCGTGAGCGCCGATGGTGGGATCTCGGGCCGGTTCTCGGTGCTGACGCAGCCTGCGGAGCTTGCAGCGGACACGCAGTTCGTCCAGCTCTACAACGTCGGGGGCAGCAACAGCCTGGACCTTGTGGTGATCCCCAGGTCTTATGTGGCAACACTCGGTGCGCAAAACGCCAATGCCCGCTCGGCTGCAAGCGCTCTCGACACGATTGTGTTGGCGAGCCAGGCCGGTTTGGCCAGCAGTGCGCAGGCACAATTGCTCTCCGCCGCATCAGCGCAAACGGCGGCAAGCCTTCCGGCCTTCACGCGCGGACTCGCAGGCGAAGTTCACGGCGCAGGCCTTGCGGCCCTGCCCCAGGCCGCTCTGCGCGCCCAGCAAGCAGTGATGTCGCACCTGGACGGATCGATCACTACGCCCGCGGCCGGTGGCTTCAGTGCCTCCCGCTCCTCAGGGGTGCTGGTTGCCAGCGCGGGACCCGATGTCCCCATCGGCGCCCTTGATGGCGAGAACCGCCGCACCGCGGCCCGTGGCCCGGCATGGGGCGAGATCACCTACCAGCGCGGCAAGCGCTCAGGCGACGGCGGCGCAAGCGGCTTCTCGAATGACCTCTACCAGCTGGTGGTGGGCATCGATGCCTATGAAGAACATGGGGCCAAAGCGGGTGGCGGCATCACGCTGTCCAACACGCATGTCACGGGCGATCAGGGCACAGGAGAGATCCAGCAGGGATCGGTCTTCCTCTACGGCAAGCTGCCCATGGATGGATGGGTGCTCGACGGCATGGCGAGTGTCGGCCTGAACTCAACGAACAGTTCGCGCAACGATCCCACGGGCAACACCGCCGGCTTGGAGGCCAAAAACATACGGGGCACCGATGCCTTGCTCAGTGCGGGCCTGAGCCGTCCCGTGGACCTGGAGTCCGCCCGCGTGACGCCCTACGCGCGCCTGACCTGGCAACAAATCAGGCAGTCGTCGTTTGACGAAGGCCCGTCGGCGGCTGCGCTGAGCGTGGGCAGCTTTAGCGGCAGTGCCCTGCGCGGGACGATCGGGTTGGCAGTAGCCTCCAGGACCGCGAATCCCCTGAAAGATGCTGCTACCTACCGCATCAACGCAGCAGTCGGCGCGGACTCATCGGGCCTGGTCAATCCGGTGCTCAACGCATCGCTGGCCGGGACATCGACCACCATCGTCGCACCCCGCGCCGGTTCGGCCTTTGTGCAGGCCGGGTTCTACGGTACGCGCAGGCTTGCAGGCAATGCCTTTGCCTACCTGGGCGTGGCGGGTGAGGTGCGCAGAGGGGCCAGGCAGGGCATGGTCAGTGTGGGAGTGCAGATGCAGTTTTAATCCGGGTTGCCCCGGCTTTAAATCGCAATCGGATCCACATCAATCGCCCACCGAATCAGGCTCTTGAATTCCGCCTGCTGGCGCGTCTCAAACAGCACCGGCTGCCAGGCCGCCAGAAAGCGCTGCAGCGCCGCGCGTGAAGCGCTTTCCACCAGCATCTGCGCGCGCTCGATATTGGCCACGCGCTGTATCGTCATGGGCACGGCCGGGTAGGCGGTGACCTGGCCGTTGCCGGTGAGCTGCAGGGCTTCGGCCTGGGCCGCTGCCGCGTTCAAAAAGCCTTGGGCTATCTCCTGCGTGCGTGCCTCGGCGCGCACGAGGGCCGAAAAACCGAAAGGCGACATGCCGGCGGCTTCGCGTTCGGCCAGTTGCTGTGTGGCAAAACCCGCGTAGTCGTGCTGCTTGAGTGCGGCGAACAAGGGGTGCTCGGGGTGGAAGGTCTGCACCCACATCTCGCTGGCGCCGCTGTGGCGCGCGTCACGGCCGGCGCGGCCGCCGGCCTGCATCAGCAGGCTGAAGAGGCGCTCGGGCGCGCGGAAGTCGCTGGAAAACAGCGCGCCGTCGGGGTTGATGGCGGCCACCAGCGTGATGTGGCGGAAGTCATGGCCCTTGGCGATCATCTGCGTGCCGACCAGCACGTCGACCTCACCGGCATGCACGCTGGCCAGCTGTGATTCGAGCGCGCCTTTCAGGCGCGTGCTGTCGGCGTCTATGCGGGCGATGCGCACGGGCTGGCCGTCGGGCCGCTTCACGCCGGCCAGCAGCTCGGCCAGGTGCTCCTCGAGCCGCTCGGTGCCGCGGCCCATGGGCGCGATGTCGATGTTGCCGCAGCTGGGGCAGGCGCGGGGCACGCGTTCGGTAAAACCGCAGTGGTGGCAGCGCAGGGTACGGTCTATCTTGTGGAAGACGCGAAACGCGCTGCAATGCGGGCATTCGCTTTTCCAGCCGCAGTCATGGCAGGCGAGCACGGGCGCATAGCCGCGCCGGTTCAAAAAGATCAGCGACTGCTCGCCGCGCGCCACGCGCTGGGCGATCGCGTCCAGCAAGGGCGGCGCGATGATGCAGTGTTTGGGCTGGTGGTTCATGTCCACGCGCCGGACCGTGGGCAGGCTGCCTGCGTCGCCGGGCTCGCGGGCTTGCAGCGGGGTGTGGGGCTCGGCTTTCGGTCCGGCGGCGTAGATGGCTGCCTCCTCGCCGGTTGACGGGGGCATTCCCGTGCCGATTCGTTCGTCCATCACCAGCCGCTGGTAGCGCCCCGCTAGCGTGGCCTGCCAGCTTTCAAGCGAAGGCGTGGCCGAGCCCAGTAGCACACGGCAGGGGCCGTGGCTGTGCGTGGCGTCTTCGGTTTCCACCTTGGCGCGGTAGACCGCCAGGTCGCGCGCCGAATAACGCGCGCCTTCCTGCTGCTTGTAGCTCGGGTCGTGTTCCTCGTCGACCACGATCAGGCGCAGATTCGGCATGGAGGCGAACACCGCCATGCGTGTGCCCAGCACCAGGCGCGCGTGGCCGGCGTGGGCTGCCAGCCAGCTTTTGAGGCGCTGGGCCGGCGTCAGGCCGCTGTGCAGGGCCACCACGCGTTCCTTGCCCAGGTGGGCAAAGCGCTGCTCGAAGCGCGACTGCAGCTGCGGCGTGAGGTTGATCTCGGGCACCATCACCAGCACCTGGGCCGCAGGGTCCTGCTCCAGCACGCGGGCCGCGGCGCGCAGGTAGACCTCGGTCTTGCCGCTGCCGGTGGCGCCGAAGAGCAGGGCGGGCCGGCTGTCGGCATGGAATTCGGCCAGCACGGCGGCCTGCTGGGCGCTCAGAGCCCAGGGGGCGCCGGCATCAGGCGCGCCGCTGGTATCGGCCACCGGGCGCTTGAGCCGCCGCGCCAGCTGTACATTGCTGAGGTCGCGCAGCTGGGGCGGCAGCGCGGCCAGCGCGACCTCGCCCAGCGAGCGCTGGTAATAGCTCGCGGTGAACTGCACCAGCTTGCGCCAGGTGGCGGACAAAGGGGGCAAACCTTCCAGCGTGCCGGCGATGGGGCGCGTCTGCATTTCCAGCAGGGGGCCGCTGTCGGCCAGAAGTTCCCAGACCACACCGAGCACCTCGCGCCTGCCCAGGGGCACGCGCACCAGCGAGCCCACCGCGAGTGGCGACTCACTCTGGTAGGTCAGCGGCCCGGCGATGGCACTGTGCGCGGGCGCCGCAACGGCGATTTGTAGCCAATAGCTCATCTAAGTAACTAAATGTCATTAATTCTTCGGAAATACATCCAGAAAATGCGCTAAGTCGTTGATTTGGCGCTACTTTACAGATTTCCAGATTTTCTGTGGATAACTTTGTTGACAGCTTGTCGGCGAAGGTCGCGAAGCCTTGTAAATCAAGGCTTTTCTTAAATTGCCCGCAAAAAAAGCACTTTAAAGTCTCTATATAAATCAAGCACTTACGTTCGCTATTGCTTTGATAGCGCGAGGTCCGTCACCCTTCTGCCATTGCGGCGGCGCAACAAGATTTTTGTGCATAAGTCCGGCCGGCCAGACCCGTTTTTGTGCTAGCCGGGGTGCAAAAATGCCGTGCGCTGGCCGAAAACGGGTGCACCTAAAAGGTTTCAGCTCCGCGCCGCGCGCATGCTGCGAGAGTGAGCGTGCACTGCGTTGACCAGCACTTCCACATTCTCCGGGGGCGTGTGCTGGCTGATGCCGTGGCCCAGGTTGAAGATATGGGTGGGCCCGGGCCGGCTGGCATCGGTATGGGGGGCGCCAAAGCTGTCCAGCACGGCGGCCACCTCGGCCTCGATCTGGGCCGGGTTGGCGAACAGCACGTTCGGGTCCAGGTTGCCCTGCAGGGCCTTGGCCTGGGGGCCGTGCTCGCCGACCAGGGCGCGCGCCCGGGCCAGGTTGACCGTCCAGTCCAGGCCCAGCACCTCGCAATCGAGCTGCGCCATGGCGTCCAGCCACTGGCCGCCGCCCTTGGTGAACACCAGGCGCGGGATCTTCACGCCCTCATGCTCGCGCTTGAGCTGGGCCAGCACGCGGGCCGTATAGGCCAGGCTGAAGGTCTTGAAGGCCGCGTCGGCCAGCACGCCGCCCCAGCTGTCGAAAATCATCACGGCCTGGGCGCCGGCCTCGATCTGCGCGTTCAGGTAGGCGGCCACGGCGTCGGCATTGACGGCCAGCATCTGGTGCATCAGGTCGGGGCGCTGGTAGAGCATGGTCTTGACCAGCCGGTAGTCGTCGGAGCCCGCGCCTTCGACCATGTAGCAGGCCAGCGTCCAGGGGCTGCCCGAAAAGCCGATCAACGGCACGCGGCCGTTCAGGGCCTTGCGGATGGAGGTGACGGCACTGAAGACATAGCGCAGCTTCTCCATGTCCGGCACTTCGAGTTTGGCCACGGCGGCCTCGTCGCGCACCGGGGTGGCAAAACGTGGGCCTTCGCCCAGCGCGAAGGACAGGCCCAGGCCCATGGCGTCGGGCACGGTCAGGATGTCGCTGAACAGGATGGCGGCGTCCAGCGGGTAGCGCTCCAGCGGCTGCAGCGTGACTTCGGTCGCGTAGTCGGTGTTGGTGGCCAGGCCCATGAAACTGCCGGCCTGGGCCCGCGTGGCGCGGTATTCGGGCAAATAGCGGCCGGCCTGGCGCATCAGCCAGACGGGGGTGTGGGGAGTGGCCTGGCGCAGGCAGGCGCGCAAAAAGGTGTCGTTTTGGAGAGGTGCGAACATGCACCGATTGTCTCAGGTTGGCTTTGTGTCCATAGACACTGGCGTTGTTGGCGGGTTGGGTGCTTGCGCTGGCACTGAGGCGGGTTCGGATTTACCATGGCCGCAAGAGCCCGCTGTAAGCCCGGTAAGCCCGGTAAGCCCGGACAGCTTCCAAGGAGTGTTGCCATGCGCATGAACGACCAGGAATATTTCCGCAGCTGCATCGCCAAGGAACGGCACCTGGCGCAGCTGCTGGGCCACACGCACATCGAGGAATGTTATGAAAGCGCGGGCACACTCTGGGACGGCGCCCAGGCCCTGCCGCAGTGGACGCGCGACTGGCGCGCCTGCGGGCCGCTGCTGGCGGCTTACGGCATCGGTGTGGCGCATGACGGCGAGGGCGCGGCCCTGGGCGCCACCCATGTGCATTTCGCCGACCACCCAAACCGCGACCGTGCCCTCATGTACGGCATCGTCAAGGAGGTGATCTTCCGGCTGGAACACCACAAGGCCGCGCCGGCGCCCGCCGTCACATGCGCAGCGTTGTGATGAAAGCCTCGAGCTCGTCAATCGGCAGCGGCTTGCAGAACAGATAGCCCTGGTAGCAGTCGCAGCCGTGGCGCGACAGGAAGTCGCGCTGCGCCTCGGTCTCCACGCCCTCGGCCACCACGCCCAGGCCCAGGCTTTGCGCCAGGCCGATGATGGTGCGCGCGATGGCCGCGTCGTTGGGGTCGCGCAGTATGTCTTCCACAAAGGACTTGTCGATCTTGAGCTGGTCCAGCGGCAGGCGCTTGAGGCAGGAGAGCGATGAATAGGCCATGCCGAAATCGTCGAGCGACAGGGTCACGCCCATCTTCTTGAGCCTGGCCATCTTGCTGATGGTGATTTCCATGTCCTCGGCCAGCAGGCTTTCGGTCAGTTCGAGCTTGAGCTTGTGCGGGCTGACCTTCGTCTCCTTGAGCGCGGCCATCACCAGGTCGACAAATTCCGGATGGCGGAACTGCCGCACGCTGACGTTGACCGCGATGCTCAGCGCCGCGGTTTCGGGGCGCTGCGCCCAGGCCGCAAGCTGTCGGCAGGCGGTCTCCAGCGCCCACTGGCCCAGCGGCAGTATCAGTCCTGCATCCTCGGCCGCCGGGATGAACTCGGCCGGCGGCACCAGACCGCGGTCCCCATGGCGCCAGCGCAGCAAGGCCTCCACACCCGTCATGCGGCCGTCGCGGCCCACCTGCGGCTGGTAGTAGAGCAGGAACTGCTTTTCGCGCAGGCCCTGGCGCAGGTCCGACTGCAGCGCGGCGCTGGCGGTGACGGCGGCCTGCATGGCCGGGTTGAAAAAGCACACTGTGTTGCGGCCCGACATCTTGGCCTGGTACATGGCCAGGTCGGCCTGCTTGAGCAGGTCGCCGATGTTGTTCAAGGTCTGGTTGAAGGCGGTTACGCCTATGCTGCAGGTGCTGTAGTGCTGGTAGCCGGCCAGGCTGTAGGGCTCGCACAGCGCGGCCAGGATCTGCCCGCTCACGATCTCGGCTTTCACCGTGGCTTCGCTCGGGTCCTGGCCCAGGTCCTCCAGCATGACCACGAACTCGTCGCCGCCCAGGCGCGCCACCGTGTCGGTCTGGCGCACGCAGGCCGCCAGGCGCTTGGCCACCTGCTGCAGCAGCAGGTCGCCCTTCTGGTGGCCCATGGTGTCGTTGAGCGTCTTGAAGTTGTCCAGGTCGATGAACATCAGCGCGCCTTCGCGCGGGTGGCGCCGGTTGTGCATCAGGGCCTTGTCCAGCCTGTCCATCAACAGTTGGCGGTTGGGCAGCTGCGTCAGCGGGTCGTAGAAGGCCAGGTGCTTGATCTCGCTTTCCGCCACCTTGCGCCGCGTGATGTCGCGGCCCACCGCCACCCAGTGCGTGAAGAAAACGCCCGCATCGTCGGCCACCGGCACGATGTCCACTTCCATCCAGAAATGCCGGCCGTTCTTTTTGTAGGTGATGAGCTCGGCCTGCACCGGCTCGCCCTTCTGGAAGGCGCTGCGTATGCGCTCGAGTTCGCTGCGCTGCGTCAGCGGCCCGCACAGCAGGCGCGGTGAATGGCCCAGGGCTTCGGCCAGGCTGTAGCCCGTGTGCTGCTCGAAGGCCTTGTTGGCGAAGATGATGCGCAAACCTGGCCGGCCCGAAGGCACGGCTTCGGCGATCAGCACGATGTCGTTGAGCCGCGAGATGCTGGTCTCCAGCAGCATGAGCTGCTCGCGCGCCTTGCGCCTCTCGCTGACGTCGCGAAAGTAAATCGCCACCCCGTCGGGGAATGGGTAGGCGCGTATCTCGAACCATTTGTCCAGCGGCGCGTAGAGCGCCTCGAACTCCACCTGGTAATTGCCCGCCACCGCCGCGCGCACCTGCTCGGAGAACAAGGTGTTGATGGCGCCCGGGAATTCCTTCCAGATGCTTTTGCCCAGCAGTTCGGTGGAAGGCCTGCCCAGCAGGCGCGCGCCCTCGCGGTTGAGGTAGCTGAAGCGCCACTGCGGATCCAGCGTGTAGAAACCCTCGGTGATGCTTTCCAGCGTGATGCCCAGGCGCGTGGCCAGGCGCTGGGCGTCTTCCTGCGTTTGCAGCGCGGTCTGCCTCGGCTGCGTGTCCAGCTGGGTGGCGGCCAGGCCGGCCAGCGTCTCCAGGTCTTCTTCCTGGGCGGGGCTGAGGCTGTGCGCCGCTTTGTCCATGACCGCGAGCACGCCCAGCAGGGTGCCGTCTTCCCGGCTCAAGGGCAGGCCGCGGTAGAAGCTGATCTGGGGCGCCCCGCGCGCCGGCACCAGCGGCTGGCGTGGCGGTGTTTCGAGCGTGGCCGCGCAAAGCGCAAGCAGCCCTTCACGCTCCTGCGCGGAAAAACCGGTGCCCGCGCAGAACACGGGCTCACCGTTTTTGAGGGTGGCGATAAGGGCTATCGGTACGCCGCAGGCGCGGGCCGCCAGCCGGCTGAGCCTGTCGGCGCCGGAATGCGGAAGTACATGCAGCGCGAAATCGGGCGCCAGCTTGGGAACGGAAACGGACACGGGGTGAGTCACCTGCTTTTTCTAAAACCCATCAATGCTATCAATGAACCATGCTGACGCATGGCGCCGTAGTTTTTATGGCGTGATTTGCAAGTGTTGGCGAGAAAGCGTTGCAAAACGTTCCGTCACTTACCCGCGCACGATTTTGTCCTACGCTGTGGAACGCAAGCGCCGCACGGTGGCTGTTCATCGCACCCTTCATGCTGCACCACCTTCCCTGCGCTATCGGCGCGGCCTCTTTGTGGTTCGCGTATTTTTTTTCCGGCAAAGGACCCATGAGCCCTCTCGAACTCGACCAGTTGCAGAAATGCCCTGACATCGCCACCCTGCAAACCGTCTTGGGCACCTTGTGTGCCCGCTATGGTTCGGTCAAGCAGATCAACATCCTGCCCTCGGCCCATGCGGGCAAGCGGCAGGCCTTGTGCTTTCTGCGCATGGCCACAGAAGAGGAAGAGCAAAAGCTCATGAGCGGCCTGGGCATAGGCCGCTTCGGCGGCGAGCTTGTGGTGGTGGTGGACATGCTGGCGGAGCAGCCTTTGGCCGGCTCGGGCTTGTGGAGCCCCGTCGCCTGAAGTCGCGGCTTAGCTGGCGCTCGCCGCGCCCACCGACACGTGCCTGAGCAGCAGGCGCTCCAGCGCGTTCAGCGTTTCATAGGACTCGGCGAAATCGGCAAACAGCGCGGCATTGTCGGGCGCCGCGGCCTTGCCCTGCCAGGCCGCGCGGAACTGTTCAAAGATCTCGCCGAAGCTGCGCCGGCCGTCGATCAGGCCCAGGATTTTCGCGCCGTACTTGCCGGGGTTGACCATGACCGAAACACCCGAATGCTGGTGCCTGAGCATGAAGGGCTGGCCGCGACTGTTGCCGAAAACCTGCGATGCGATCTCGGCGGTCAGCGGCTCGTGGTAGAAAAAAGGCACGTAGTCGGTGTCGCCGTAGGGCGCGGTGCAGGCCGCGCTGCGCGTCAGGTAGAGCGAATGGGTGATGATGTTGCCGCCCATCAGCTCGGCCATTTCATATTGCTGGCGCAGCGGCAGCTTGCGCAGCGAAGCGGCCATGGCCGGCGGCTTGCTGCCCAGCACCATGTGCGGCAGGTAGGGCGAGCGGCCGCGTTGCACGTCGCTGAAAGACAGGTGCAGGCCGTGGCCCTTCTTGCCATTCGCGCCATCCACCGCGCCATCGCCCAGCCAGTCGAAGAGTTCGCCCACGCTGTAGGAGCGGTCCTGTGAGTGCAGCAGCAGATCGTAGATGCCCGCATCGCCGGCCTTGTGGTCGTGGTGCAGGTCTTCGCTGCGCTTGAACCAGTTGCCCGGCGGCAGGCTGGCCAAAATGTCCCGGGTGTTGGCGATCTTGCGCTGCGCATCCACCTCATCGCCGTTGACCATGCGCATCAGCGCCTGCATCTGGTAGACGCCGATGCGGCCCGTGGTGGCATACACCATGAGCCCGATGGCGCCCTCCGGCTTGAGCACGCTGAGCAGCGCCTTCAGTCCCAGGTCCGGGTCGGCCAGGTGGTGCAGCACGCCGCTGCAGTTGATGTAGTCGAAGCTGCCCAGCTGCGCGGCCAGCGCCGGCAGGTTGAGCAGCGAGTCGTGCACCCACTGGATGTTGTTCAATCCGCGGATACGCGCGCGCTCCTGCGCGATCGCGATGCTGGCCTGGCTCATGTCCAGGTGCACCACCTGCGCATCGGTCTGGCGCAGTTGCTCGGCCAGGAAAATCGTCGCATCACCCGTGCCGCCACCCGCCACCAGCGCCCGGAAACCGTTCTGGAAGGACTGCTTCCCGGCAAAGCAGTAGTGGTTGATCATCGGCAGGTCTTCCAGCCAGGTCAGCACCAGCCGCTTGTGGTCATCCTGCGGGTTGCAGGGCGGGTAGGGCAGGGCTTCGTACTGGTTTCTGACCTCGGGCAAATAATTGTCGGGCATGGCGGCTTCCGGAAAAACAAATGGCAAACACAGCTATTGTCTCCGCCCGCAGACTCACCCCCGACTCTTGGCAAGTGACCGCGTGGAACCGGCTTTGCCGGGCCACAGCGGTCGCCCCCTGAGGGGGATCCGGCTACACGAAGTGAGCCGAGACGGGGGTGTGCATTAACGGACCGGAAGGAACTGGAGGAACGTCCCACCCAGCAAGTTCTGCACATAGGTAATCACCGCGCGCCGGTACTTCTCGGTCAGCACCGAGGCGAGCAGGTCCAGCCGCCCTATGACCTTGCCGAACTCGCGCTCGAAGCTCAGGTTGCGTTCGCGTTCGTTGATCTCGTCGGCCAGCAGCAGGGGCTGGCCCGCGGCATTGCGGCGGTTGGACAGCATCCACACGGCAATCTCGATGTTGCGCGCGGCGTTGTAGATGTGTTGCGCATCCAGGCTGTCGGTGAGGTAGAAGGAGGTCTTGCCGCCGTGCGCTGCGACCAGCATGTCGGCGCTGGCATAAATGAAGGCCGCCACGCGGTCGCCCTTGAAGTCGGGGCCCAGGGCCAGCGACAGCGCGGCGATGTCGCGCTTGCCCTGCAGCTCCGGCCAGGGCGTGCGCGTGTCGACGGCCACACGCAGCTGCGCCAGGGCCGCATCGCGGCCGGCGGCGCTGGTCTTGCGCCACTCAGCGGGGTTGCGACGGTACAGCTTGTCGGCCAGGCGCAGCAGGCTTTCAAGGTTGTCGCGCATGCCCAGCGTGGCCATGCGGTTCACGTCCGACTGGCCGACCTCGCTGGCGGCCATGGGCGCGGCCTGGGCCTCACCCCTGTGCGTGGGGGCATTGCTGGCGCAGCCGGCCAGCACCATAAAACCCAGCAGCAAGGAAAGACGGGGGACAGAAGAAAAGAAAGGCGATGCGGGGGAGGCGGTGGGAATGGAATGTGCCGTGCGCAAAAGCATGGCGCATTGTCAGCGGCGCTACGCGGCCGCGCAAGCATGGCTTTCCCGGGCCTTGGGCATGCGCGCAGGCCAGTACACGTTCAGGCCGACGCCGCGCCCGTAGGGGCCGTGTCGAGCAAGCCGCGCGACTGCAGTACCCGGTGGTCTATCTTGATGCAGTGGTCCTGCACCACCAGCAGGCCGGCAGCCTCGGCCTTGGCTGCCGCGGCCGGGTTGCTGATGCCCAGCTGCATCCACACCGCCTTGGCGCCTATGGCAATGGCTTCATCGACCACGGGCGGAATGTCCTGGCTGTTGCGAAAGCAGTTCACCAGTTCGATTTTTTCGTGGCGCGCGGCCTCGGTCAGCGAGGAATAGGCTTTTTCACCGAGTACCTCGGTGGCGTTGGGGTTCACCGGGATGATGCGGTAACCGTTGGCCTGCATGTAGCGCGCCACGTCGAAGCTGGCGCGGTGCGGGTGCGGCGACAGGCCCACCACCGCGATGTTGCGGTAGTGGTTCAGGATGTAGGGCATGCGCTCGGCGGGGGGCAGTGATGTCATGGCGGGCCTTTGCGTGAGAGGTGATGCGCTCTTGTTTTACGCGTCTTTGTACTTCACCGAGCAGCCGTAGGCGCGGCTGCTGGCCACGCTCAAGGGCCTGCCGCCCAGCGCCTCCGTCAGGCCCTGGCGCACGTAGTTGGTGGCGGTCTTGATATCGTCGACACGGGCCGAGGGAATGCTGTCTATGCCGCCCGCGTAGAGCAGCTGGCCCTGCGGGCTGATGATGTACATGTGCGGCGTGGTCTTGGCGCCGTAGAGCTGGCCGACCTGCCCCGATTCGTCCATCAGCGTGGCACTGGGTTGGCCCTGCCTGTCGGCCATCCAGCCGGCGAGTTTGCCGGGCGCCAGGTAGTCGCTGCTGCCCGCTTCGGTGGAGTTGACGGCCAGCCAGACCACGCCCTTGCTGGTGAACTCCTTTTGCAGGCTTTGCATATTGCCGCTGTAGTGCTTGCGCACAAAGGGACAGCCGGGGTTGGTCCACTCCAGCACGACGAGTTTGCCTTTGTAGTCACTCAGGCGATGGGGCTTGCCGCTGGTGTCCACGGCGGAAAAATCAGGGGCAGCCTGGCCGACGGTTGCACCTGCGGCCCGCGCGGGAAACGCGGCCGAAGCCAGCCAGGGCGTGGCGACCAGCGTGCCGGAAAAACGGCGGCGCGTCAGCGGGGAGGCGGCGGGAGTGCAATTCGACATGGCATGAACTCCTTCAAAAGAAATCAAGGACAGGTCTCTTCGGTCTCTACAGCTTGGCCAGCTCGGCCCTCACATCATCGACCGACAAAATCTCCGACAGCACCACAGGCGCGCGGCCGGGCTTGTAGATCACATACACCGGCACGCCGCTGCGGCCCAGCTGGGCCAACGCGGCCGTCACGGCCGGGTCGCGCCGCGTCCAGTCGGCGCGCAGCAGCGCCACGTTTTTACTTTGCACGTCGGCCAGCACGTCGGGATGGGAGAGCGTGGTCTTCTTGTTGTACTGGCAGGTCACGCACCAGGCGGCGGTGAAGTCGACGAACACACTTTGCCCCTGCGCGGCGAGCTGGTCAACCCGGCCCGGTTCCCAGGCCTGCCAGCCGCCTGCTGCGGGCGCGGACGAGGCCAGCGGCACTGGCCGCGTGATATTGGGGCCTATGGCCCACAGGCCCAGCGCGCACAGCGCGATGGAAAAAGCCGCGAGCAGCGTGCGCGCCGTGCCGCGCAGCGTCAAAGCCCAGATCGCCAGCGCCAGCAGCACCAGCAGGGCCAGCAGCGCGCCCGCGCCGTCCACCCCGCTTTGCTGGCCCAGCACCCAGACCAGCCAGGCGACGGTGGCAAACATGGGGAAGGCCATCAGCTGCTTGAAGGTCACCATCCAGGGGCCGGGGCGCGGCAATGCGCGCGCGACGGCCGGGATGGCGCTGGCTGCCAGGTAGGGAAGGGCCATGCCCACGCCTATGGCCGCAAACACCGAGAGCGCCTGCAGCGCAGGCAGGCCCACCGCATAACCCAGCGATGCGCCCATGAAAGGCGCGGTGCAGGGCGAGGCAATCGCCGTGGCCAGCACGCCCGACAAAAATGCATTGACGGTGGGGTTTTTCGCCTGCCAGCCCGCAAGCCGGCCGGGTAGCACATTGCCGAATTCAAACAGGCCCGCGAGGTTCAGGCCCAGCACGGTGAACAGCCCTGCCAGCAGCGCCACCACGGCCGGGTTCTGCAGCTGGAAACCCCAGCCCAGTTGCTCACCCGCGGCGCGCAGGCCCAGCAGCAGCGCGCCCAGCGCCAGGAAGGACAGCACCACGCCCACGGTGTAGGCCAGCCCGGTGGTCAGGCGCGTGGCCTGGTCTTTTACCTGCACAAAACCCACGACCTTGATGGCCAGTACCGGAAACACGCAGGGCATGAGGTTGAGCACCAGCCCGCCCAGCAAGGCGCCCAGCAGCGCGGCGATCAGGCCCACGGGGGGCGCCGAGCCGGCCTGGGTGGGCGCGGCGCCGGCCGAGGCATTGGCGCGCAGGGCGGCTTCAAGTGCGGGCGGCACTACGGCGGCCGCTGCCGGCGCGGGCCAGCTGCCCTTGACCGGCGCGTCGATGCGGTAGGCCGCGTTATCCAGGGCCACCACCAGCGGCATGCTGGCTGGGCTTTCGCTGCGCTGGCCGGACAAGGGCACCTCGGCTGTCCAGACCGCTCCCTGCCAGGCTTGTTGCCAGGTCGCGGCGGGCTCGATCACGCCGGCGGTTTCGGGGTACAGCGCCAGCGTCTTGCCCTGCAGGGCCGCGGGCAGGCCGGCCAGCGAAACCTTGATGGCCTTGGCGCCGGCTTCCACCTGGCTGGCGCCGGCCGCCAGTGGCTTGGGCGTGGCGGCGAATGTATCCTTGAACAGCTGGCCGCTGGCGGCGGTGGAGCTGCGCACCGGAATGCTGAGGCCAAATTCGCCTTCCTGCGGAATGCATTCCTTGCGGCACACCAGCCAGGCCGCCTTGAGCTTCACATCGAGCTGGTTGCCGGCAAAGCCGGGCGCCACCGTCAGCGGCACGGGCAGCAGCACGGTTTTTTCATAGCCGTAATTGGCCAGCGTGCCGATGGGGATTTTTCTGGGTGTCGGCCAGGCAATCTCACCCGCATCGATGCCGGCGGGCAGCTGCCAGTCGAGCTGCGTAGGCAGGCCGGAATCGCCCGAATTCTTCCAGTAGGTATGCCATTCGGGCTGGTGCTTGAGCTGCAGGCCCACCCAGACCGGCTTGCCGGGCTCCACGCCTTCGGGCGCCCAGGCCAGCAGTTCGGCCCGCACCTGGTCCGTCGTGACCACGCTGACGGCCGCGCCGCGGCTGCTCTTTCCCGGCAGGCTCAAAGGCGCGTTCTGGGCGATCGCCGCCGTGGGCATTGCGCCAAAAGCTATCAAAAGCGTAGCGAAAAGGGCGGCGAACAGGGGGCGCTTGAAATGCATGGTGCGGGTGTGAGCGGGCGGTGGGGGCATTAGTTCCTCGGGCAGCCGGCGCCGGTAGCTGATTACAGCCCATTGCGGAGCCAACTCCGATAATAGGGTCATGCCCCGTATTGTCCTCGCCACCTTGAATGCGAAGTACATCCACGCTTCGCTGGGCCTGCGCTACCTGCTGGCGAATATGGACAGGCACGGCCGGCCCGGCCTGCGCGAAGCCACGCAGCTGCGCGAATTCGTGATCCAGCAGCCGCCCACGCAGATCGTTGAAGAGTTACTCGCCTTGCAGCCCGAGGTGATTGGCCTGGGCATCTATATCTGGAATGTGGTCGAGACCACGCAGGTGGTGCGCCTGCTCAAGGCCTTGCGGCCCGATATCAAGGTGGTGCTGGGCGGGCCCGAGGTCAGCTACGAGACCGANCAACAGGAAATCTGCCGCCTGGCCGACCATGTGGTCACNGGCTGGGGCGACGTGAGTTTTCCGAAGCTGTGCCGCGCGCTGTTAGATGGCCCGCAGCCGCTCATGAAAGTGATTGCCGGCGAGCAGCCGCCACTGGAAGCGCTGGCTTTGCCCTACAGCGGCTACACAGAGCAGGACCTGGCCAGGCGCCTGCTGTATGTCGAGGCGTCGCGCGGCTGCCCTTTCAAGTGCGAGTTCTGCCTGAGCTCGCTGGACAAGACCGCCTGGGCGTTCGACCTGGATGTCTTCATGGCGGAAATGGACGCGCTGTACCGCCGCGGCGCGCGCAACTTCAAGTTTGTCGACCGCACCTTCAACCTCAAGGTCGAGAACTCGGTGCGCATCCTGCAGTTCTTTCTGGACCGCATGGCGCCCGACCTGTTTGTGCATTTCGAGGTCGTGCCCGACAGCCTGCCCGAACGGCTCAAGGATTTGATCGCGCAGTTTCCGGCGGGCTCGCTGCAGTTTGAAGTCGGCATCCAGAGCTTTGATCCCGAGGTGCAGCAGCGCATTTCACGCAAACAGGACAACGGCAAGACCGCCGACAACCTGCGCTGGCTGGTGAATGAAAGCCGGGCCCATGTGCACGCCGACCTGATCTTCGGCCTGCCCGGCGAAACGCTGGAAAGCTTTGCCGACGGCTTTGACCAGCTGTACCAGCTTGCGCCGCATGAAATCCAGTTCGGCATCCTGAAGCGCCTGCGCGGCACACCCATCACAAGGCACACGGCGGAATTCGCCATGGCCTATGACCCACAAACCCCGTACACCATTCTGCAAACCTCCACGATTGACTTCGCCACCATGCAGCGCATCAAGCGCTTTGCACGCTACTGGGAAATGGTCGCGAATTCAGGCCGCTTTGCCTGGGCGCTAGAGCTGCTGCTGGCGCCCGGCTCGGCTTTTGGAAACTTTTTGCGCTTCAGCGACTGGCTGTGGCGGGCAACCGGCAAGACGCATGAATTTGCGCTCGAGAAATTGGTGGATTTGTTGTTTGAGCATCTCACCGACGTGAGGGGCCTGGCAGCCGAAGAGGTGCGCGAGGCCCTGCTGGCCGACTACCTCGCCAGTGGTGCGCGTGGGCGGCCGCGGTGCCTGGCTGAGGTGCTTGCGTCCTTGCCTGTGGCTGCGCCGCTGCGGGCTGGGCGGCAGCGGGCTGAGAGGCAAGGGAGGCACCTTGGCCAGATGGCTGGGCATAAGGAAGAGATTCAGAGAGCTGCTGCGGCGGCTTGAGCCTGGGTCTTGCGCCGGCTTTGCGCGCTCTCCCTCTCTATCTTTGTTCCTTCAGCGCCCTCTTCTAAGGGTAGCTGGCCGGGGGTTGCCGGGCGGCAACTTACTTTTCTTTTGCTTCGCCAAAAGAAAAGTAAGCAAAAGAAAAGGCGACCCTGGTTGCTGCGTCCCTTCGCTTCGCTACGGGCAGCCTGCGGTGCTCGGTC
>Ga0055524_1000356_pt1 | contig 41548 bp, 37 predicted proteins | sample AraplaCol_mCL_r2_2_FD_55011 | JGI IMG/M metagenome (GOLD analysis project Ga0055524, IMG submission 55011) | Arabidopsis root microbial communities from North Carolina, USA - plate scrape MF_Col_mCL_r2 | ecosystem: Host-associated > Plants > Roots > Endosphere | place: USA: North Carolina...
GGAAACGCTGGGCGCCAAGCCGCTGGCTGGTGAGCTTTCCAAGATCCGCAGCCTGAAAGACAAGAAGGGCATCCCTGCGCTGGTAGCCCACTTCAACAAGACCGGCGTGCCTGCGCCCTACGGCGTGTTCGTCAGCCAGGATGCGCGCGACTCGACCCAGTACGCCGCCCACATGGGCCAGTCCGGTCTGGGTCTGCCTGACCGCGATTACTACCTGAAGAAGGACGACGAAAAGTCCGCGGCGATCCTGGCCAAGTACGAACAGCACGTTGCCAAGGTTCTCGGCCTGGCCGGCAACAAGGATGGCGCTGAAAAAGCCAAGGCCATCGTCGCACTGGAAACCGAACTGGCCAAGGTGCAGTGGTCGCGCGTGGACAACCGCGATCCGGTCAAGCGCTACAACAAGATGGAAATCAGCAAACTGGCTGAAATCGCACCAGGCTACGACTGGAACGCTGCCCTGGGCGCGACCGGCATCGCTGCCAAGACCAAGACCGTAATCGTGTCCCAGCCTAGCTACATGACCGAATTCGCCAAGCTGGTTGAAAGCACCCCGCTGGAATCCTGGAAGGCTTACTTCGAATGGCAGCTGCTGCGCGACGCGTCGCCATACCTGTCGAAAGACTTTGATAACGCCAACTTCGCGTTCTACGGCACCGTGCTGACCGGCGTGACCGAGCAGCAGCCACGCTGGAAGCGCGGCGTGGGCGTGGTGGAAGGCGCCATCGGCGAAGGCATGGGCAAGCTGTACGTGGCCAAGCACTTCCCTGCCGAACGCAAGGCGCGCATGGAAGAACTGGTGAAGAACCTGCTGGTGGCTTACAAGCAGAGCATCGACAGCATCGACTGGATGGGCCCAGAAACCAAGAAGCAGGCGCAGGAAAAACTGGCCAAGTTCACGCCGAAAATCGGCTACCCGAACAAGTGGCGCGACTACAGCAAGCTGGAATTCAAGGCAGGTGACCTGATCGGCAACCTGGGCCGCGCGACCGAATTCGCCTACAACCGCAATATCGACAAGCTGGGCAAGCCGATCGACAAGGACGAATGGGGCATGACCCCGCAGACGATCAATGCCTACTATCGTCCAACCGCCAATGAGATCGTGTTCCCGGCCGCTATCCTGCAGCCGCCGTTCTTCGACATGAACGCTGACGACGCGGTCAACTACGGCGCGATCGGCGCTGTGATCGGCCACGAGATCTCGCACGGCTTCGACGATTCCGGCTCGCAGTACGACGGCGACGGCAACCTGCGCGACTGGTGGACCAAAGAAGACCGCGAAAAGTTCAAGGTCAAGGCAGACGCCATGGTCAAGCAGTACAGCTCCTACGAGCCGGTGGCTGGCTACAACATCAACGGCAAGCTGACCCTGGGCGAGAACATCGCCGACAACTCGGGCCTGGCCATCGCCTACAAGGCCTACAAGATTTCCCTTGGCGGCAAGACCTCCCCGGTGATTGACGGCCTGACCGGCGAACAGCGCGTGTTCATGGGCTTCGGCCAGGTATGGCGCACCAAGATGCGTGACCAGCAGGCGATTGTGCAGATCAAGACCGACCCGCACTCCGCCGGCCGCTTCCGCGCCAACGGCACGGTGGTCAACCAGCCAGCCTTCTACGAAGCATTTGGCGTGAAGGAAGGCGACAAGATGTACGTTAAGCCGGAAGACCGCATCATCATCTGGTAAAACTAGTTTTGGGAAAAAAGCCACGCAAATGCGTGGCTTTTCTTTTAACGTTACGCTGCAACGTGCTAGAGTCGCGCGGTACCGTCACACCTACCTTGGAGGGTAACCTTGAAACGCAAGATCCTGAGCGCCGTTATCGTCGGCCTCTTCGCCACCACCGCTGCCATCGCAGCCGGCAATAAAGTACCACAGAAATCCGGTATCGAAACCACCGCCATGGACAAGGCTGTCCGTGCACAGGATGATTTCTACCTGCACCAGAACGGCACCTGGATGAAGAACACCGAAATCCCGGCCGACCGCTCCTCCTGGGGTACTTTCGTACAGCTGTCTGAAACCGTTCAGCCGCAGCTGCGCGCACTGATCGAAGAAGCCGCCGCCAAGGGCGGCAACGCCGACGCCAAGCGCGTAGGCGATATGTTCGCGTCCATGATGGACGAGGCCCGTGCCGAGCAGCTGGGCATCACCCCGCTGAACGGCGAGCGCGCACGCATTGCCGCCATCACCGACAAGAAGCAGCTGGGCGCCCAGTTCGCGCACTTCTCGCGCATCGGCGTGAGCAGCCCGTTCGACGTCGGCGTCCACCAGGACAATAAGGATTCGACCCGCTACGTGGCCGACCTGGGCCAGTCCGGCCTGTCGATGCCTGACCGCGACTACTACCTGAAAAAAGACGACGCCAAGCTGGCCGACACCCTGGCCAAGTTCGAAGCGCACGTCGCCCGCATGATGGCGCTGGCCGGCGATGCCAATTCCGCCGCTACCGCGAAATCCGTGATCAACGTCGAGACCCGCCTGGCGCAAATCCAGTGGACCAAGGTTGAGCTGCGCGATCCGGTCAAGGCCTACAACAAGTACGAACTGGCCAAGCTGAAAGAGCTGATGCCGAGCTTCGACATGGACAGCTGGCTGGAAGGCGTTCTCCTGACCGGCAAGGTGAAGGACGTGAACGTTGGCCAGCCTACCTACTTCCAGGCGCTGGACAAGGTGCTGTCCGAAGTACCGCTGGAAGACTGGAAGGCGTACATGAACTACCGCCTGATGGCCACCTTCTCGCCGGAGCTGTCCAAGTCCTTCGTTGATGAGAACTTCTCCTTCTACGGCACCACCCTGAGCGGCGCCACCGAGCAGCGTCCACGCTGGAAGCGTGCCGTGTCGCTGACAGAAGGCACCATGGGCGAAGCCGTCGGCAAGCTGTACGTGGCCAAGCACTTCTCGCCGGAAGCCAAGGCACGCATGGAAAAGCTGGTGAAAAACCTGCTGCAAGCCTTCAACCAGAGCATCGACACCCTGGAGTGGATGAGCCCTGCGACCCGCAAGGAAGCCCACGCCAAGCTGGCCAAGTTCACCACCAAGATCGGCTACCCGAACAAGTGGCGCGACTACAGCGCGCTGGAAATAAAGCGTGAAGACCTGGTTGGCAACGTGATGCGCGCCAGCGATTTCGAACACCACCGCAATATCAATAAGCTGGGCAAGCCGATCGACCGCGACGAATGGCTGATGCCACCGCAGGCGATCAATGCCTACTACAACCCGGAAATGAACGAGATCGTGTTCCCGGCCGCAATCCTGCAGCCACCGTTCTTCGACATGAAGGCTGACGACGCGGTCAACTACGGCGGCATCGGCGCCGTGATCGGCCACGAAATTTCGCACGGCTTTGACGACCAGGGTTCGCAGTACGACGGCGACGGCAACCTGCGCAACTGGTGGACCGAAGAAGACGGCAAGCGCTTCAAGGAACGCACCTCGATCCTGGTCAAGCAGTACAGCGAATTCGAAGCGCTGCCTGGCTACAAGGTCAACGGCGAGCTGACCCTGGGCGAGAACATCGGCGACAACTCCGGCCTGGCCGTGGCTTACAAGGCCTACAAGCTGTCCTTGAAGGGCAAGAAAGCCCCTGTGATCGACGGCTTCACCGGCGACCAGCGCTTCTACATGGGCTGGGCCCAGGTATGGCGTACCAAGTTCCGCGATGCAGCTCTGATCGCGCGCGTGAAGACCGACCCGCACTCGCCGGGCCCATTCCGCGCCAACGGCACCCTGCGTAACCAGCCTGGCTTCTACGAAGCCTTCAGCGTGAAAGAAGGCGACAAGCTGTACCTGTCGCCAAAAGAGCGCGCGATTATCTGGTAACCCCCCAACCCGGTAAACCTGGGTACGGCCCAAGGGCCGGACCCAGGCCCGCGACCGCCGCATGACGGGGTCCGGCCCTGCGGGCCGTACCCCGGTTTCCCGGTTCCCAAGGTTCAAGAAAAGGACCCGCAAAATGAAAAAACACCTCATCGCCGCTGCCGCCGCGCTGCTGGCCACCATGGCCAATGCCGCTGAAAAATCCGGCATCGAACTGCAATACGTCGACCCAGCCGTCCGCGCCCAGGACGACTTCTTCAAGCACCTGAACGGCAAATGGCTTGCCACCGCCGAAATCCCGGCCGAAATGTCCAGCTGGGGCGTCTTCGAAAAGCTGTTCGAAGACATCCAGCCGCAACTGCGCCAGATCATCGAAGATTCCGCCAAGAGCGCCGACAGCGCCGACAAAAAACGCATCGGCGACTTCTACGCCTCCTTCATGGACGAAGCCCGCCTGGAACAACTGGGCACCGCTCCGATCCAGCCGGAACTGGCCCGCATCGCCGCCTTGAGCGACAAGAAGCAGCTGCCAGCCTTGTTCGCGTACCACAACCGCCACAACTTCGCGGCGCCGATGGACATGGGCATTCACCAGGACAACAAGGACTCCACCAAGTACGTGATCGACTTCGTGCAGTCCGGCCTGGGCATGCCTGACCGCGACTACTACCTGAAAAAAGACGACGCCAAGATGGCGGAGACGCTGGCCAAATACCAGGCCACCGTCGAAAAAATGCTGGCGCTGGCCGGCGACAAGAACGCCGCCGCCAACGCCAAAGCCGTCGTCGCCTTCGAAACCAAAATCGCACAGCTGCACTGGACCAAGGTGGAACTGCGCGACCCGGTCAAAGCCTACAACAAGGTGCCGGTCGCAAAGCTGGGCGAACTGATGCCGGGCTATGACTGGAACGCTTACCTGAATGGCCTGGGTGTTGCAGGCAAGGTCGATTATGTGATCGTCAGCCAGCCAAGCTACCTGAAAGCGCTGGACAAGCTGCTGGCCGAAACCCCGCTTGAAACGCTCAAGCCTTACTTCACCTGGAACGTGGTGCGCGCCAATGCGCCGTTCCTGGGCAAAGACTTCGTCGCAGCCAATTTCGAGTTCTACGGCAAGCAGCTTGGCGGCGCCACCGAAATGCGACCACGCTGGAAGCGCGGCGTCTCCGCTACCGAAAACGCGCTGGGCGAAAGCATCGGCAAGGTCTATGTGGAGCAGCATTTCCCGGCCGCGAACAAGGCGCGCATGGAAGAACTGGTGAAGAACCTGCTGGTGGCTTACAAGGACAGCATCGACAAGCTGCCTTGGATGAGCCCTCAGACCAAGAAGGAAGCGCAAGCCAAGCTGGCCAAGTTCACACCGAAGATCGGCTACCCGAACAAATGGCGCGATTACAGCGCGTTGACCATCGACCGCAACGACCTGGTTGGCAATGTGACCCGTGCCACCGAGTTCGCAGTGCAGAAGGAACTGGACAAGCTGGGCAAACCGATCGACCGTGATGAGTGGGGTATGACTCCGCAAACCGTCAACGCTTATTACAACCCAGAGCTGAACGAAATCGTGTTCCCGGCCGCTATCCTGCAGCCGCCGTTCTTCGATGCCAATGCGGATGATGCGGTCAACTACGGCGCCATCGGCGCGGTGATTGGCCACGAGATTTCGCACGGCTTTGACGACCAGGGCGCGCAGTACGACGGCGACGGCAATCTGCGCGACTGGTGGACCAAGCGCGATCACGCCAACTTCAAGGCCAAGACGCAGATGCTGGTCAAGCAGTACGGCGCATTCAGCCCGGTCAAAGGCTATAAGGTCAACGGCGAGCTGACGCTGGGTGAAAACATCGCCGACAACTCGGGCCTGGCGATCGCGTACAAGGCATACAAGCTGTCGTTGGGCGGCAAGCCTGCGCAGGTGATTGATGGCTTTACTGGCGAGCAGCGCTTCTACCAGGGCTGGGCGCAAGCATGGCGCGCCAAGTCGCGCGATGCGGCGCTGATCCGCCAGGTCACCACCGACCCGCATTCGCCGGAGGAGTTCCGCGCCAACGGTTCGCTGCGCAACCAGCCCGGCTTCTACGATGCGTTCGGCGTGAAGAAAGGCGACAAGATGTACCTGGCGCCAAAAGATCGAGTGATCATCTGGTAAAACCGGTAGGGCAGGGTCTGACGGGACGGCCATCCGGCTTGGGTCAGGCCCTGGTTCACCGGGTTCAAAAAGGCAAAAAAAAAAACCGCTCATCCGAGCGGTTTTTTTATTGATGCGGCCAGCTGATTACTTAGCAGCCTCAGCAGCAGGTGCCGGAGCAGCCTGCTTCACTTCAGGCTCCTTGAACTTGCCGCCAGACTTATTCACCATGTACACCACAGCGCGCGCAACTTCCACATCATCCAGATCTGGATTGCCGCCCTTGGCAGGCATAGCGCGCAGGCCTTCCAGCGCATGTTTCACAACAGTGTCCTGGCCCTGAGCGATACGAGCACCCCACGCGCCAGCGTCGGCGAACTTAGGAGCACCAGCCGCGCCGGAACCGTGGCAAGCCGCGCAAGTTGCGGTGTAAACAGCTTCGCCGGTTTGCAGGACTTTAGGAGCGTTGACGTCTTTGAGGGTGAAACCATTGTCAGCTACAGGCTTCAGGCGGGCAGCTACAGCTTCCGCACTTTGGCTTTCGGAACCAGCGCCAGTCAGTTTTTCCTGGGTCACAAATTGCACCAGCAAAACAATGCCGATAATGGTGACAGCGAAGAAACCTACAACAGCAGCGACCAGCTGCTTAGGCGTTCTGATAGCGGATTCGTGGCTCATGATTTCCTTAGGACAGTTTTTCGAAGCTGTGTTGAAGGGTTATGTTTTTGGCATTTTTAACGCCGAACCCTCGTCAAACCTGCGATTATAGACGGAAAGCCCTAGCTATGGAATGGATTTCCGGCTATCCTTCGTGTCTCTTCAGCATGACGACTGCGGCTGTAGCTCAGTGGATAGAGTATCGGCCTCCGAAGCCGAGGGTCACTGGTTCGATCCCAGTCAGCCGCGCCAATAAACATGCGTATTTCCGGGTAGTTTTCCAATTTTGGGTACTGTCCGGGTAGGATTTGGGAAAGATTTTGGGAAAGAATCCCAGAAATTTTCCTGATTTTGCGCAAAAGATGGCTTAAGTTTGCCTATACGTAGCTCCTTCCTTTTATCACTAGGAGCTATGTCATGGCCAAAAAGCACTACCGTCGTTTTGAAAAGAACATCTACGTCGAAGAGCGGAGCGGGTCGTTCCGTTTCAAGGTCGACGTCAGCCCGCATAAGGACTCTGCCACGTTCTCCACGGAGGCAGAGGGTGCCAGCTGGGCGCGCCGCCGGCGGTTAGAGTTCCTGGAGATTCGAGAGTCCGGCCATACGCTCCCCTTTCCAGCTACCACCCAGGCCGTGCCGGCCTACGTAGGTTTCCCATTCGCTCACCATATTCCCGCTCCCATCAAGTTGGCGGATGTGTTCGACGAATATGGGGAGTACGACCTCCCTAAACTGACTGGTAAGCAAACGGAAAAGTCCCGCCTGTTAAAGCTTCAGGAGTGGTTCGGCGAATGCACTGTCGATCAGCTGGATGAACGTTTCATCGACCGCTGGAAGGCGGACCGCCTTGTCGGAAAGTTGGGTTCAGGACGCGATCCGAATCGCGGAGAGACCATGCTGGGCGAGAATGGCAAAAAGCCCTTAACAAAGCATCAGCGTTACTATCGTAAGACTGCTGGAAAGGACGTGCCTGCTCATCCGATCCATCCAGTTAGCACGCAAACCGTGCGGCATGAGCTGAGCCTTTTGCGCCGTGCGGTGTCAAAGTATTTGGACCGAGAAAACCGCTGGTCCCTCTATGGCGCATGGTGGCAAGCGCACTACCTCAAGCGCATGAAGTTGCCGGATGCTGCCGAACCTCGCAGCCGGCGGGTCTCAGATGCCGAGTTGAAGGAAATCTTCAACGGCATTACGGATATGCGGCTGAAGGCAGCTATCCTTTTCGCCGTGTTGACCTCGTTGCGCCGCGGTGAGGTCGTCTCTTTGAAGTGGGAGGACGTCGATTTCGAGCGAAAAGTGGTGCGGCTTCGAAAGCCGATCCAAATCGCGAAGTCGAAAATCCAAGGGCGGGAAATTCCGCTGTTGGAGGGGGCCATCAAGCTTCTTCAAGATTTGAAACCAAAGAAGCGGGGTGCCATTTTTGAGATTCCGGCCTCCGATGTGAGTCATGCGTGGCGGGATGCAGCGGACAAGGCGGAAATTTTCGATGCAAGGTTGCATGACTGCCGGCGCGAGGCCATTAGCCGTCTGGTCGAGTCGTGTGGTTTGAGTGTCCACGAAGTTGTCATGTTCTCGGGGCACTCTGATATCGGCACCCTGCAAAAGCACTATCTGCGCCTGGACGCCGGCCGCATGGCATCTCGTCTCGCCGAGAATCCTAACGCCGTCAATATGGCGCCTTCGCTGCAAGGGTAAAACACCTCGACTTTCTCCCTATACTGCACTTTGGGAGAAAAAATGTACCTGACGAAGAAGGAAGTCGCAGACGTACTGCGAGTCTCGGTTCGCACTATTACCAGCTATATGAAGCTGGGTGTCATTCCCGATCCGAAAAAGGTCGGTCGAACCTTGCTTTGGGATGAGGACGAGCTCCACAACCGGATCAGGTATTCTGCACCGGTTGTGGAGCCTATGCGTGCCAAGCGTGGCCGTCCGCGGAAAGTGCTGACCGCCTAAGAAACACCTACCCGCCAGGTTCATTCAAGTGGACCTAGCGGGTAGGATGTGATTTTGGCAGCCCCGGCTGCGGGCGCCTCATCGAGCGACTGGTAGGTGTCCAGCATGTAGCCATTGAATTAACCGACGCTTCTCAAAGTATCAAGAAAATGATTGAGCTCGACTCGCTGTTCCGGGCTCAATTCACCCCAAGTCAAGATCACTCGAGCTAATTCCTCATCCTCCGAATAGAAGAACGCAACTGGTACATTGAGAACCTCCGCGAGCCTTGTTGCGGTAGCGTAAGGGGCCTCGTGCACGCCGGCCTCATAGCGGGAAATGCGGGCTGATGCAGTGCCCTCGTCAAGTCCGATTTCTACGCCAACTTTATCCTGGGGAAGTCCAGCGCGCCGTCGTGCCTCCCTTAATCGGGCACCGAAAACTGAGACTGGTGTTTTAGACATTCTACGATACTCGTAGAATTTTCTTGCGGAATCTCTACGAAATACGTAGAATTTCCATTGGGAAATTGACTGCTTGGTTTTTAGACTGAAGTGGCGGCGCATCAAAGGCGCTTCTCGGAAAACGACGTAAGAAGGGAAAGTATCAAATGGCCTATTTCGAGCTAGACATTGCCGACATGCAGGAGCCTGCGTTAGGCGTCCTCCGGACTGCCCTGACGCATGCCCGAAAAAATAGGGAAACGAGAACTCACGTCGTACCGCTAAAAGACTTCTATCTGGAAGCCGGTTTTCCGGAGGAAGTCGACCGGCATGAGTTCATGGGCCATATTACGGACGTCATGAGGGTCGCAGTATTTTCGCGGGACTATCAGCCTGGCGGGTTCCGTGGCTGGCCAGCTTTTGAAAGCATTGCGGTGACGGAGACGCATTTTGAATTTTCGGCGTGTGACTTCGCTCTCTGTGCATCAGAGTTCACTTGACGATACCTTACGAAAGTTCTTCAGATAGCTTTCATCAAACGGAAACGGAGAGAGCAGTTGAAGCTGATATCAGTTGCGCTATTTTTGGCGCCGACAATGGCTTTTGCGCAAAGGCTGCCTTGGCTTCAAATGCCGCCCGAGGCTTGCTACGCGGCGAAAAGCACCAGGTCTGAAGTTCTCGACGCCATTGGCTGCCTGAAGGCACATCCAACTGCGGGCGCTACCGTTCTCGCGAAGTTCAAGCAAGAGAAGGCGGACCTGTTGACTGTCGATACCGATCTGACGGCTGCTTTCGCGGAATTGGAGCGGCAGAAGAATCGTCGGCTCTATGTCAAGTATTCTCACCCGGATGGCGGTGCCAGATTGATGGTGGTAGACAGCGCGATTCTAGCCGGCGCTACGCCAGCGATAGTCTATGACCTGACTCCATTGAATCTCCAATTCACGCATACGTCTGCCGCGTTTGGCGCTGACAAGACCGTTCCTCTTCAACAGATTCGTTCTTTCCGTTACGTGAAGAAGGCCGAGAATGTCGGAGAACTGACAACCGGGTTTGTTGACGAGACCCGAATAGTCGATCCTTCATACAGGGCGGGCTTTCCGATCAAGGATCAGGAACCCGATGGCCAGAGGATCAACGTGCTGGAGTTTGGTGGAACCACGTACCCCAACAAGACTTTAAACGACCACCTGAAGCTCGGACCAAGTAGCTTGGCTGGATATGTCCTGACCTTCCTGAGCGAATCTGAAGGCCAGGGCTATGTAGCCAAATTCGAGGAAACGATTTCGGCGAAGCAGCGTGCCAGGCTGGAGGCCGAGCGCATGGCTTTGGAGCGGACGAAAAAAGAAGCAGCACTGGAAGCCGAACGCAAAGCAAAGGTAATAGCGGACATGTCCGCTGCAGTACGGGGAACGGAGGACTTATGCAAGCGCGTTGGCTCTTTCGCTGCGGTGGCAGACCCGTCGGAGGCTGTCATTGATTGCCAGTTTTCGGGCACAGTCAGCTTGAGCGACTTGAAAAGCGTTGGATGGTTGGTCGTGAACAAGATACGCGACGGTGACGGCATCGTGCGCGAATATCAGATTCGAAAAGCGCGTTGAGCACATCTACCAGCCGTAGGGAAACGCATGGCTACGTTTGAACTTGATTTATATGATCTCTCTTGGCCGGCGCTTGGAGTGGTACGCGCCGCGATAAAGTTCGCGCGACTGAACTCTCCGCGCCAGATTCACGTTGTACCTCTTCAGGACTTCTACGAACTTGCCGGCTTGGCCAGCGAAATGCCGCTCTCGGAGTTCCATGGACTTTTAATGGAGGTCCGGCATACGAGCATCTTCTCCTCGGATTACGAGCCGGCGGTATTGTGGGGGTGGTTAATCTTCGAGCATCTCAGTATCAATGAAACCCATGTAAAGTTTTCGATTTGCAGCCACGCCTTCGGTGCTTCCGAGCCGGTCGAATTTTTACCCGCCGGTTTCGAGACCCTGGCAACAATGCCAAATGGGACGTTGCAATAGGAGCCGAATCTCCTGTACGGAGAGTCGTCGAGCGAGCACGCCGCAAGGACGTTAGAGTTTTGGTGACAGGATGCCGAAACCGGGCGGCGGTGGCTCAGCAGGCTCAAGCATTGCGCTGCCGTCTATCTACCAGGGGCTGTCGTTGGCCGGGACGGAAGACTGTGCGTCGCTGTCACGCAAGATCAACTCCACCCTGAGGATCGACAGTATCTTTAGGAACCGACTCATGGTGATGTTGTCGGAGTTACGTTCCAGGCGGGAAAGGGATTGTTGCGTGATCCCCATGCGCAACGCTAACTCCACCTGGGTAAGTCCGGCCTGCTTTCTGAATGCTTCTAACAGTCCGGGCAGTTCTTGAACAGTGCGGACTTGGAACTCAGGCATAACATCCCTCTTAAGTTGGAATTCGGCTTCAGTTGTCTTCTCTTTTTCACAGCTTTTTTGCTGTATTTTCATTTTACAGCTTACTCGCTGTACTGGGATGTAATTTTTTGAGCCCCCAGCGAATGTGGATCAGAGGAGAAGAGGTGTGTACTCACCCTAGTTCCAGGTGCGTTAGTGATCCTCGGTCGGAACCCACTTTAGCAATCCCGCAGTGACGCTGCAGATGGCCCTGCTGGGTACAGCGGCGGCCTGGCCGCAGCGGTCCCAACCAGGCCGGAGGGCGGGGCCCTCCGCAATGACCCGGCGTGGCGGGCAGGATCATTACAGCCCGGAATACTCGTCAGGGAATCGGATATAGAGCGGTGCCTTCTGAGTATGTTGCCCACTGATCCATATGTACGCCAGTTGCCCAATCGGGGTGAAGGACGATGCCAGGCATCGTCCCTTGGTCGGCTTTAGTCAGCCTTATGGTTGTGGCCAGCAGGTCGAGTTCTACACGGTCATGAAATCTGGGCTAAGGCCCACAGTTTTCTAAATGACCAGACTGACCGGCATAGAGATGCAACTATCTTCCAGCCATTTTTCTCTTGTGCGCTCACCCTCAGGAACCGTGCGTTAAGGGAATGCTATTTCATAAGTTTTAATGAAAATGTCGCTGGTCAATCTGGTCAGGCAAAAAAGCAGCCACGGTAGTGGCCGCTTTTCGGACCGTGATAATGGTGCCGCTGGTCAGGGAAGGCGAACATTGCAGGTGCGAATGCGGCCGGCGCTGGTGGTCGCCCGCCCTTCCACGATTGCTCCCAGCGTGTCCGGTAGTCGCTTCCAGAACTTCGGTGAGGCAACTGGTACCATCCCATTGGCGCGACACCAGATTGCGTAAACCGTGTATACCTCCGACTTGGAAGTGTCGGTTGTTGTTGTGCGTTCGATGGCCGCATCGTTAACCCAGGCATGGACCGAATTGGTCTCCAATCGGGCGCTCTGGGCGGCAGTGATCATCGCTTGCGGGGGAGCGACATCGAACCTCCCGCGAGCCAAAAGGCGTTGTAATCCTTCCAGCGCCCAATTCAGGACTCCGGTCAGCTCATGCGTGATGATGTGGTCGGCCAGCAAAGGGTCGCGTTCCTTGGCCGGCACTTCTACACTGAACGGGACGATATCGAACCGTCGCCAAAAGCCGTTTGATTGGTCCTTCACCGCAGGAATATGGTTGGCGCAAATAATCCACTTCCCAGTGATGCGAGCAGTAACGCCTGGCAAATACTTGCGATCAATGAAAACAGGCTCGCCGGCAATCATCGACTTGATGATCTGTTCGCACCAGTCTTGTGGAGGTGCTTCGTCGCAGTAAATCAGCGATGCTCCAATTAATTGCGCGGCATAGGCCTTTTCTAGCTGGCTTGGAGATGCCGCCGCATACCGGCCATGGAGAGCTCGGACGATGCTCGCCAATGTTCCTTTCCCGTTTGCGCCAGCGCCAATCCAAATCTGTGCAAGCTGAAAACGAGTGTCCGGCAGCAGCGTGTATCCTACGTATTCTTGCACGCGCTTGCGCACCTCCGCATCTGGAAGAATGGTCTGCAAGAGTTTGTCAAATGCTTCTGGCTTTGGCGCGGCGGGGACGTAATCGCAACTAAGCACATGGCGCAGCCCAAGTTCCTTATCGTGGGCGCGAAGAGTAGTGCCGCCGTCCAGATGCAGGTAACCGTTCTGCAGGGGAATGACGGGAGCGTGCGCAGCATCCTTAAGGGTAGGAAGCCACAGCATGGCCGTCTGAAGCGCCGAATTCGCATTGGCGGCGCTCGCGTTGTTGTAGTCGGCAGCCGCAATGCACTGAATTGCCACCTTCAAGGCATTGTCGTCGTCAATCTTCATCCAGTGCTTGCCCGTCCAGCGGTAAAGGACACGGTCGGCAGAGGCATAGTTTTCGGACTTTGCCAGATGTTCTGCGAAAGCAAGGGGCTTAAACTTAGGGGCGCGGCTCATTCGTGCCCCTCTTCGGTGACACACGCACCAACCGGCTGGATGCAGGCGTCGAATTCATTGACAGGCGATTCCCAGCAAGCCCGAGCGGGGCGATCTTCATACTCTTTCATCTGTTTGGCTCCTTAGCGAGCGACTACAACTGTCTCGACATGAGGTAGTGGTGCGTTGCTCTGTGGCCGTATAGGCAGACTGGAAGCTAAAGCGATGGAAGAAAGCGGGAAGAGATATGCAAGAAGCGCACAAACTCCCTGAAAATACGCGTGCTTTTTCGATAAATAGAGGAATGCCTCTATTCGTGAACGTACTACTTTTTACGAGTTGAAGGGCCAGCCTCCGCATTGCTGCTCGCGCAATCACCATCTGAAGAGAGTGTCAGTTGCCTTTTGGCGAACAGCACCGAAAGCGACCCGGGAGAAGGGGGCCCGACTATGAGCTAGACGAGAGCTCAGACCAAGTGTCCCCGGAAGCCGCTGCGGACGCCGGAGCATATGGCCAATGGATGGGGCACCATGGTCTAAAGGGATCAAGACTTTGTAGCGCTGGCTAGTGGTAACGTCTTCAGGCGGTCCTCAATCTCATGGCGAACCGCGTCTGACACGTCCATGTCCTGCAGTGCCTTTGGCCACAGCTCTTTGGCGCGTGAGACGGTTTGGATTACGGCCGCTTTGGCGATGCGGTCAGAAATGCCGGCTTGCTTTGCAATTTCAGCATAAGTGGCCAAAGTTTCTTGACGCTGCAAGTTGTCGATTGCGACGTTGGTCCCGAAGCCCCGGAAACCTGCCAAAGCGGATACGCAGACGATATCGTACGCAGGCGATAGCTCGGGGCGGATTCCATTGTGGTAAAGAACACTGAAGTTTTTCAAGTGCGCGTCCGAGTTGCCGATGAGGGTGTTGACGGTCTGTCGGATGAAGAACTGGCGAACGTCCTCGATGCCGCGCGTACTTAGGCGGTCGAGCACTCGAATCAGTTTGACGAACTGCTTTGCGCCGGAATATTTTTGTCCCGGCATGAGCGTCAGCAGTTGGCAGGCGTCTTCCATGTGTACTGCACTATTGGGGCCGCGGTCGAATCGGTCCACTGCCAGGAAGCGCGTATTGGCACCTAAAGCTTCCACCAGCTCAGGATAGTCACTCATCGTGCTCATAGCCGCTGGTCGGCATTGCGCGACATTGACACCCGCTAAACCGGCAAGTGTCATGCAGGCATATTCGTTCATTACTTGGGAGTCGTCGCCGGCTACGGGCAACTTGGCTATGAGGTCTGACAGCTTTCCTTTGACAGGCATGCAGTAGCGTTTTCCGTCTTTGGCATTGGAAAGCGCAATCTTATCCTGTACACCAGACAACGCAGCAGCTCCCTCGGCCGCCTGCTCTGGCACACTGATTTCGAGATTGTCCGAGCCACCAGTGACGCCGTACGCACGGGCCGCTGCGGTCAAGTTATCGAGGTTGGCCGGCAAGACGGTTACAGCTCCCGGTAAGTCTTCGCCGGCGGCTGCCAGGATGCCGAAGTCGTCCATATCGCGGTCGTTCTTACGGGTGGCAGCAAGGCGTCGGCGAAGGGCGCCCTCCGGCATCAAGCCCGCAAAGAATGGCGGTAACTCTCCGCGTTCGCGATACACTGCAGGGTCAAAATGGTTCTTCAGCGTGTCCTGCGTAACCTGTTCGGCGCCAGGTACCGTCATGGAAAGCGAAAGGGTGGGCCGTTGTGGATCGGCGAGGTATTGCTCCGTCGCGACGAAGCGGGTTGCCCGTCCTGCCTCACAGAGCCAGCCCACATGCTGTCCATGAAGCCAAACCTCCAGATATCGCGGTGCCAAAGCGTTGCTCAATCAAGCCCCCAGAAGTCGGTCAACCGTGGACGGGACATCGTCAGGGCCGATAGTTTTGCCAGATAACAGTCGCGAAATCTCCGGGAGCAGGTGCTTGGGTACAACGACCAGGTTTGCATCCATAGCATCGGCCAGCGCCTGACAAGTGCTGAGGCGCGAATCTACCTTTCCGTTCAGCACATTGCTAACTTGAGGCACGCTCATGGCCGTCAGGCTCGCAAGCTCCTGCAAGGTCTTCCCCAACATGACACGCCTCTGCTGTAGTTGCTCAAAAATAGTCATTTTATGCTTTCAGATAAATCTCTCTTCAAATTTTACATTAAAATGTAAATATTGACGAAGCTTACTTTATCGAGAAACATAACAGAGGCTACAAAATTTACATTCAAATGTAAATATTTACCTGAATTGTGAATCAGCTATCGCTGCACCTCCGAGCCGGGCACGTACGAAAGCGCAAGGGCGTTGCATGGCAAACACGTCGCTAGGCTCGGCGATCAAGACCTGCTGCCGAGGTTTGCCGACTTTTGAAATCCCGTACTTACCCCGGGGTAAGTCAGGGCAGACATCGCATTGCTCAGCCTGCCTACCTCGGCCGTGCCCGTCCCGCTTATCATGATCATTTTGGTTGTGGCTTGTTGGGAACCTCACACTATCCAGTCGTCTACGCTCAGCCGCCTGCTCTTCTTGCGGGTCAGGATAACTGGCTTAGCCCAGTCAAACATCGAAGTTGAAAGGCGTTGCTTCCTGGCTGTGAACGCGGTCAGGGTCATGCCCTTGATGTTTTCGAAAAACGGAGGCTCAAAGTCTGCGTGAAGGGGGTAGCCGGGCGGATACTTTCGACGCTCCCACCACATTCCAACGCGGGATTGGATGAAAATTATCAAGAGTGTGATGCCTAGCCAGAATGACGCTGCAATAGAAGTTGGAAGCGCTGGCGGTGTTTGCATGAGTTTGGTAAAGCCGTACTTGCTGTAGATGAGCCAAGAAGAAATCGGCAGCCCCACAAATAAGTTAGCTGTCCAAAGCAGAATAAACAAGCATGCCAAGCGTTCACCCACACCTGCTTTGATCTCCTCAGCTTGATGGTCAAGGCTGGTCGCCTGGCCACGAATGCGGCCGAGGATTTTGACGTCTGCCATAGCGTCCCCACCATAGAAGAGAATTACGTTTATGTGGTCTCCTGGGTTTATGCAGTCGAAGTAGACGTCCACATTTTGCTCATCGACATGCATAGCAGAGCATGTGAGCTGGTCGTCATTCGATAGGGAATTAGCCACAATGACGTATGCATCCTTTCCTACGGACAGGCGAAGTGGCGCATTGTCGAGAAAGTCCGAGGGAGTAATCGCCTTCGTTCCGCGGTTCCAGATCAGCACATTGAGAGCATAGACACCCCGGTGTGTATTTCCGGCCGGGTCCGTGATTTGAAACGGGAAATCTTCAGGCAGCTCGGAGACTATGCCGCGCATGACGATGCGCGATTTCAGATTTATCTCGCGATTAGCAGGCTTCCGGCCAAGGATGGCCGCAGCGACGCGAAGAAGACCGGTGCCGATTGAGGTGATTGGCTCGCTGGGAGGCATATTGTTTCCTTTGTTCGTCGAATTAATATTGATGCTTTATTTCTAAGTGTGCCAGCAAGCGATTCTTCATCTTGTCGGAAATGCTGGACTCGTTAATGAGTGCAGGCCAGGTTTCAAAGGCCATCGCTGCGCATTTCCTCAATGCTGTCTGGGCTGGTTTTTCTGGTATGCCTAAGCGTGCGCAGAATTCACGTACGATCACTCGGTTGAGGAACGCCGAAGTATCTAAGGAGTGTTTTGCTCCGGTTGCTGGGGCTGGCACCAGACGTAGCGCGCGACTGCTCTTTTGGGTGCCATATGCTGCGTAGGCGACTAAGTCGTACGCTGGTGCCAGCTCCGGGGTGCGGCCGTCGAGGTAGCGCAACCCGATATTCTTCAGATGCATATCAGGATTGCCCATAAGCTCACTCACCATGATGCGGCGAAGCAGTTCGTGCACACCAGACTCGCCTACAGAAGGCAAGGCCAGCATGATGCCGGCCACGGTCAGATAGTCTAGTGTGTATTTTTCTTCAGGCTGAACGCCAAGAATTTGCGCAAAGTCCTCGCAGTGCACACGGCCTGTTGGAGTCTGTGCGTCGCGGTCATATCGAAAGACCGCGAGGAAGGTAGCTTTCTCGTCGACGTCGCCCAGGTCGTAGCCATGTTCGACAGCGAGCGACGCCATGGGGGCCAACTCCGCCTCTACCACCGATACGCCGGCTGCAGCTGCCATACGGAGCGACAGGTCCTCGAGCTCTGGCAAGTGAGGGTAACCTGCCATCGGCAGCTTCGCGATGACGTGGCGCATATTGGACACGTCCCTGAGCTTAGTTCGGTCGACGAATTGAATGCGATCTTTCAGCACGGCGAGTTTGGCTTGTACCCCTGGAATTGAATAGGCTTCATCCATGGGCTCCGCTACAACCGATATCTCGAAGGTGTTGTCGTCTTCCTTGACGAACTTGGTCAACTGCTCGCGCGTCAGATTGGTTGGACGGCCGTGCACATCACCTGGCCAGTCCTTGGCCGTTGCCGCAAGCAACTCAAAATGGTCATATGGGCTGCAACCACGGAACTCGGCGATCCGGCTCCGCAATGGACCCTCTGGTAGGAGGTTTTGAAAGAAAGCAGGCAGTAGCCAACCTCGCGCCGGATCACTGGACCTTACGCCGTTTAGTAGAGGGCTGGTGGTCCCTGCCCAAAAGGCGGCTTGAGACTCTGGACTGGCCGCTACGTACGACAGGGACAATATTGCTTGTCTCGGGTCTCGAACAAAATCGTCATGAGCCACAAACCTGTTCACAACCTGGTCGTCCGTAACGATGTGTTGAAAGAGGACACCGATGTGTCGCGTTCCTTGGAAGATGTCGAGAGCCTTCATCTTCAACATTTCTTACTCAACGGGCGTTTTGCAGGCGCTTGCGAACCTGGTCGACCAAGGTCTCTACCACTGGTGCTGGCGGCTGCGGCTTCAGCCCCCGAGCTGCTTCTTTCGGGAGCAATAGCAATTCAAGTCCCAGCCGGTCAGCGAGGGCAAGAAGTGTGCTGATCTTGTAGTCGGCCGTTCCCTTGAGTACGTTTGCCAAAGTTTGCCGGGAGAGTCCAGCAGCTTCTCTTAGTTCGTATTGCTTGAGATGGCTCCGCTCTACGGCAGTTCTCAACTCATAAGAGATTTCACTGATCGAATTCATTGGGTACGTTAAAGTAGAATTTGGTCGGAAAATTCTACTTTATTAGAACATGCCAGCTGATGATTTAGCAAACCTATGCGCCATGTCCAACCAAGGGCGGACGATGTCCGCCGCTCTTCGACTTTTCAGTAGTTCGCCGCTTTCACAAAGGCCTGATGCGCCGGAGAACAAGGATGTCATCGACTCGGGGCTTTTCGAGGGATGAGGAGTTGAGTTTTACTTTGATGGCCTCACGAATGCCAACTGGTGTCAGCTGAAGCGTTTCGTTCGGCTTCAGTCAGGGCGTTATCGCAACAGCTTCGTAGGAGGCGCCGCCGGTAGCTGCGGCCGCGATGTCGAGGAATGCCAGACCCGCCGATACCGCGCTCAGAGTGAACACCGTTGAAAATGCTTTCATCGATGATTAGGAGCGCGTCGGACTGTCTAACCACGGCGTCGTGTCCGGATCCGGCGTAAGGTGCGTCGCTGCGTCATTCCTGGAGTGCGGCCGGTTGCTGTTACGAATGTAAAACGATATCAATGGACGCATTCGTTTCCAATCGCGCATAAGCTGCGGTGTGGATGCGCGCTTCGACGATAGAGACTCCAGATTTTCTAAGTAGTAGAGTCGCATCTGGCGGCGGCACGGTGGATCAGAACGTCTGTCGCAGACTGCGCCCAGTAGCTCGCGGCGGCGGCGTCCAGGATCAACGAGGGCATCAATTCCGAATTCGAAAATGAGCCACGGCGTGGATGCTTGTCCTGATATTTTTGTGCACCTCAACCATTGCTAGCCTCTCGGGTCGTGGTTGGCCGCGGCGCAATATTCATCATAGTATTTGTCTTGGAGTGGAGGCAGTAGCCATGGTGGCGGCGTCGAGAAATAGGCACATAGGTACGGGCCGGCAGCTGAAGGCGATCTGGCGTCGATGATTTTTGGTTTGCGCCCAGAGATGTCCGGCGAAGCGTCTTGGAGCGTTTAAACACAGCACCTGACATGGCGTACCATAGGTGCCGCCGGTAATCGCACTGAGGAATGAGCTAGGTACTTGCATCGAGCCGCTAGAATGAGCAGCAGCGCCGATGTCTACGCTGATGATTTACACGCAATCGCAAATGGTACTGGCCGCGTTGTTCACTGTGATAGCTGTCGAAGCACGCAGCCAGCAGCCGTAGCGCAAGCGTTTCGAAGTGATGCGAATTTAGGTGTCGCCCCAGTATCTGGCGTAACATGCTGCTGGCACCAGCAGCGACCGCCATCATCGATGGTACTAACAGACAGTACCCTCAGGGGCGCAATTACGTACGGATGCCTACAGGTAGAATTGGCGCCACTCGCACTGTCCTGGCAGGCTAGTGCAACTATGACAGTAGCACTTGGCCGGCCGCGTCGATGGCAGCCGCGGCGGCATCGATGCCTAGGCTCTCATTTCCGTTAGTTTGCCAATCGAACATAATGATCGTCTCAGCCCCATCACAGCCTCCGACTGAAGTCGGAGAGGTGGGCCATGCTACATGACTCTACTCTAACGTCGGAGAGCCCGACCACCCTACGTGTTTGTGTGAGCTACTTTGGACACCGTCTACGTAGCGGTCGGCCCCTCCACCATCCGGCGGAGCGTCGCGTTTCAATTCCGTCCTGAGGCTGTCTAGGTCGCCCGGGATTCCCTGGTACTTCGTCCTAGACGCGCGCACACTTCGGCGCCGCAAATCATCTGCATCCTTGCAATGCGCAGTGCCACGGGCAGCGTCGCCATGGTATGACTCCTTATAAGACGCGTCTGATGGGAATTTCAACGACTGCACTGCAAATCGTATAGATGCGCTTCGTCCGGGCCGACCGAGCTAGACATATCCCGCGGCCGTGTGTGACTTGCTCGCTGCGCAGTAGTGCATCGATACGCTTCGCTTACCCCGGGGTAAGTGAGTTCAACATCACGGAAATTGGCGTTGCGTCCTCCTTGGAGTGATCGTCGTTCGTGGCATCCGGCCGTTTCGTAAATCGCTCAGAGTTTTTGCGCTTCAGCGTTATATCGCGAGGCTGGTTCGTGCACGTTAAAGCAAAAGGTTCTCCGGCGAATTGTCCTATGGTCATTCGCTTCACTCCGCCTCTTACCACAGCATCAAGATGTTCCCGCCTCTGCACCATCCGCGCCAGATGCCTGTCTCCCCATGGTCCTGGTTAGGCTCATAAGGCGGTTCAATTGCGTCGTTTTCACCAAGCAGCCGAGTCCGGCCTGACCGAACTTGGAAGCTAAGGCAGCGAAGACCTTGCGTTTCCCCATCGGCGCGGAGTGCCACGTCGATGCGGACCAATCGGCATGGTCTCGGCAAAGACTTTCGTGCGCTTCTGACGGGCTGAATAGATGCGCGGCGCTGCGGCGGAATGCGCGCGACCGCAATGTTGTGCCCCCCGCTGCGCCCTGGTTGGGCATTGAGATTGATGTCCAGGTCGGACGCCAGGCGGGGCCAAATGGACGGTGTCTCCGTTGTATGGCGTTGTCTAAAACGTGGCGCGGAGCTTGTTCGACTTACCCCGGGGTAAGCGCCTTTATTAACGCTTTCGTAGCGTTACCTCAGGCATCAAAACGCCTTCAAGCTCCGGCTTTACTCATCCTGTTCGATGTCTTCGAAAGTATATTTCGACCCTACATCGCGGCGTACGCGGACCACCACTTTGCGATTCACCATGGGTCCAATGACATCGTCAAGTGCCTCCGCGAGGCCGTTGATGTGATGAGTTCCAGAATCCGACAACACTTCAATCCAATCCTTGTCGAGATCGACGGCCCTGAGCACCCCCCGCAATGTTTCCTCCACGGTGGCGGGATCGACCGTAGGTTTTGGGTGGAGTTTTTTGATCTCGCTATTGAGAACTTTACGATTCTCTGGCCGAAGCGCGACGGGTTCGCCGCCGGCTGCAGAGCTTACATCCATCTGACCAAATGTTTTGCCGGTAGGGGCCAAATTCCTGGCCAATTTTAGAAAGGCGGAGCGGTAGCTGGGGTCAGGTACCAAAGCTTCAAGTTGGGCTGGATCGCCGGACACGCTTGCGCGCAAGACGCCCAAGAATCGTTCAGCAATCAGGTCTGGATCAACCGTGGCCTTGAAGAAATCGCGCTGTGGGGGTTCTTGGATCGCGACGCTGAATTGGTAACTACCTGGAGGCATCTGGAAAAGCCACGCCCGGCAAGCGTCCTTAACTTCGGGCTTGGGGTCTCCGCGCCGCCGCAGTGGCATGCCCTGTGATTCTTCAATGGTTCGATGGAGGATTGACTGAATTCCCTTCACTTTATCCACGATCAAATCCAGCGGCGCTCCTCCAACAACGACCTCACCTCCCTTGATGGAGAAGTTCACCTGCCCGGGCAGGAACGCCACGTTCGCCTCCTGCTTGGATTCTTCGATCCAAATTGCTTGGACCAAAGCCTGCAATTGTGCAGAGGCGAAGTCGGGCATGTCTCCGCGTCCGAGCATCAAATAGCAGAGTTGCGCCGCCTTCTTGAAGGCGCCTGACTTGAACCAGAGAGACGCTGCGCTCACTGCCGTGATCCCTAGCGTGCGTAGCTTGCCAGGGTCAATTTCGAGCAGCGCTTGGCTCTCGGCTTCGGCGGCCTTGGCATAGAGCGTCCGGGCCGCGACCAGGTCTTTGCGGCGGACTTCAAGCTCAGCTTGGGACGCAAATCCTTCGCTGTCTGCATGCCACTTTGACCAGCTCATTGAGCATCCCCCAATTGAGCAATCGCGATCAACCGTTCGCGGAAGCCAACGACAGCCGCCAGCGCTGGCAGATTGCTGCGACCTTTCTCTGTCTGGCGCAGTTTCTGGCGCAGTCGCGTGCGAACCGTGGACTCATCGCCCGCATCGACACCAGAGACTTCCATACGCAGACAAGCCTCTAGGTCGTCGATGTCCGCCCCCAGTGGGGCCACGTAATAGTCGGCGCCGGTCAACGTTTCCGCACGACGAGTAGCCACCAGTCCAGCAAGCGCCTCGACAGCTGCAAACGACACTGCGTAAGCTCCTTGCTCTGTGGCGTCAATATCATTCGCGTGCGCCCGCAGCACTGTAGCGGAAGGAGTATCCCACGGCAGGATGCACTCGGACTCCTCCGAGCGATATTCGGCATCTACTTCGACGGGACTTTCGTGATGGCGGCTCAAGCAGACCGATGCGGCCTCTGCATAGGAGTCGCCCAATGCCTTCGTGACGCCAGGATGGCGCTCGGCCAGATCGGCCAGTCGCAGCAAAATCGGCATGGGTCCGCTCTTTGTTGTTTTGATGTCTGGATGATAATTCAAAACAACCATTTCTAGTTGCCACCCTGTGAGCTATGACTGCCCTCGACTTACGCTGGAGTGGGATAGGTAGAAATCCCAGTTTTTCCATGTCGTTCTTAAGGTCTGCTCGGCGCTTCGCGAAGAACGCCGCGTGGCGACGGTCTCACGCCAAACTCCTGTTCATTTCCCGAAGTAAGGGGCGAACGCTACCTGTAGTTCTGAAGGGAGGGAATTGAAATCGATGCGCTGGCCCTGATTTTAGCGCAGAGCCGGTCAGGGCCGCCAAATGCGCGAACTGTTCGAGCTTGAAGTCAACGAGTAAGTTCGATAGTGGCACTGCTCGTTTCCCAAAGACTTGCGATTGATCAACACCAGCGAGGAAACAAGCAGGCAGCCGCCTATCCCTACGCCTGCGGCTGGGGACAAAAAACTCGTAAGCCCATTCCGATTATAGTGCCAAATTACAACTATCGGTGTTATATTGATAATTCTCGATGTGGATTTTGGACGCCAGAACCTATCGCGTAGTCGTCAAACTTAGACAACAAAGGATCAATCATTCATGCTGGGAACCATCGGAGCAAAATTCAAGGAAGCCCTTGGCGGCGATCTGTACGCGGGATTATTCGGCTTATTCTTGTTCCTCCATTTTTATTACGGCGTTCCATTGCACGGGTGGGAAAAGGTCGCGATTGGGCTTGCGGCGGTTCTTGCTGGAACATTCATCCTCTCGCTTATTGCTTTGAAGCTTGGCAACGGCTTTCGTTCGGCTTTGGCTTTAATCACCGCAGCCTTGGCGCTTGATTTCTTTTATCGAGGTCAACTTAGAACAGGGGCCGAACACCTAGTGTTCGAGTATCTCTGGAACGGACCTGCCGCAGTAAATTTTGCATCGTTCGGCTTATCCTCGGTATGGCTGTTTTCCCAACTGGAGCCTTCCGAATGAACATATTTAGACATTCGGGGCAGAGGCGTCTCGAAACCGCTTTTGTCGTTTTCTGCAATGACTTACCCCGGGGTAAGCGTCTCCGAACGATCCTTTGTCATTGAAACTACTGGGGTTTGTCCTGGCTTCCCAAGCATCGTCAATCTGGAGCGAAGACTGTAGGCTAAAGGGTGTGATACTCTGCTCTCCGTTGTACTCCCTTGCACTAGGTTTCCGCCTGAAACTCTGCCTTTTGGATATGAAAACTCTGACCGATAGCGTCATGACCGTGAAGGAAGTCGCCGAGTATCTACGCGTGAATCAACGTACCGTCTATCGACTGGCCGTGGATCGCAAGCTGCCTGGATTTAAGGTGGGAACGACCTGGCGCTTTAAGCGCGCAGATATTGAGCGTTGGATCGACGCTCAGGCGAGCGTGGGCCAGCCTGAATCTGCGGACGGTCGCGGTCAGTCGGCCGACAAAAAGGGGAAAAGTTCATGAAGCTGGTGCAGAACAGCGGCTCAGACCGCGTGATCGATCTACTGTTGCCGCATCTGAAGGCAGGCAGCAGGCTGGGCTGTGTCACGCCTTCATTTTCGCTGCATGCCTTCGCCGAGCTTCGCGAGGCTCTGAATGGCCTGGAGCATGTTCAACTCGTTTTGCCTTCAGATAATGACCTCTTGGAGCTTCTGGGCGGAGAGGGCGACCGAGCCCAACGGAATCGTTTGCAAGCCCGCTGGTTGGCGAACCAGTGCGCGCAATGGTTGGCGCAGAAAGCCGAAGTGCGTCGCGTTCATGGCCGAGTACCCCAGGGGGCCGCTGTACTGGCACGCGCCAGTAATGAGCCTGATCAGGTGGTGCTGGGGTCGTTCGCTCTCAGCTCCGAGGGTCTGGGACTGGCCCCGGGTAACCCCCTAAGCCTGATCCAGGCCTCGGAGTCGTCCGACGAGGCTCGCACACTGGCACGATGGTTCGACCAACAGTGGAATGCGCTGCGGCCTCAGCCTGAGGGTGCGCAAAGCCTGATTGACGCTCTGAAGGGAATGGCCGCTAATCGCCCTCCATTCGAGATATACGCTCTGATCCTGCATCATTTGCTAGGTAATCGAGATGAAGCGCTGGATGAGGACCGCATTGTCAAGGCAGCCACCGGCATTCGCAATACCGTCATCTGGAAAAAGCTCTTCAAGTTCCAGCGCGATGGCGTTGTAGGGGCCATCGATAAGCTGGCCCGTTATGGCGGCTGCATCATCGCAGACAGCGTAGGTCTCGGTAAAACCTTCGAAGCATTGGCGGTTATCAAGTATCACGAGTTGCGTAACGACCGTGTATTGGTGCTGGCCCCCAAGCGCTTGCGTGACAACTGGACGCTCTACAAGGCCAACGACCGCCGCAATATTTTGGCCGCCGACCGGCTCAACTACGACGTCCTGAACCACACCGACCTGTCGCGCGACAGTGGTCAGTCTGGTGACATCGACCTTGCACACGTAAATTGGGGCAACTACGACCTGGTCGTGATTGACGAGTCGCACAACTTCCGTAACAAGAAGTCCCCTAAACAGGGTTCTGAGACCCGCTATCACCGGCTGATGCGTAAGATCATCCGCGAAGGGGTTAAGACCCGGGTTTTGATGCTCTCTGCGACCCCGGTTAACAACCGGTTGTCCGACCTGCGCAACCAGATCGCCTTCGCCACCGAGGGTGACGACACAGCGCTACAGGATCATGGCATCGATAGCATCGAGCAGACCACTCGAAAAGCGCAGATACAGTTCAACCGCTGGCTGGACTTGCCTGAAGAGGAGCGCAGTCCCGGCCGTTTGGTCGAGATGCTGGGCTTCGACTACTTTACTTTGCTCGACCATCTGACCATCGCTCGTTCGAGGAAACATATCGAACGTTATTACGGCACAGAGGAGACTGGCCGATTCCCAGAACGCCGCACGCCAATCAACATCAAGGCTGACGTTGACACTGCCGGGCAATTCCGGGCAATCCGCGAGATCAACTTGGAAATTCGGCGGCTTAACTTGGCCTGCTATGCTCCAATGCGCTACGTCCTGCCGCAGAAGGCTGCGGCCTATGACGCTAAGTACAGCACTGAAATCCGCGGCGGTGAAAGCATTTTCCGGCAAGCTGATCGTGAAGAGAGCTTGATTCATCTGCTGCGCGTTAACGTGCTCAAGCGGATGGAGAGCGCCGTGTCCTCGTTCGCGCTCACCATCCAGCGACAACTCAAGGATGTTGAGACCACTCTGGCTCGTATCGAAGAGCACGCCGCCGACGCAGGCGAGATGGAGGAGCTGGACATCGCGGATGTCGATATCGACGATCCGGCATTCGAGCAGTTGCTGGTCGGCCGCAAGGTCAAGGTGCTACTCAGCGATGTCGACCTGCACCGCTGGAAACAGGACCTCATCGAGGATCGCAATCGGTTAGACAACCTGTTGAAGGCAGCGCAGCAGGTGGACCCGGTCCGGGATGCCAAGCTCGCCAAACTGCGTGAGGTGATCGAGCGCAAGTGCCGTAATCCCATTAACGAAGTGGGCGGCCGGGCCAACCGTAAAGTTATCATCTTTACCGCGTTCTCCGATACGGCTCAGTACCTCTACGCTCAGCTTGCTCCTTGGGCCAAGGAAACCTTGGGACTTGACTCCGGTCTTGTAACTGGCACGGCCGGCATTCACTCCACGCTACCTGGTTTGCGCAAGAACATGAGCAGTGTTCTTTCGGCTTTCGCACCTCGTTCGAAGGAGCGCCCAGCTGAGTTGGCGGAAGAGGGCGAAATCGATCTGCTGATCGCCACAGATTGCATTTCAGAAGGTCAAAATCTGCAGGATTGTGACTGGCTCATCAATTACGACATCCATTGGAACCCGGTACGTATCATTCAGCGCTTTGGACGCGTCGACCGCATCGGTTCACCCAACCAGAGTGTGCAACTCGTGAACTTCTGGCCCAACATGGAGCTGGAGGAGTATATCGGACTGGAGCAGCGCGTGAGTGGCCGGATGGTGTTGCTGGATGTGTCGGCCACAGGCGAAGAAAATCTGATTGAACAACAGTCGGGCAATCCGATGAATGACCTGGAGTACCGGCGTAAGCAGCTTCTGAAGCTTCAGGACACCGTGATCGACATCGAAGACCTCTCAAGTGGTGTTTCGATAACGGACCTCACGTTGACCGACTTCCGCATTGACCTTGCACAGTTCATGAAGGCACACCCCGGTGTGCTTGAAGGGACGCCTGTCGGCACATATACCGTGACCTCTACCATCGATGCTGACATTCCCCCGGGGATCGTCTTCTGCCTCCGGGCGGAAGGGGCAGCAGCTGCCAAGGGCGAAGCATCCGACTACCCGTTGGCGCCAGTTTATCTGGTGCACGTCGGGGATGATGGCTCGGTTCTGCTGCCGTACCCGCAAGCCAAGCGCATCATGGACAGGCTCAAGCGCGTGGCGTTAGGCCGTGAACTCCCGGATGACGGCGCTTGCGCACGGTTCGACCGACAGACCCGTCAGGGAGAAGACATGCGCCACGCACAGAAACTGCTGGCGGCGGCCATTGCCTCGGTGGTGGGAAAGGCGGAAGAGCGTGCAGTGGCCAGCCTCTTCTCACCTGGTGGAACCCACGCTATGAAAGGTGAATTCGCAGGCGCGAACGATTTCGAGGTGTTGGCGTTTATGGTAATTCTGCCGAGTGGCTCGTCAGCATAAGGAGAAACGGCTTGAGCGACACCGCGCGCACGTTGCTAAACACAATCTTAGCGTCGCTTGCTCTGCCGGCGAGTTGCATGGTGGATCAGCGCATACCCAAGAAGATGCTGGCGGAGCATGGTGGCGCGACCGCTAACGACCGTAGGCTGCTAACTGAGGGCATCGCCGAAGCCCACTGGCTTGCAGTGTTAAAGCCCACTACTGTGGCAGTGCCACCGTGGCGCGATGAGGTGAGAGACTACTTGGAGGTGGCGGTACTCACTGTGGAGCTTCGTGTTAGCAACGTTCATGAGGTTCAGCGTGAGCGGCTCAGTGAACTCGTTCATCGCGCTGTGCCGTATCCGGTGCTTTTGCTTACCCTTACCCCGAATGTGGTGGAACTAAGTCTGGTGCATAAGCGCGCGGCCCAGAATGAGACGGGTAGGGTCGTGCTGGATGGCGAGCTCATTAGTCTGGCCTTGGGAGAAGAAGCGCCTGTACCAGACGGGCTGCTTGCGGCCCTAGCCGTGGATCGCCAGCCCCACCAGCACTTGATGGCTTTTTACCAAGGCTGGATCGACACGGTGATCGCTGCGCACGCAGCCAGGGTGACTGGTCACTTTGTGGTCGCCGTAACGCCCGATCAAGCCGCTTCGCGACGAGCCGCTCTGCGGGAACACCAGTTCCTTGAGCAAGAAGCTGCCCGCTTGCGGGCCCTGGCTGCCAAAGAAAGCCAGATGGCGAAGCGCGTGGAATACAATCTCGCCCTGCAAAAGGTGCAAGCGGGGCTGCTCGTCGCCAAGGAAGCACTTTGACATCCTCTTGTGCGTGACCCTGCTGCCAGGGGACTGTTGACCTACACCATCCCCAAAATAGAAAACCTGCCTCGATCAGAGGTATACAATCCTTGGTTCGCCTCAAAAATTGGATTAAGAGCAACGAGTTATGACCATGCAGAAGATAGACGCCACCTCGCCCGAAGCGCAGTCCGCAGACTTGGTGGCCAGCAACATTGCCCAAATTAAGGCGCTTTTCCCGGAGCTTTTAACTGAAGGCACCAACGGCGTAACAGTCAATTTAGATGTGCTCAAGGCCCTCGTGGGCGATGCCACGACCACAGACGCGGACGAAAAGTACGGCTTAAACTGGCACGGCAAACGCCGGGCGCGTCAACTGGCGCTAACGCCCAGCACAGGTACGCTGCGTCCCTGCCCCGAGGAGAGTGTTGACTGGGAAACTACCCAGAACCTCATGATTGAGGGGGACAATTTGGAAGTCCTCAAGCTGCTGCAGAAGAGTTATGCGGGCAAGGTCAAGCTCATCTACATCGACCCACCCTATAACACGGGGAACGACTTTGTTTATCCTGATAGTTTTCAAGATAGCATTGAGAACTACTTGGAATTGACAGGCCAAGCTGAAGGCGGCCGGAGAAATTCTAGCAACGTTGAAGCTAGCGGTCGATTCCATACCGACTGGCTAAACATGGTTTATCCACGACTACGCTTGGCTCGAGATTTGCTGAGTCAAGCTGGATCAATATTTATATCAATTGATGACCGTGAAGCGCCTCGCCTGCGATCCGTGATGGATGAGATTTTTGGCGAGGAGAATTTTGTGGCGTGTTGTGTTTGGCAGAAGAGGTATTCACGCGAAAACCGAGGCGCCATCGGCGATGCGCACGAGTATCTCATGGTTTATGCCAAGGAGTTTGACTACTTTCAAAAGGTTCGAGGACTGATCGCGCCAACCGAAGAGCAGACAGCCGTTTATAGAAATCCGAACAATGATCCGAAAGGGCGGTGGAGGCCAGTGCCGATGACTGCTCAGGGTTACAGACCGAATCAGATGTATGAAATCACAACCCCTTCGGGTGCTAAGCATCGTCCGCCAGAAGGACGGTGCTGGGGCATGGTTGAGAGCGAATATCTCAAGCTGGTTGCACTAGGGCGCATTTATTTTGGCAAAGACGGAAGCAGCCAACCGAATGTAATTAGATATCTCTCAGAGCTTGAAGGGCTAGTTCCGTGGACATGGTGGCCGTCGAGCGAGGTTGGGCATACAGATGAAGCGAGAAAGGAAATACAGAATATCTTTGGTTCGCAGTCTGTATTTGACACGCCAAAGCCAACCCGGTTGCTGCAAAGGATTCTGGAAATTGGGACTTCTCCTTCGAACGATGATCTAGTTTTAGATTTCTTTGCTGGCTCTGGAACCATTGGTGAGGCGGTGTATAAACAGAACTTGAAGGACGGGGGAAAACGCAAGTTTATTGCGGTACAACTTCCCGAACCGCAAGAGGCTCATGAATTTACTTCAATCGCGCAGATTACTAGAGAGCGCTTGAAGAGAGCCGGAATTTCATTGCAATCCTCTGCGAGCGCAGCAGTGGATTTTGGGTTTCGTTCGTTCAAGTTGGCGTCGTCTAACCTTCGTGCTTGGAATCCTAGCTCTGGGAACTTGCAAGTCGACCTGCTTGACCATCAAGACCATTTGCTCGCTGGGCGATCAGAGCAGGACCTGTTATATGAACTGCTACTTAAACTCGGCCTGGACCTCTGCGTGCCCATTCAGAAAAAGCTCCTTGCGGGTACGCCAGTTTACGCAGTCGGTGCAGGTGTACTGATGGGCTGCTTGACCGAGAGTATCGCCACCAGTCAAGTGGAGGAACTCGCCCAAGGCATCGTGGAGTGGCGCCAGGAACTCGCACCGGTCGGTGAGGTCACATGCGTGTTTCGCGACAGTGCCTTCACTGATGACGTAGCCAAGACGAACATGGCGGCCATTTTGCAGCAGCATGGCATTCAAAATGTTCGGAGCCTTTGAGAATGAAGCTGCATTTCGAACCCGATTTGGACTACCAGCAGCAAGCCATTGAGTCCGTTTGTGACCTGTTTCGTGGTCAGGAGATTTGCCGTACCGAGTTCACGGTCACCATGCGCGTACCTGAGCAGCAGCTCACTCTTGGCGTGGCGGAAAGCGATTTGGGTACGGGCAATCGGCTCACCCTGTTAGATGACCAATTGCTGAAAAACCTTCAGGATGTCCAGCTGCGAAACGGATTGGCCCCAGCGAGCGTGCTGGCGTCAGGTGATTTCACTGTGGAGATGGAGACTGGCACCGGTAAGACATACGTTTACCTCCGTACGATCTTTGAGCTGAACAAGCGTTATGGTTTTACCAAGTTCGTTATCGTGGTTCCTTCTGTTGCAATAAAGGAAGGGGTCTACAAGTCGCTGCAGGTCACGGAAGATCATTTCAAGGCCCTGTACGCAGGCGTTCCAGTGGACTTTTTCCTGTACGACTCCGCCAAGTTGGGGCAAGTGCGGAACTTCGCCACCAGCTCGGCCATCCAAGTGATGGTGGTAACGGTCGGGGCAATCAACAAGAAGGACGTGAACAACCTTTATAAGGACAGCGAAAAGACCGGTGGCGAGAAGCCCATCGACCTGATCCGTGCAACCTGCCCCATTGTCATCGTTGACGAGCCTCAGAGTGTGGACGGTGGTCTGAGCGGGGCGGGGAAGACCGCTCTTGATGCCATGAATCCGCTGTGTACACTGCGTTACTCTGCCACCCACGCCGACAAGCACCACATGGTGTTTAGGCTGGACGCCGTGGACGCATACGAGCGCAAGTTGGTAAAACAAATCGAAGTGGCGGCAGCCACCGTGGAGGATGCCTTCAACAAGCCGTACGTGCGGCTTCTACGTGTCATCAACAAGCGCGGTCGTATCAGTGCGCAGGTGGAGCTGCACGTCCAGGAGGCCACAGGGCCAAAATTGAAGGAGGTGTTGGTCAACGATGGTGACGACCTACAGCAGGTTACGAAACGAGCGATCTATGCCGACTTCCGCGTGGGCGAGATCAACGTCGCTAAGGGCGGTGAATTCATGGAGCTACGCTACCCTGGAGGTGAAGAAGCCCTTGCCATAGGTCATGCGCACGGCGGGGTGGACGAATTGGCCATACAGCGTGAGATGATTCGTCGCACGATACGCGAGCACCTGGAAAAGGAGAAGCTGCTGCGCCCGAAGGGCATCAAGGTGCTTTCGCTCTTCTTCATCGAGTCTGTGGAACGCTACCGCAAGATCGATGCGCAAGGGCAGACAGTAAAGGGCGACTATGCACGCATATTCGAGGAGGAGTACCGTCGCGCAGCAAAACTCCCGAGCTTCCAAAGCCTATTCGCCGAGATTGATTTGGCTACTGCGGCCGAGGAGGTCCACAATGGCTACTTCTCCATCGACAAGAAGGGCGGCTGGACGGAGACTGCGGACAACAACGCTGCGGGCCGCGAGAATGCTGAGCGGGCCTACAACCTCATTATGAAGGAGAAGGAGCGCCTGCTGGACTTCGCAACGCCGTTGAAGTTCATCTTCTCTCACTCGGCTCTCAAGGAAGGATGGGACAACCCTAATGTCTTCCAGATTTGCGCCTTGCGAGAGATGGGCTCCGAGCGCGAGCGTCGCCAAACCATCGGCCGCGGTCTTCGCCTGTGTGTAAATCAAGCCGGGGAACGGGTAAGGGGCTTCGACGTGAACCGGCTCACCGTGATCGCAACTGAGTCGTACGAGGACTTCGCGGAAAACCTTCAGAACGAGATTGAAGAAGATACTGGTATCCGCTTTGGCATCGTGGAACCGCACCAGTTCGCCGGCATCCCTGTAACTGGCGCTGATGGAAAGGTGGCGGCCCTGGGTGTAGATAACTCCAAGCAGCTTTGGGAGCATCTGAGGGCTGGCGGCCACATCGACGCCAAGGGGAAAGTGCAGGACTCGCTCAAGCAGGCTTTGAAAGACGGTACGCTTGCGTTGCCTGATGCCTTCGCTGCACAGCGCTCGCAGGTACTGGAGCTACTTCGCAAGGTTAGTGGTCGTTTGGAGGTAAAGAACGCGGACGAGCGAAAGGCGGTTGCGCTGCGTAAGGGCGCTGATGGTAAGGCTGTCACCTTGGGCGAAGAATTCAAGTCCTTGTGGGATCGCATCAAGCATAAAACCACTTATCGGGTCCAGTTTGATAACGCCAAGCTGCTTCAAGATTGTACGAAAGCGCTGCGTGACGCGCCGCCGATCCCTAAGGCGCGTCTGCAATGGCGTAAGGCTGACATCGCCATCGGCAAAGCTGGAGTTCAGACTACAGAGCAAAAGGACGGAGCATATACCGTGGGACTGGACGAGGCGGGAATTGACCTGCCTGACCTGTTAACAGACCTTCAGGACCGTACTCACTTGACACGCCGCAGCCTGGTGACGATCTTGACCGAGTCCGGCCGGTTGGATGATTTCCGCCGAAATCCGCAGCAGTTCATTGAGCAGTCTGCTGAGCAGATCAATCGCTGCAAGCGCTTGGCCCTAGTGGATGGCATCAAATACCAGAGGCTGGGCGAGCAGCAGTTTTACGCCCAAGAGCTGTTCGAGCAAGAGGAACTGACGGGCTACCTCAAGAGTATGTTGCAGGACACCGCCAAGTCCATCCATGAGCATGTGGTCTACGACTCGACTACCGAACGTGACTTCGCTCAAGCGCTGGAGTTCAATCAAGACGTGGTTCTGTACGCCAAACTGCCCCACTGGTTCAAGGTGCCTACTCCATTGGGCAATTACAATCCGGACTGGGCGGTGCTCCTGCAGAAGGATGGCGTGCAGCGTTTGTACTTTGTGGTGGAAACCAAGAGCAGCCTATTTACTGACGATCTACGCGATAAGGAGTGGGGCAAGATCGAGTGCGGTAAGGCGCACTTCGCTGCACTTGCGGTCGGGGAAAGCCCAGCGCGTTACATGGTGGCGAGGTCCTTAGATGATGTGATGCAGTCGGCCAGTTGACTGGCTCCCCTGATTCAGTTGAAAGCAAAGTGTGGCAGCTCAAGTGTGAGATGCCACCTTTGTCCGTAGTCACGTAGAGTCAGATTAAGAAAATGAATTATTAAGTCGATTTTCCCATCTAGCGCGACAATTTCACTTCGTCCAATTGAGTCCCTGAGCTCTTTCTGAGAGCACCGCGAACGTATCAGATTCAGATTCCTCATCATGATCTGGCGATGACGCGAATGGGAAACGAATCAGGAAAATTAACTGCTCGAACTGATCAGAAACTATTGCTGATTCAATTGCCTCTGCCGTGGGGTGCCAGACCCCTGCTGGCACGCGGCGAGGCGAACGTGAACTCGACGTGTTCGTCTTCAGGTGTTCAAGCGCCGATGCCGGCACGACTTCGCCAGGAGATTGGTATGCTCCAAGACGCCTAGCGGATTGACTGCAAAAGGACCAACAGATGAATTCATCATGGTCGGCCACTACCAACATTGCCGTCTCGTCGGTGAACTCTAGCCACTTCAAAATTGTTGCGGTCAACGACGTTTGATATCGCTCTGCGCAATGTCCGAAAAGCTCAAACGAAATGTCCTGCCCACTTATCTGAGCATCGAAATCATTTCGCGGCATCAGCAAGTATGACGCGAAAGTGTTTGCTTGGGCTTCGAGCCGCCGTGACTCAAGGCTGTCGTAGTCCATCATTTCTGTTTGACCACATTGGAAGCTATCACGGAGCGTACGGTGCAGAAGATAGTGTCCAAGTTCGTGGGCTAGGGTGAAATTGATTCGCCCAGGCACCACCACATTTTCATCATAAGAAATGCACCAGTCCTTATGCTTATTTCGCTTCGAGAGCATGCCGTCTATGCCATCAATCCCATGTGGCCTGATGATGCCAACTGGCTCCGCGAATTTTTGCTTTGTGACTTCGAGTGCAAGCGGCTCGACTTTGACTGGTAATCCCTGCCCACTCGCCAGCCATAGTTTGGCTAATTGAATGCCCCATGCAACTGGCGTGGTTGGATCACTCATCGTCGTCGATAGCTTTCAGGAATTTTTCCAGTTGTGCGCGCTTTGTTGCATCGAGTTGTGATATTCGCCTGAAAAAAACCTTATCGGCCTCAGACTCTGCAAATTCTTGCTTTCCATCATCAAGAAGAAATTCTACCGTGACCTCGAACACCTCAGCTATGCGCGCAATTTTTTCTGCGGAGGGTCGCACGACAGGTCTGTTCTCTAACTCCCAAATGTAACTCTTGCTGGAACCCGTTTTTTCCGCAAGTTGATCCAACGTCAACTTCAATCGTTTCCGCTGCGCTCGTATTTTTTCACCAAGTACAGTTTTCAATTCTAGTTCTCCATTTCACAGAGTTCAGAGTAGACGCATTTTTTTTGCTTGACAAGTGAATTCTTTGTGTCGATACTGCAAGTGCGCCTACACCGAACTTTTCCATTAAGGCGCTTTACATAAAGGGTTTTAAAATGGCAACAACAGTTAAATGTACGGCGCGCCGGATGGCTGGCGGCACAGGGCACGAACATATCAGCCATCTCTGGTGGGATCGCATTGACGACTCCGGAAAGGTGACCGAGAGCGGCAACTGCACCAGGGAAGAAATGGTCGCCTACATCGAAAAGTACGGGAAAGAGTCCGTGTGGTGTCCAGACCGTAACCCGCTGCTCAAAGGCGCTTGGGTCCATGTCCACAGCAACGGACGCATCAAGTACGTCCAAACTGTTGCCGATGGGCGGAAGACAGACAATCTGCTTTCGCTGCCACAAAAATGACGGGGAGTCGGTTTTGGCACTCCGGGATGATGGGTGCCAAAATCTTCTTGCCGGCCATAATTTTCCACCTATAGTGGAGAATAGTGCCATTGGCACTACATATTGTAGTAAATATTTCTCGAAAGGAAATTGTATGGCAGATAAAAGGATGTATGTTGAACAACGCCCTCAAGGGGACTACGCGGTCCGCCGCGCGAACTCGGAACGGGCAAGTGATGTTAAACCCACTCAGGGCGAAGCGATTCAGCGCGCCCGTGAGTTGAATAACGGCGTCGCACCTCACGTTGAACGTGTACGCCATACATCGAAAGGGAAGCCTGATCAGTGGCGGAAGCCTTGATGTGGTCCTAGATCAGGGTCCAGCAGCATTCCGCTGGTGTCCATGTCATTCAATTGATGACCCTGACTTTCCCCTTTTTTGGCAACATCATCGAGCATACGGGCATAGCCGCCTACGATCCACTTCATTCTCACCGACGGCATCATATCGACCGCACACTTATTTGCCCCCGCGGTGACCTACCATTCCAGTACGCTTGACCAACCCTCCCACCGCCCTGATTGAGGTCCGCGTGATCGATTAAGACTTACGACGTCGCCACCCCGACTCTCAAGCGACTTCTTGATACCTCCATAGCGCAGCAACTTTTACAGGAGTCGCTGCTGAAGTGCTTATACAGCGAAGGAGCTTGGGAAAATCCTGGGAAAATTTTGCCTCGATTTTCTTCCCACTACTTCCTCATCTTGCCCAAACTTGCCGATTGAAATATTATGTGATTTCAAGGAGTTACCGGCAAAACAAGCCACTTCTCGCAAATCTACTATCGGCCTCCGAAGCCGAGGGTCGTGGGTTCGATCCCCGCCAGCCGCGCCACTTTTCCTTCATAAAATCGTTTACGTGACCGGCGTTGCGCCGCCATGCGGCCGTGCGGCCAGTTGCTCCGGACCGGAGTAGATGGTCAGGTTCTGGCAAGCCAGCAGCTGCAAGTGCTCAACGAAGCCGCGTGCCGGAATCCACCACGACTGCGCCTCGCCGACCTGCCCTTGGCGCAGCAGGCCGACGCGCCTGAACTCCTCTTTGAAGTAGGCGCGCAAATCCTCCCGCGAGCGATGGTCGATGCGCTGCGGCATGAGATCCGGATCGAAGGGGCGCACCGGGACTTCGCACAGCTTGCCGTCCTGGTCGATGCAGGGCAGGCGATAGTTATCTTCGGCCCAGACATGTACCGGAAAGTCTTCGCCCATGGCGTCTTCCAGCACATGGTAAAACGTGACCGGGCCCATCGAAATGCCCAGTCCCAGCACCTTGGCGTTCGCCAGTCCGACAAAGCGTTGCCAGGGCGAACCCTCGCCAAAAATCGATGGTGCGCGGTGGTGGGCTTCAGTCAGGTAAGCGGCGTAGCGGCCCCAGGCTGAGACTGAATGCGTCGGGTGCACGCTGCGATGGATGCCGGGACTGTTGAGAAAGGCTTTCGGCAGGCGGCCGATATTGGTGCCATGCTGGCGCACGTCGAATACATAGTCTGGCATGCGGCAGGTGGCGCGGGTTGTTCGACCGGGCATATAGTAAGTCGGCATCACCAGCGTACCCTGTGGGCCGACGGCTTCCTTCAAAGCCTGAACAACAGCGGCTGCGCCGCCGGTCACATGGCCCAAGCCCTTCAGTGACGAATGGACGAAGACGGCGTCGTCCTTGGCAATGCCGAGCCTGGCCAGTCCGTCCAGAAGCTCCGCTCGGCCGACAGGGCGGTGTGTTTTCCTGGCCAGTGTGGCGTTGTTGTGGTTGTGCAATGATTCGATCAGCGCTTTGGCTAGGCGCTTGGCGGGTATTAGCATTAATTACTTCCTGCAAGTCTCTTTCCGGAAGGTTAGCACTGATGCAGAATTTCGCCGCCCAATTGGGTATGCCTGCTGCGCCACAAATTCCTCAAAATGTAAGCGTTTCTACCTGAAATGTAAGGGTTTCACTTGCAGCGAATCCTTGCTTTCGTTAATATTATGTAAATTTTGTTAACGCGGGCTCGTGCATGCTTGATGTATTCATAACAGTCGATGTGGAAATCTGGTGTGACGGCTGGCGCGATATCGACGCCCGCTTCCCAGATGCATTTCGACGTTATATCCATGGCCCTACTGCCAACGGCGACTTCGGGCTCGCTTATCAGTTGAAGGTTCTGTCCGAGCACGGCCTGAAAGGCGTGTTCTTCGTCGAACCTCTGTTTTCTGCCCGTTTCGGGCCTGAGCCGCTGGCCGAAATCGTCGGCATGATCGAAGCGGCCGGGCATGAAGTGCAGCTGCATATGCATACCGAATGGGTGGACGAGGCGCGCGAACCGCTGTTGCCGAACGTCGATCGCAAACGCCAGCACCTGCGCTATTTCTCCCGCGAAGAGCAGGCCATCCTGATTCGCAAAGGCAAGACGATGCTGGAAAGAGCGGGTGCGGGCCAGGTCAATGCCTTCCGTGCCGGCAGCTTTGGCTTCAACCGCGACACCCTGCATGCGCTTGCGGTCAATGGCCTGGAATTTGACAGTAGCTATAACGCCATCCTGTTCGGTCCGGACAGCGGCGTAATGCCCGGCACCATGCTGACGGACCCGGTGCGTTGCGACAATGTCGAGGAATACCCGATGACCGTGTTCCGCGATGGACGCGGCTTGCATCACGCCCAACTGACATCCTGCTCGTCAGCAGAAACGGAAGGCTTGCTGTGGCAAGCGCAGCAGCAGGGCCGCGAAGCCTTTGTCCTGCTATCGCATAACTTCGAACTGCTCAACAAGGCTAAGACGCAGAGCGACCCGGTGGTTGTCGAACGCTTCCGCCGACTGTGCGCGTTTCTCGATCGAAACCGTGATAATTTCCGTACCAGCGGCTTTCGCGGCCGCCAGCAAGCAGCGGCCGGTGTCCAGCTTGGCCCGCTGAGTTCTCCTTGGCACCGGACTGGTTTGCGTATGCTTGAACAGGCATACCGGCGGAGGTATGGATGAGTCACTGGGAGTTGCGTCAAGTTCCTTTTGAATTCAAGCTTAGCGACCTGACGCTTGGCAGTTTGGCGATGGAGCTGCAGGTTCGACCGAAACGGATGGGCGCGCCAGTTCGCAATGCGCAGGCCTTGCATGACCCGGCTCTGGAGCTGCTTCCCGGCAGCCAGGGCTTCGTCGAGCGTGGCGTCCCGCTTGACGAGCATGCGCCGGTATTCACGGCCGTTGGCCAATACCTTTACTACGTGCCTCATCATTACAGTCATTGCTTTATCGACTTGACCATGGGCTTTGAGGCTTACCAGGCCAAGTTCTCGTCGAAAACCCGTGGCACCATCATGCGCAAGGTACGCAAATTCGCCGAGCAGACTGGTGGCACCGCGCAGTGGCAGCTGTACCGCACACCGTCCGAGGTCGCTGAATTCCTCCGGCTCGCCATGCCGCTTTCACGCCGCACCTACCAGGATCGCCTGCTCGATGCCGGGCTGCCGGATACGGATGATTTCCGCGCCCAGGCCATGGGTTGGGCGGCACACGACGCGGTTCGGGCCTATCTGCTGTTCGATGGCGAGCGTCCCGTCTCTTACCTGTTCTGCCCCGGGAGCGAGGGGGTGCTGACCTATTCCTACCAGGGCTATGACCCTGACTACATGAAGCTGTCGGTCGGGACCGTACTGCAGTGGATCGCGCTGGAGCACCTGTTCAATGAGGGCAACTTCCGCTTTTTCGATTTCGACGAGGGCGAGTCGGACCACAAGCGGCTGTTCGCCACCGAGCAGCGGCTGTGCGCCAATATCTATATGGTGCGCCGTAACTGGACCAACAGCTTGCTGTTGCACGCGCATCACTCCATGAACCAGTTTTCCGCTTACATGGGCCGTGTGGTTGACCGACTTGGCCTGAAAGCGCGGCTGAAGCGGGTAATGCGGCACGGCAGCGCCGGCATTCTATGAAGGCGCTGCTCAAGCGATTCGCCCACGCCGTTCTCGGCGACTATTCCATTTACCGCGTGCTGCAGCGCCCGGCCAGCGCAGCCCCCGTGCCGCTGCCACCGCAGGCAGCCGTTTTCAATATCGGCCTGGTGCACCGTGCCGAGATCGAGGCTTGCGCGGACCAGGTACTGCGCGAGCAGGCTTTCTACGCGGGAGAGGGCGCGCGCGCCTATGCTTGCCGTGAAGGTGAGCGTATCGTGGGACTGTGTTTCTACTGGTATGGCGAGCGCTATCGCCCGCGCGGCTTCTGGCCGCTGCAGGATCGGCAAGCCAAGCTGGTGCAAATCATCACCGCACCCGATATGCGCGGCCGGAAGGTGGCGCCGGCGCTCATCGCCGCGTCCAGTACCGATATGGCGGCGCAAGGCTTCGAGACGCTGTTTGCGCGCGTCTGGCACAACAACCATCCTTCCTTGCGCGCCTTTGCCGCAGCCGGCTGGAACCCCTGCGCCTTGGTGGTGGAACTCAATCCCATGCGCCGCGCGCGTCCTTGGCGCTGGCGCATGATGCAGCGCAAAGCGTAGGCCCTGGCCGTCGGGCAGACTGGAGTTCCTGCCCGCTGCGACCGGAGCCGCAATGCTCAAGCCGAACCTCGACTTCCTGCGCGCGCTTGCCGTGCTGCTGGTGCTGGCCGCTCATGTGGCCGGCTACGCGATCCACACCAACCGCATCACTTTTGCGCTGGGCCAGCTGGGGGTAATGCTGTTTTTCGTGCATACCAGCCTGGTGCTGATGCAGTCGCTTGAAAGACAGCAGCTCGCGGGTGCGGCGCTTCTGCGTGGCTTTTACCTGCAGCGTGCTTGCCGGATTTATCCGCTTTGCGCCGTGATGCTGCTGGCGATCTATCTGTTCATGGATGCGCAATGGACGCCGTTCGAGCTGCTGGCCAACCTGCTGCTGGTACAGAACCTGGTGTATGCGCGCTATATGTCCACGGTCCTCTGGACGCTATGCCTGGAAGTGCAGATGTACCTTGCGCTGCCTTTGCTGTTCCTCTACTTCAGGCGCCGCCCCTTGCGCTGGCTGGTCGCGCTGTGGCTGCTGTCGATACCGCTGGCCGTGATCCAGCCGCTGATCAGTGCGCGGCTCAATCTGTTCGAATTCGCACCATGCTTCCTGGCCGGCGTGCTGGCCTGGCGCCTGCAAGGGCGGCAACGTTTGCCGGCGTGGATGTGGCCTCTGTTGCTGGCGCTGGCCGGGACTGCTTTTGTTGCCTATGCCGAGCCGCGCGCCAATAACTACGGGCGCTGGGCGGTGTGCCTCGCGGTCGGCCTGGCGATTCCCTGGCTGCGCGAGCTGGCAACGCCGCGCCTGAACCGGGCTTGCCAGCTCATCGCCAGATATAGCTATGGCATTTACCTGTTTCACCCGCTGCTGCTTTGGCTATCGTTCCGCTCGCTGTCTTCGCTACATCCCGCATGGCAGTGGAGCGCGTTCCTGGCTCTGCTGGTAGTGCTGACCGGACTCGGCTATCACCTGGTCGAGCTGCCAATGATACGGCTTGGTGCGCGTTTGAGCGCGCGTGGCTTAGTGCAGCGGCCGCGCGGCCAGCTGGCTGGGCGTGGCGTAGATGGTTAAGCCTTCGCCGGCCAATTGCTGAAGGTGCTGGTAAAAGCCGCGTGCGGGAATCCACCAGGATGGGGCTTGCCCCACCTGGCCGCTGTGCAGCAAACCAGCGCGCTGGAATTCAGCCATGAAATAGGAGCGCAAGTCTTCGCGCGAGGGGTTGTCGATGCGGCGCTGCGCCAGTGCCGGGTCGAACGGGCGCAGCGGTACCTCGCAGCGCTTGCCTGCCTGGTCGATGCAAGGCAGGCGGAACGCTTCCTGCCCCCACACGGGCAGCGGGAAGGCTTCGCCCATTGCATCTTCCAGCACATGGTAAAAGGTGACCGGCCCCATGGAGATGCCGAGACCCAGTATCTTGGCCTGTTCGAGGTTGAGCAGGCGCTGCCAGGGCGAGCCTTCGCCGAATATGGACGGTGCAAGGTGGTGGGCCTCCGTCAGGTAGGCCGCATGGTGGCCCCAGGCGGAAACCGAATGCGTCGGGTGTACGCTGCGGGCGATGTCCGCGCTGTCCAGGAACGCTTCCGGCAGGCGCCCCATATTGCTGCCGTGCTTGCGCACATCAAAGACGTAGCCAGGCATGCGGCAGGTACCAAGCACAGTCCCGCCAGGCATGTAATAAGTTGGCAGGACCAGGGTGCCACGCGGGCCGACTGCTTGTTGTAGCGCCCGCACCACGGTGGCCGCGCCGCCCTCGACATAGCCCAGGCTTTTGAGCGAAGAGTGAATGAAAACTGTATCGCCGGGGCAAATGCCCAGCCCGGCAAGGCCTTCGGCTATTTCATCATGGCCGACGTGCGGCTGCGCATGGCGCAACAGCCTGGCGCTGCTGCGCCGGCGCAGGGACTCCTGCATGGCCTTGAACGGACTGAACAGTTGGTGCATATTGCCTCCTGATCAACGTTGCAAATTGATTATCATTAGCATGGCAGCAATGCAGTTGACTGTCAATTGTGCATTGCCCGCACTGTAGCAATCAGATAAGATAGTGAATATTTTGACAATACCGTTCGGCAACACCGAATGCTTGCGGCGGCAGGCTAACTCACATATGCTGGACC